>Ga0268287_100226_pt1 | contig 25812 bp, 17 predicted proteins | sample MetcocultureR3M_FD_191348 | JGI IMG/M metagenome (GOLD analysis project Ga0268287, IMG submission 191348) | Soil microbial communities from Anza Borrego Desert, Southern California, United States - Methanotrophic co-culture R3-M | ecosystem: Environmental > Terrestrial > Soil > Desert | place... | reverse complement strand
GATACAGGGTGTCTAACTCACTCTGTTGCGCTTTGCCCAACGGGGGGATCAGGATGGCTTTCATGCCTCCAGTGTACGCCCTTTCCGCAGAACTTTATGGGATGTACTTAGAGCATTTTCATACCTACTGTACGGGCACTCGCGAGTAGGTCGGGAATCCCTTCCCGACACCACGTCCCGGCCGAGCGTCTTCGTCGGCAAAGGATTGCCGACCTACGAATGCTTGAATCAATTTACCGTCGCCGAAGGCGCCAACGACTCCTGCCAGGCCTGTTTTGCCGTACGAGCGAGATGAAAACGCTCTAATCGCCCTCAAGGAACGGCCGAGTTCGGTTGGTAGTCTCACTCTCGGAGGCGCGGACTACCGGCGGATATACCACACGTGAGGCGGATATGGACGATGCGGCACTCGATTGTCTGATCGTAGGAGCGGGGCCCGCGGGCCTCACGGCGTCGATTTATCTCGCGCGCTTCCGCCGCAGGATCAAGACCGTTGATGCCGGTTTCAGCCGGGCATCGCTGATTCCGATCTCGCACAATTATCCGGGCTTCCCGGACGGAATTTCAGGGAACGACCTGCTGATGCGGTTTCGTGCCCAAGCCGTACGATACGGCGCGAGCATCGATTCCGGTCTGATCACTCGGATCGAAAAGATCGAAGGCGGGTTTGCGGCAAGCTGTGGCGACGACCGGTTCACGACGCGGACGGTATTGCTCGCGACCGGCGTGGTCGATATCGAGCCGGTTCTGCCGAACCTGAAGGACGCGATTCGCAGCGGATACATAAGGCATTGTCCGATCTGCGACGGCTACGAGGTTATCGACAAAAAAGTTGCGGTGATCGGGTTCGGAAAAGGGGGGCTCAAGGAGGCGCTGTTTCTGAAGTGCTACACCGGTGATCTGACCCTGCTGACGCTTGGAAAGGATATGGCGCTCACCGACGAAGATCGGGAAGTTCTGCGAAACGCTCGAATCCGGGTAATCGAAGAACCTATCGAGGAGGTGTGCTTCGAGCAGGGAAAAATCGGAGCGATACGAATGGAGAGCGGCCGGACCTATAATTTCGATACCTTGTATTCCGCATTGGGCGCGGCGATTCGGTCGGATCTGGCCGTTCAGGTCGGCGCGGAGTGCGACCCGGAAGGCCATCTCATCGTCGACGATCATCTCCGCACTTCGGTGCCGGGCTTATATGCGGCAGGCGACGTGGTCAGCGCCCTCAACCAGATCAGCGTCGCCACGGGCCATGCGGCTATCGCGTCTACGACGATTCATAACAGTCTCTGAGGCGCGGCGTCGGCCATCTTCATTTGTCTCGCCTCCACCCGATTTTCGTTTAGCCGCCCACCGCGCCCAGTTCGAGCCGCGCCGGAACTTTTCCGTCGATGTTGTCCGACGTGGATTCGGCTTTTCCGATGCCGATACGAGTGCGATCGACTCCGGGGAGGCCGATCAGCTCTTGCTGGATCGCTTTCGCCCGGCGATCTCCCAGAGCTTCGAGCTCGGACGTCGATATTGGGGCGGCGGTATTCACCAAATTCTCGAACAGGCGTTCATAGAAATCCTGGTCCTCGCTACCCCGGCCTAAAAGAGCCAATATTCTGCCGACTCGCTGAGGTTTCCTTCCGGTCTTCTTTTCGTAAGCGGCCTGAAGCTCTTCCAGCGCCTTGGGGCCTCCTCGCTCGATCGTGAGGTCTTCCAGAGCGCGCTGGGTCTTGGCATTGGTGAACGCCAGAGGTCCCGGATCTTCTCCAGGTTTAAGACCCAGATCCAGTTTCTCCGCGACGGCCTGCCGCACGTGTAGCGATCTTAGCGCCTCGCCGTCCCGTTTGGGGTCGAACCGGCCGTGTATGGTCAACTTGAGCATGGGGCGTTTTTCCATTGCTTCGGCGACCTTTTTGAGCCTTTCCCGCTCCGGAGGCGGCAAGGCATCGCTGCCGGGCTCGAACAGCACCGTGTCGGGGTGTTCCTCGCCGCCCGCGAACACCGAACCGATCATCCGAAAGGGTGCGGTTGCGGCTTTTTGCAGTACGGTGACGAAGGCCTCCCAAACCACTTTCCCGTAGCGGAATTTGGGACTGTCCACATCGCCTTCCACGGGGACCGAGACGTTGATTTGGCCTTGGCTGTCGGTAAGTACCGCTACCGCGAGATCCAGCGGCAAGGAAACGGCATTGGGGCTTTCGATGCGTTCACCCAAGGTGAAATTGTCCAAAACGATCTTGTTCTCGCTTTTCAGCATGCTGTCTTCGATCTTGTACTCGAGATCGAGGTCGAGCTTGCCGGATTGTATTTTGCGTCCGGCGAATGTCGCGCTGTAAGGCGAGAGAGAGGTCATCGAGACGTTACGGAAGACCACCGTAATATCGCTGAACTTTTTTTGCTGCATGGGATTCAGCGCACCGTCGACCTTGACCGATCCAAATTGATCGACGCGCCCGGTGAATGCCAGATGCGTCCGGCCGGAAGCCGCCGTCGAAATATCGGTGATCGTCCCGTCGAAGTCGTGGACGAGCGTGGAAAAGGGAATGACCAGGCTCAGATCGCTGAAGTCGACGACACCGTCGTTGACGCGGACGCGCTCCACCGTGACCGGAAACGGTTTTTTCGAATCTTGCTTCGATGTTGTCTTGGGCGAGGGCGCTTTCTTCGCAGGAGTCTTCGGACTTTGTTCCTTGAATATGGCGGCAAGATTCGTCGAGCGGTCCTCGAATATCGTGATCTTCGATCCCGGCTGATCGACTCGCACTTCCTGGATCGAAAGACGGTTCGGTTCGAGCGAAAAATCGATCTCGTTTGCCGAAAGCTTCTTCCATGACAGAAAAGGCTTTCGGCTTTCGGTCTCGATCAACAGAAGGTCGAAGACGCTGAGGACGCCTTTGCTCTTGACCGACGGGCCTTTCGGAGTCCGGGTGAAATCCACGTCCACGGCGGTGGACAAGTCGCCGCTTTCGAGCTTGAGCTTAGCGAATTTGGCGACCACGGGGTGCAGCGCCTTCAGGTTTACCCGGTCGACCTGAATCTTGGCTTCCGCCCGATCGCCCGTGGGAGATGCGGTGCCGGTCGCCTTCAGCGCGCCACCTTGTTTGACCTTGAGGTTGGTATCGAACTCGACCGGTGTCTCGCCATCGTTGGTGATGCTCTTGAGGCCGATATTGATGTCCTCGAAATCGTAGGCGACTTCGGAAGAGAAGCTATGGTCGACGACGCCGAGATCGAATCCCTCCAGTGTGAATGTGTTGAGCGCGAAGTGCCACGGCTGTCCCTTGGATTCGGCAGGGGCTTCGGCAGCAGGCGTTTCCGCGCCGGTATCGCCCGACTTAGGCGCGAAGAGTTCGGCCAAATGAATGGTACCGGTCTTGTCGCGGACGACTTGAGCCTTGCCGCCTCTAAGTGCGGCCCGTCCAATGGTTGCCTCGCGCTTTTCGAGGCCCACTTGCCCTTCCGCCAGTTCGAACTGATCCCAAGCGGCCAAGGGATCGGAAGAATCAGGTTCGGTAAGGGCGATTCCGTTCAGAACGGCCGTCAGCCCGTCGAGATTTGCTTTGGGCGTACCCGCGCCGACTTCGGCCGTGGCCTTGAGATCGAGACCGAACCGGTCGACCGAAACGACATAAGGCGACCGGCGGCTGGCATCGGCATAAGCGAGACCGACATCGGCGATCTTGAAATTTTCGACCGCCAGCTTCCAGGGGGGGGCGGGCTCGGCGTCGGGCGGCGGATCGGCCGGATTCGAAGCGGTACCGTTCGCGTCCTCTTTCACCAGATTCTGCCAGTTCAACGACCCGGTTGCGTCGACCGATGCGTTGACCTGGCCGTTCTGGATGATGAAGGAGGGTACGTTAAGCGATCGGCTGGCCAGGTCGAAACTGGCATTACCGGCTTCGATCTTCTCCAAAGCGAGGATCGGATCGGCCGTATCGGGCATGGCGAAGCGGAGCCCTGACAGCGTCAGCCCCAGATTGGTCACCGACAGATCGGTCTTTTCGGGGCTCTGGCTATACCGATAATGCGCCGACAACGCAGCCCGGCCGGACGGTTCGGCCAGATTGAGGCGGTCCCGGAGGAATTTCCAGGGGAGCGCCAAGTTGAAAGCGTCGAGCCGTACGTCGCCGTCGGAAAGAATCGGTTCCAGCGAAAGATTTCCCCGCCATTCGAGAGTTCCGCCGTCCGGAAGCTTGAAAGCGAGTTCATAAGTGCCGGTTTTCTCCGGCAGGGTCGTGAGCGTATTGAGCTCCAAATCGATCGGACTCACCGTTTCCGTTATGTCGGCGTCCTTCGAGTAATCGGCGTATTCCACCGAACCGCTCGTCAATGCGAGATGCTTGACCAGAAGGCGGGGCAGGGGCTCGTCGGGCTTTTCGGGTTCTTCGGACTTTGGCGCGGCTTCGGCGATTTTGGCCAGATTGAGTTTTCCGTCTTGTTCGACTATCGCCCTCAGTGAAGGGGCTTCAAGGCGGAAATCGGCAAGCGTCCACGCACGCCGAAATATGCTTTCCAATTCGAAGTTGACGAACAACCGGGCAAATCGAAAGACGGGTTGGCCATTCGAGTCATTCAGGTTGAAATCCTGGGCTTCGAAAGTGAATGTGAACGGATTGAAGGCGACTTTGCCGACGGAAGCATCGCGCTTAAGCTGTGTGGCGGCGATTTCGGGAACATAACGCTGCACGAGATAGGGGACGAATGAAAACCCGGCAAGCGCATAAAGCATGAGCGCTGCCGTGACGGTTAGTATCCACGGGTTTCTAGCAATTCGGACCAGCCGATTCATGCGGATTAAAACTCCCTAGCTCAGGTTTGGCGGAGCGTGACGGCTAAAGTGTAGTATCAAGGATGTAAGCCGTTAATTTTCCGCCGCCGACAAGCTCTTTGTCTCGATTTGATAACACCTGCCTCCGAAAAGGTATTGTTATATTGGACCAGGATAAGCGAGAAGCTTCTTCCGGCGTCAGCGGGAAATTCGGAGCGTATTCTTGCTCCTCGCAGCCGCCAGGAAAAAGAGCTACGATTGACCTTCCGGCGAAGTAAATGACTTGCGGGAATATGAATTGAAAGACACCTATCCAGCCCTTTCGGAGTTGGCAGAATACTGCCGCGACACGTCTATGCGGACGTTTTTATAATAAGACGAGCGTTAAGAGCTTATGTTATATTTTTTCAGCCCATGTCTCGAGCATCTGCTGGAATCAGTTGCTAACTAATTAGGTGTTGCCGCGTGGTTGGACCTGTTGGTAACGCTAGACAGTAGAAAAATAAAGCCATGTATAAAGCTGATCGTGTCTTCTGGGAACGTAATAGTACAACCGGGAGAACCGAATGGTTCTTTCTGACGCGGGAAGGCGTAATGGGGCCTTATGAATCCGAGATATTCGCGAGAAAATCGCTCGACGAGTTTAAAGATCGCTGCGCACTGGTCGGAAATAATGTGCACAGATCCGCCGATTCGAATAGTCATTTCGAACTCGTCCGAGACGGAAACGGTTTAACGATCCGGAGAATGGAACCGGAAAAGTCAAGTTGATATTGGCCCGTGAAGCTATTCGACTTTGGCACCCGTAAGCGTCAAGAAACTGCTTGAATAGCATTAGGCAAAAAACTCCTCTCCCTCGCCAGCCAAGGCAAAGGATATAAAGTCCGGCGTAAGCTTTGGTCTCGGCGACTATTCCACCGAGCCGTTTTCCGCTTTATTCAAGACCAGACCGACCAGCGCGGTGTCTTGAAGAGCCGCTATGGCTTGGGAGAGTTCGTCCTGCGTCGTTTTCCCTTCCTCAACGACTAATACCACGGCATCGACATAAGGCGTAAAAGACAACGCGTCCGCCGTTCCTAAGTGGGGAAGGTCGAATATGACAAATCGCGACGAATAGCGCTGCTTCAGTTCTTTCACCAGCTGTGCCATTTTCGGCGAGGCAACGAGTTCCGAAGAATTAAATATCGGCCGTTTCCCCGGCAGAATGACAAAACGGCCTATGCTTTTCGGATTGATCAGGATTTTCGATATGGGAACGTTGTCCATCAAGTGATCGCTTAAGCCCGCGACCGGGTCGATACCCAGATAACGATGAATGGTGGGATCTTTGAGGTTGGCATCGGCCAGCAGCGCGGTTTGGTGAGCCTCGAGGGCGATGCTGAGCGCGAGGTTGATGGCGGTGAGACTTTTTCCGCAGCCCGGCCCGGGGCTGGTTATCGCCAGGGTGTTCCAGCCCTGTTCGCGCATTTTATGTAGGACCCGGGTACGGAGGATTTTGTACGCGTCCACGAAGGCACAGGGGCTATAGCCGGCGATAACGCGTTGGCGGCGCAGCAACTCCCTCGAGAGCGTTACGGTTCTGGTTTGCGTGTACTGGATGTTTTCCAATGAAACCAGATCCGCCTTGGGGATTTGTGGGCTGGCCACTGCGGAATCCTGGTGCTGCTGTTGTCCGAATGCTCTACCGATGCTTTCCATAGTTATATCCTTCCCTGGTTAGGTTGGTTTCGGGAACCGGCCGATCCGTCGTCAGTGTCGAAAGCGGCCGATTCGGGTGATGGTTGCAGCGCAACCGAATCTCAGAAGCTCAGCTTAAAAGCGAATCCATCTTGCGTAAACCCCTGAACCACAGGACGTCCAGCGGTATCCAGAGCCAATGGACCAGAGCCAAAATCAGCAGGATAAAACCGAGGCCCGCCAACATGCCGACGCTCCTCATTTTCTGCTGCTGTGAGATATCCTCATCGGTTTCGAAGTAGGGGATGACGGCAAGCGGCGGTCCGCCGGCCAGCCCCGTTATCAATTTCGCTCCTCGTATGGACTTGTCCATGTTTTCAATCAGCAGCACGTAACCGAATCCTCCCGCGATCGCCAGCATCACGCCAAGAAAAGCAATCGCAGGCCGGTTCGGTTTGATCGGTTTCTCGGGCAACAGCGGAGGCTCGATAATGGAAAACCGCTCACCCTTGCTTTTTTTCTCGAGCTGCTCGGCCACTTCGGCTTCCATCGCCTTGGCCCTCAGCTCGCGGTAACGGGCGGTGGCATTTTCATAATCCCTGACCAGCTCCAGGTATTGCCGTTCCACTTTGGGGCTTTGCAGCAATCGGCTTTCGTATGCGCCGAGTTTTGCCTTGACTTCCTCGCGCCGCTGTCTCAGAACCCGCAAATCCTGAAGAGTGCCGTCACGCTGGGCTTGCAGCGTAATGTAGGCAGGATTTTCGGGCTGGCTGGCTGCAATGTCCCGGACTGCGCGGGTCGTTTGCGCCTTTCTCAGTTCCGCCTCCAATGCGGAAATCTGTTTTCTTAAATTGACGATGTCCGGGTGATTTTCGGAATATTTTTCCCGGAGCGACGCTAACTGACCGTCCAGCTGGGCGAGATGCTTGGCCATTTCCAACCCGCTGTCCGAGTCGCCTGCATCCATTTTGAGCGAAGCGATTTCCAAGCGAGCTTTGACGACGTCGGGGTGTTTGTCAGAATAGCGGCTTACCATGGCCAAATACTCCGTCTTGAGACTCTTCAACCGGTCCTGAGGGCTCAGAATGCGCTCTCCGGTTGAAGAGATGACCGGAACATCGGGTTTTATTTGGGCCAATTGGCCATCCAGATAGAATTTCCGATCTTCGAGGGAAAGAATTTCATTGTCAATCTGCATTAATTCGCGCTCGGTTCTATCCATGAGCTCGATATTGATTTGTTTCTGTTCGGGCAGGCTGTTCAGGTTCTGCTCCTTGAAGTCGGCCAGTTTTTTCTCCAAGACCGAAACATAATCCCCCATCTGCCTGGTTTCTTCCTTGAGGAAATCCGAGGTTTCAGCGGTCCTTTGAGTGCGAGTCTTGAGGTTTTCCTCCAGGTAAAGCGAAGTGATTTCGTTGGCGACGCGCTGGGCGAGATCCGGATTGCGGCTATCGTAAGCCAGCGTGAAGGCAATCGTTGCGGTAGACGGCCTGCCGGTACGAGGGTCGATAATGTCGGCACTGATCGTGTCCAGTGCTATATCGTCACGCATTCGCTTGATGATTTCCTCTTCCGTTAGCCGTTGCCGCGCGTCGGCGTATAGGTCGAACTTCTCGATAATTTTGTTCAGGTTGCTGCGCGTCATGACCCGCTGGCTGATCATTTGCAGCCGCTGCGTGGCATAGGTCGTGATGGTCGAGCGTACCAACTCGGGCGGTATTTCCTGTTCTTCGATCAGAATCGTTGCGGTGGAGCGGTAAGTCGGCGGAAGCAGGACGGCGAGCAAGAGGGTCAGAAACAAGATGCCGGTCAGAATTGCCGCAAATTGGGATTTGCTGCGCTTGAACCCGGCCATGTAGTCGTGAAGTCCTTTTTCTTCCATGATTCCCTCGCTATCGGTCAGTACTGTAGCTTATCCCATCGATAGCGGATGGTCAGATAAGCGGCGTGTGATTCGGGAATATTCGAGATGACATCGATCTCCTGTCGACTGTACTGATACGACGCGATCGCTGACCAATTTTCGCTCCAATTCCAGATCAGTTCGCTCCTGGCACGAAAAAGTTGGCGATTGAGCTCTACGTTGCGCTGGTCGGCTGTCTTGCGGTCCGTGTAAGAAAATTGAGCCGAGCCGGTCAGTGTCGGCGTAAATTTGTGCTTTCCAGTTAGCGTGACCGTATCAGCCTCGATCAAGTTCCCGTAAATGTTCGGGCTGACCGTGTGCGCATAGTCGAGGTTCAGTTCGTCCACTTCGAAGCGCTTGGTTGCGCTCGCGTCTATCAGATAAGTCAAAGAGCTGCTGCTGATGTGCTCACCATCATCGAGTATCGGATCACCGAACGCAGTTCTGAAAATCGTTCGGGAGCCGGCTTCGGTCTTGTTGTATTGGCCGCCGGCGGCAAGGCTGACGTCGAATGTTTCGTCGATGGAATAGGAGAATCCGACGATGGCCGTGGCGTAATCGATCATGATTTCTTCAGTGCGATTTTCATATGTTCCGGGAACACGGAATATTTGGAAATCCAAGGTTCCTGGGATGAAAGTCGTGCTTTCCGGTGCCGAATAGCTCGTGTAGGAGAACGAACCATTCATCTTTAAGTATTCGCTGTATTCATGAACCACACCGACCGAGCCGAAATGGATTTGATAATGAGGAAAGGCGGTATTGTCGTTGTTCCGATATTCGGTGTTGTCATATTGATAGTTCAGACCAAGCCGGGTGTCTTCGCTCAAATAATATGTCCACGACGGGTTAATCGTTTGCCTGTTTCTCCTGACTTGCTCGAATACCAGATCGTTGGTTTCAATGAACGAAGTTCGGCTCGAATCCCTGATGTAATCGCCTCGAAGAGCGAATTGGCTACGCTCGGTGACGAAATAACTGCCGGTCAAGGAAACGAATTGATTCAGGGTATTCAAGCCCTTTTGATCGTAAAAATAATTGTCGAGACGGATACTTCCGTCGAGCTTCCATATTTCTTCAGCGGCTGAGAATTGTGTGTTCAGGCCGAGTTTCGTGCCCCAGACATCGGTATGTGGGCCGGGTGTGAGAAAGATATTGGTGTTGTACTCCTCTTCCACGTTGGCATCCGCTTGGAAGGTATATTCCACTGCATTGACGTCCGTTGCGATAAGTAATCCGATGATCCACGTGATGTAGAGTGGAGGGTTTCCTCGTCCTTTATTGCTTATGGCGTTGACCGGTTTTGCGTTATGCATGGCTGTCAGAGCCAATCAAACGAGTCGGCAGCGTCAGGAATTTCGTCGATCGATACAGGGATAACTCGTGCGACATCACGGAACCACTACAACGTCTCCTCTTTGCAGCAGGATGTCTTGCTCCAACGCGTTTCCATTGGCGACTTCATCGTAGTCGAAGGGTAACGCCACCTCCTTTTCGCCTATCCGGCGTATGATCTTGATATCGTCATCGTCGGCAAAAGGCGTCAGGCCGCCAGCCATCGACAACGCCTGCATGACCGAAACCTGATTCGGGGTAATGAATTCACCAGGCTTGTTGACTCTGCCAACCACATAAATCTTGTGGTTCAAATTGATGACAGCGACACTGACTTCCGGCTCGGCAAAGAAATCGGAGAGTCTTTTGGCGATTTCGGATTTGATTTGACGGACGGTCAGACCTCCCGCTGCCAACTCACCGATTAAAGGGAAGGTAATTCCGCCATCGGGACGTACCAAGGTCTGCTTCGTTAGCCCGTCTTCTTTCCAGACGGAGATCTCCAGAACATCCCCGGCGCCGACGATATAATCGGGAGGCACGGACGCCGATGAGTCGGCCGATAAGGAGGCAGGAGCCTGAGCAGCGGATACCGAGAAGGCGAAGTGAAGGGTTAGCGCAAAAGCCAAAAATCCATTTTTCATATGCGCATCTACACGATGTTACGAGAGACCGGACGGATGAATCGGTCCGTATCCCATGGACCATGACCGTATGTAACGGTATAGTCGGAGAATACTACAGCTTATTACATTTTTCACGCCCGTAACAATCCAGATTGCGGAAGGAGATGGAGCCAAGGAGATGGCTGCGGTCTCTTTCGCGTTACAAAGCTGTTGTCATCAGGACTCTCGGAGCGGCGATGCGCCCGCACGCCCCAGGGGAAACCTGGCGAATTTCCGGAAGTCCGCTGTATCGTGCTCGAGATCGAGAAATCGAGCTGATTTCAACCGCAAATACATTAGGGACGATATCCATGCTGATCAGGACATTAGCTTTCTTAGGTCTCTCACTGAGTGTAATCAACGTTCTGACCGGGTGCGGCGGCGCCGAAGAGCGCAAGGCGGAGCATCTGGAGCGAGGCAAAAAATACCTCGAAGAGTGGAATTTCGATAAGGCCAAGATCGAGTTCAAAAACGTCTTGCAGATCGATCCCAAGGTCTCCAAGCCTTACTTCTATTTGGGGCAAATAGAAGAAGCGCAGAAGAATTGGCGAGATTCCTTTGCCCTCTATCAAAAGGCCGGCGAGCTCGATCCGAACGACCTGGACGTCAAAGTCAGGCTGGCGAAACTTTATATGCTAGGCAAGCAGCTCGATAAAGCCGACGCTCTGTTGAGTGCCGTTTTGAGCGTTAAGCCCGAGGATATCGATGCAAGAATGGTGAAAGCGGGTTTATCGAGTCTCAGGGGCGATCAAGCCGCTGCTATCGACGAACTCAGCCGCATCACGGCGGAGCAGCCGTCCCGCGCCGAGGCGTTTTTCGTTTTGGCGATGCTTCACAGTCAACAGAACAACCTCGATGAAGCCGAGAGAGTTTTAGAGCAGGGAGTAAGCGCAAATCCGGGCGATACCTCGCTGCAAACGGGGCTGGCCAAGCTCGCCGCTCAGATGAAAAAGCTCGAAAAGGCCGAAAATATCTATAAAGAGATGATATCCGGCGATCCCGCCAACCTGGAGCACCGGAAACTATTGTCCGAATTCTATATTCGACAAAAACGCTGGAGCGACGCGGAGCGGGTCTATCGCGAAGCCATTCAGGCCAGCCGCGACGACAGTCAGCGTTACATCTTGCTTGCGGAATTCTTGGCAAAATCCGGCAAATCCGACGAGGCGGTCACCGAGCTTGCCGAAGCGATCGAGGCTTATCCAGAAAAACCGGACCTGCGCTTCGCCTTGGCGAGGCTTCACGAGCAACGCAGGGAAACCGATAGAGCAGAGCGGCTCTATCGAGAGATCATTGCCTTGAAAAAATATGCTCCGGATGCCTTGAAAGCGAAAAACCGTTTGGCCTTGCTCGCTTTGGCCGAAGGACAAGTCGACAAGGCCGCTACATGGATCAATGAAGTTCTGGAGGCGAATCCGGGGGACCGCCAAGGGCTCTTGCTACGGGGGCGCATTGCCTTATTCCGCAAGGATGGCCAAAAGGCGGTCGCGGCCTTTCGTTCGTTGCTCAAAGATCAGCCCGATTCGTGGGAAATACTCAAGCTGTTGGCCGCTGCGCATACGCTCGACGGTAAGCCGGTGCTCGCGCAAGAAAGTCTCGAGAAAGCCGTGGCGGCGAATCCCGATAAATTCGAGGCATACAAGAATCTGATCGACTTTTTGGCGGGGCAAAAGAATTACTCGTTAGCGCTGGAAAAGATCGACGAGTTCCAAAAACGGAACTCGGCTAGTCTGGATGCGCTGGTGCTCAAGTCGGAAATTTTGGCGGCAGCCGGGAGGACTGCGGAGCAGGAGACGGTTTTGAAGCGGATCAAAGCGGAGTTTCCGGAAAATCCAACCGGAGGCTTCCTTTTGGGCAAGCTTTATCAGAGCCAGAAAAAATATGACTTGGCATTGGCCGAATATGAGGAATCGCTTGGAAAATCCAAAAACGATTATGAGATTCTGAAAGCGATTTTTGGAAGTTATGTCGAAAAAAGGCAGGCCGAAAAGGGCGTGGAACGAATCACCAATGTTCTCAGCAACAATCCGAAACATGCGGGTGCCCACCAATTGCTGGGATTGTATTACCTGGGCGAAAAGCAAGAAATGGAAGCCGTCAAGTTTCTGAACATGGCCATTCAGTCCAACCCCCGTTGGTTGCTCCCTTATGCAAATCTCGGCGCTTATTACGAACAAACGGGCAGACGGGACCTGGCGCTCAAAACCTATCATCGGGCACTCGAAGCACTGCCTGGGGAACCCGCCGTCCTCATGAACTTGGCGCGGGTCTATGAAATTTCCGGGGACTATGAAAACGCGATCAAACAGTACGAAACCATTCTCAAGCTAAACCCCGGGAACATGCTCGCCCGGAACAATCTTGCCAGTTTGCTGAGCCTTGACCATTCTCGGAAAGACAAGCTCGATCGGGCTTTCGAGCTTGCGAAGGAGTTCGATAAGACCGAGGAGCCGGTGTTCTGGGACACGCTGGCTTGGATCTATTACCAAAAGGGTGCGTACGAAAAGGCTTTGCCTTTACAGTTGAAAGCCGCCGAGAAATCTCCGGACGTGCCGATTTACCAATACCACCTCGGTATGATTTACCTCAAGAAAGGCGAGCGTGCGGCAGCTGTGGAGCATCTTCAAAAAGCGGTGAACTCGGGCAAGGAGTTCGTCGGTTTGGAAGATGCGCGAAGCGCATTGATCTTAGCCACAGACGGCGGTTGAGGCGTATCCGGGTTCGGGGTCAATGCTCCAAACCCGGATTCCCACCACGGTGGTCAAAGCCGAATCGTTCGGTCGGAATGCGAATGGGCTACCGCCAAAGCGTAAGCTCTTGCGGCTGATAACCGGAAGGCACCTGCGGACGATCGTCGGGGGATATCGAGTCGGTTATCCGGTTCAGAGCCATAACGGTGGGATGCTTGCCGGAAAAGTCCACCATTTCGACCGGAACGCCGGCCAAATCGCTGAGTTCGATCGGCGGTAGCGATATTCCGAACTGGCTCGCGAAGCCTTGTGCTTTTGCGGCTATTCGCTGAGTGAAAGCGAGGAGCGAGCGAATCGTTGCGTAATCATCCGTGGATAACTGCATCGATGATGGATTCGCGAGGCATACTTCTGCCAGCTTGGTCGCCCCCTTCAGTACGTCCAGCTGTTCGCAGCTGATGCCGGCCACTTGCTTGGCCCGTCCCGTCTTTACGAGGCGCGAGTCATTCGCCGGATTTTCGGCGGAACCGAGCTGGTCTATGGAGATCCCTCCCAGCATGTCCTCCCATTTAGCTCGTTGCTTCGGTGACAGTTTCTTGAGTTGATCGCCCAAACCTTGAAGAACCGGTTGAAGATCCTGGGTTTGACGAGCAATCCGATCGATCTTTTCTTCGGTTATCGGCGTGAACTGCTGCTTCTTGTGGTCGATCAAGACCAGCTGTTCATTTGCCCGCTGATAAAAAATGTCCAGATTGCGATCGCCGCCGGCGCCTTTGACCATAACTTGGCCATCTTTGACGACAACCGGTTGAACAGACCTCTTTTGTCCTTCTTCCACGTTGAATTCGATAGTGCTATCCGCATTGGAAGGAGAGAGCCAAACGAGATTGGCTACTAGGGCCAGATTGAAAAATTTTCGATATTGCATACGGAGATTCCGGAGGTGTTCGCTTACCGCTCGATAGACGAATCGAAGCTGTCGTGTCCTCGTCTAAATGCGGCAAGCAAATAATGGATGTCTAACTCAGGTTAGAATGGAACGGTAGAACGCATTGTGACATGCGTATTCGACTTGCGACAATCGGCGGGGTGATTTTAGGATTGCGTCAAGACGTAACCAGTTCCATAAGGAAGATAACCAGATGTTAAAAGAATTCAAAGAATTCGCCATGCGTGGCAATGCCGTCGATATGGCGGTGGGCATCGTTATCGGGGCTGCTTTCGGTGCCATCGTAAAATCGTTGGTGGACGACGTCATCATGCCGCCAATTGGTTTGTTGTTGGGGAATGTCGATTTTTCGAATCTTTTCGTCGTACTCAAGGATGGTGCAACAACCGGCCCGTACGCGTCTCTGGCTGAGGCCAAGCGGGCTGGAGCCGTTACCATCAATTACGGCGTTTTCTTCAATTCGGTAATCAGTTTTTTGATCGTGGCTTTCTCGATTTTCTTGCTGGTCCGGAGCATCAACAAATTGCGGCGTGAAGCGCCGTCTGCGGCTCCGGCTACAAAAGAGTGTCCCTATTGCCTGTCGGCAGTCGCACTGAAGGCGACACGCTGCCCTCAATGCACATCCGAGCTTAAGTTATAGGTCAGGCCGTGGCGGGCGGACACACGCATGTTCATGTCGATACGATCGGAGGGCGTGCAAAATTCCGATTGGGACTCTCGGCCGCTCTGACCATCGCGTTCGTCGTCTTTGAAGTCCTGGCGGGGCTGATTGCGAACAGCTTGGCGCTATTGACCGATGCGGCACACAACCTGACGGATGTTCTTGCATTGGTGCTGTCATGGTATGCGCTTCATTTGGCCGAGCAGCCGTCCCATGCCGGCAAAACCTTTGGTTATCATCGTGTCGGCATTCTTGTCGCCCTCATTAATTCCACGACGCTGACCCTGATTTCGGCTGGAATATTTTATGAGGCCTACGAACGTTTCGTGTCTCCGCCGCCCGTTGCCGCCGACATCTTGATCGCCGTCGGCGCTGCGGCGTTCGTCGTCAATGTCGTAACGGCATGGTTGGTCAGCCACGGCGCCGAGCACGATTTAAACATCAGGAGCGCCTTTATTCACTTGCTGGGAGACGTATTTTCGACGGCCGGAGCGGTCCTCGCCGGCATCGGAATCTGGTTTACCGGCTTTTATTGGCTCGATCCCTTGGCCAGTGTCCTGATCGGTCTGCTCATCCTCTGGAACGCTTGGGTGATCTTGCGAGAGACCGTCGACATTTTATTAGAAAGCACGCCTCGCGATATCGAAATGAGCTCCATGGTGCGCGATCTTCTTCAAGTCGAAGGCGTAAAGGGCGTTCATGATCTCCATGTTTGGAGCATCTCGAAAAGTTTTCGCTTTCTATCGGCGCATATCGTCATCGACGACGTTCTGATCAGCCAGGCCGCGTTAATACAACATGAAATCAAGGAGATGATCCGGAGCAATTACGGCATCGGTCATTGCACCTTACAGCTCGAGTGCGAAGGATGCGATCCGGATTCCCTGTACTGTGACATCAATCATTACGGCCGCCATCAACACGCCGATAACCATCATGCCGCAAGGTGAGCGGATTGAATAAAGCCGCACCGCCGGTTTGAAACCAACTACGCGATCGGCGATTCTCGGATTTTGCTTAGAATTCATAAACGCGGTATTATTGTCGCCTTCACGGGGCGTAGCGCAGTCTGGTAGCGCACCTGTATGGGGTGCAGGTGGTCGGAGGTTCAAATCCTCTCGCCCCGACCAATCAAAACAAAGGCTTATCGATCATGTCGGTAAGCCTTTTTTCGTTTGGGACCAATTTTAGGAGCCTATCCCGTAAACCGGTGGCGTGCCCGGTGAGGTAAGCTGGAGCAAGTGGAGACCCAGGTTTCACACCATGAGACGGAATGTCGACGGGCAAAGTTACCAAATCGAACCTTTGGAGTAGGTGCCATGGCGAAAGAGAAACGACCTTTGGAAAAGATTACGCTCTCGGGCTACAAGTCCATCCGCGAGCTGAAGGAGTTTCCGCTCGCTAGCGGCCTCAATGTGCTCATCGGTGCCAATGGCTCGGGCAAGACCAATTTCATTCGCTTTTTCGAGCTGCTCGGCCACATGATGGACCCGAACAAAGGCCTGCAGAATTATGTGGCGTCCCGCGGGCGTGCCGACGCCTTTCTATTCCGCGGCACGAAGGTGACGCCGGAATTGAGTGCCCATCTCAAGTTCGGGCTTAACGAATACCGATTCAGCCTTCGCGCCGCTGCTGATCGGTCGCTGTTCTTTTCGCAGGAATCGGCACCGTTCGATGGCCCTTATTTCGGGCATGTAGCCAACGACCAGGGGAGCGGCCACGTAGAAAGCGCGCTGGTGCGGAAGACCGGACGCAGCGCGAGTGAGCAATGGGTGGTGGATACCATTCAGGGATGGCGGGTATATCACTTCCACGACACTTCGCCATCCGCGCCGGTAATGGGGGTTTGCAACGTGGTGGATTCCGACGTGCTGCACAGCAATGCGGCAAACATCGCGGCGTTCCTCATGCGCATGGCGCGAACCCACGCTGATCACTATGCCCGGATCGAGGAGACCGTTCGCCAGGTTGCGCCGTTTTTTGGGACGTTCGTGCTCAAGGAGATTTCACCGGGTCAGACCCAGCTCTTGTGGAAGGATCGCTACTCCGACCTACTCTATTATCCGTATCAGCTCTCGGACGGCACGATCCGTTACATTTGCCTTGCCACGCTGCTGTTGCAGCCGGAGCCAGCCTCGACGCTCCTCGTGGACGAGCCGGAACTCGGTCTCCATCCCTACGCCATCAAGCTGCTGGCCAGCATGCTGCATGAGGCGGCGCAGCATACCCAGCTCATTATTTCCACCCAGTCGTCGCTGCTCGTCGATGAGATGAGCCCGGAGGACGTCGTCGTCGCGAATCAGCGGGATGGCGAAACGGTACTGGACCGGCTGGACTCCGGCAGACTCGGGGAATGGCTGCAGGAATACACGCTGGGTCAGTTGTGGGAGAAGAACGAGCTGGGAGGCCAGCCCTGATGGCGTGGCGGCGCCTCTATATCACAGTCGAGGGCCAGACGGAGCGGAAGTTTGCGGACGAGGTGCTACGGCTCCACCTGGCGCAATACTCTCTCGATGTGCGCACGCGCGTGGTGCTGACCAACCGCAAATTGGGCAAGCGCGGCGGCGTTCTGGACTTCGCAAGATTCCGCGATGATCTTCGCCGATTGATGCGCGAGGACGGCAATGACGATGCCCTGTTTACGACCATGGTAGACCTTTACGCCCTGCCGGCTGAGTTTCCCGGCTGGGACGAAGCGCGCAAGAAGACGGTTCCGCTGGAGCGTGTTTCGGTTCTCGAAGAGGCATTCCGCGCGGAGATGGGGGATGGACGGTTTCATCCCTACATCCAGTTGCACGAGTTCGAGGCGCTGCTTTACTGCGATCTGACTCAATTGCAGCGGCGGATTCCCGAATCCGGGCAGGCGATTGCGGCCTTGGCGCAAGAGGTGGCAGGTTTCGCGCCGGAGGACATCAACGAAGGTGCCGCCACGGCCCCGAGCAAGCGGATCATCCGCTATCTCCCAATCTACGAGAAAACGAAAGTGCGCATCGGCGCTCCCGCCGCTGCCGCGATCGGACTGCCGACATTGCGGGTGCAGTGTCCGCATTTCGACGACTGGGTGCGCAAGCTGGAAGGGCTCGGCGAGCCGTTGGCCGGCTGAGGGCGAGACATAACTCATCAGGTTTGCCTTCCTTCATGGCTGCAAAATCCAAATCGCAAAACAGCCCCCGCTCCTGAAAGTAACGGGACAAGCAGGACATTCGGCATCTGCCGGAAGAAGTCCTTGGTGGAATAGTGCCGAGCCATTCTGTCCCTCCCAATGGCAAGTTCTTGTCAAGGCCTTGGATGGTATCGGACTTTACTGTACAGTGCAGTACATTCACAGTCTACCCGTTGAGATGGAATCATGGCTACCGGCAAGACCACCACACTGACCTTTCGCATTGAGCCGGCCCTGAAAGAGGCGTTGCGCATCGCCGCTGCCCGTGAGCACCGGTCCCTTGCCAATATGGTGGAGGTGCTGATTCGGGATTATTGCGGGCGGAACGGGATTGCAATTCCGGAGCAGGATGACCTGTTCGATGACGCCGGAAACCGGACCGACACAGAAAATAAGGGCTAACGGAACGGAGCACTCATGAATCTGAACGAACTTCTCGCCATGCTCGATGCGCCGATTGTGGTCCGCCCGACCCGGCGCATGACCCAGAGCGAGTTGGAGAGCTATCTCGACAAGGCCGCCGATATCCTGCGCGGCAACGCCGACCATTCCGAGTTTCGCGGTTATGTGTTTGCCTTGCTGTTCTACAAGCGAATCAATGACTGCTATGAGGAGGAGGTCCGTACTCAAGCCGCGAAGTTGAAGCAAGCCGGGGTTGCGGAAGACCAAGCCGTCTACCTGGCCCGCCAACCGGAACTACACCATTTCGTGGTGCCTGAGTCCGCCGCTTGGAACAAGGTCGCGCGCACCGCCAAGGGGCAGCTCGGCCAGGCGCTGAACGATGCCATGCTCGCCATCGAGCGGGCCAATGCCCACCGCCAGAACAACTTCGATGGGATTCTCACCGGCAAGATCGATTTCAACAAACAGGACGAGCTGCCGCGGGACAAGCTGGTCAACCTCATCAATCACTTCGGCAGTCAGACCTTCGACCGTGCCCATGTGTCCGACGACCTGTTCGGAAACGCCTACGAGTACCTGATCCGAAACTTCGCCAGCAAGGCGGGCAAGTCGAGCGGCGAATTCTACACCCCGGCCGAGGTGGGTTTTCTCATGTCCGAGATGCTGGAGCCGAAGCCCGGCATGAGCATCTGCGACTGGGCCAGCGGTTCGGGCGGGTTGCTGCTCCAGTGCATCCGCTACGTGAAGAAACATGGCGGCGATGTGCGCCAGCTCTTCCTGCATGGCCAGGAGTCCAACGTCGCCACCTACAACATCTCCCGCATCAACATGATCCTGCACGGCGTGCCGGTCTGGGATCACAAACAGGGCGACAGTCTCCGCGATCCGCGCCAGCTCACGTCGGCCAACCGTTTGAAGCAGTTCGACCGCATCATCATGAATCCCCCCTTCTCGCTGGAGGACTGGGGGTACGATACCGTGGTCTCCGGCGACAAGTTCGGCCGTTTTTCCTTTGGACTACCGCCCGCGTCCAACGGCGACTGGGCTTGGTTGCAGCATATCGCCAAATCGCTCAGGGACCACAATCCGGAAACCGGAGAGGCCGGCAAGGGCATGGTGGTGATGTCCCAAGGCGTGCTGTTTCGCGGCCAGCCGGAGCAGACCGAGGAAGAAGACGGCCAGAACCAGAAGGCCGACACCGAATACCTGATTCGGCGCGGCTTCGTGGAGGCGGACCTGATCGAGTGCATCGTGGTGTTGCCCTCCAAGCTCTTCTACGGCAACGGCGTGCCCGCCTGCCTGCTGTTGCTCAACAAGAACAAGCCGGAAGCGCGCAAGGGCAAGACACTGATGATCTGGGCTTCGCGCCATTTCCAGAAGTCCAACCCGCAAAACCTGCTGCGCCCCTCGGACCTGATGCGCATCCTCGTGCCCTGGCGCGCCTTCGGCGATCTGGAGCAAGCCAAGGCCCTGGTGGACAGCCATACGGCGCAACTGATTCGCGAGGTGGAAGAAAACCGTGACCAGCGCCTGACCGATATCGAGGACGCCTACGGCCCGGTACTCGCTCCGCTGGCGAAGCTGGAAGCCGAGCAGGCCCAACTCGCGTTGCTGGATTTGAAGGCCAAGGCGGTGGATGAAGCGGTCAGCCCCGATCACTCCTGGTTTCACCCTTTGGCACCGCTCAAGGCGGAGGTGGAGAAGGTGCATGCCGAGATCGACGCCGCAGGGCGCGGCGACAAGGCCGCCCTGAGGACAAAGCTTGCCAAGCCGAAAAAGGCCTACGACGACGCTCGCAAGCAACTCATCGACGCCATCAGGACGCACCTCAAGCATCTCAACAAGGCGGTGAAGGAGCTGAAAAAACTGCAAGAGGAGCGGGAAGCCCGCGAGCAGGAGATTCGCCTCGCTGCCGAGCGCGAGATCGACCATATCAACGAGACCGCCGCCGACCTGCGCCGCATTCTGAACGATCCGGATGAAGCGCGCCGTTACTTCGCCGTGGTGGACAGAGCCGAGATCGAGGAGAACGAATTCAATCTCAATCTACCGCGCTATGTGGATACTTTTGAGCCGGAGAAGGTGGTGCCGTTGGATGAGGCGGTTCACAATCTCAAGGCCGCCGAAAAAGCAGCGGCCATAGCAAGAGCCGAACTTGAGCGAATATTCGCCAATGTGGGATTAGCGCAAGCATGACTCCTCTTTACGACAACCCGCTACTTAGCGGTTGGAATGAAAAACCACTTGCACAAGTGGTGCAGCTCCGACGCGGCTATACGTGGACGAAAGAAAACGAAATCGACCGACCCGAAGACGGCGCCGTCCCGGTAATTCGTATTCCCAATGTGCAAGACTCGCTCGACCTAACCGATTTGCTTTACCTTCGTGATGTTTCTCCGGACGCGCTGGAGAGATCCGCTGTATCGAAAGGCTGGATTCTGTTCGTCGGTTCCAATGGATCGCAAGACCGTATCGGTGACTCTGTCTTGCTTGAAGAAGATCAACCGATGGTGTTTGCGTCTTTCCTTATGGGCATGACATCGAAAGACCATGATGAATTGCTTCCTGAGTTTCTGGCGAACTGGATGCGAATTCACCTCGTGCACGAGTGGTTCAGCAAGACCTCGCAACAAACAACCGGCCTTGCTAATTACAGTTGGGGAGCAGTCAAGAAACTTCCGCTTCGCTTTCCCAAAGACATAAACGAACAACGCCGCATTGCCGCCGCGCTAAAACTAGCCGACGACGCCATTGCCAAGGCCAAGGCCGAGCTGGAGGCGACGCGGGAGTTGAAGCGGTCATTTGCCAGAAAAGTACTGGAAACTGGCCTGAGTGAGACCGAACTCATTGATTCTAAATTCTGGAAATATCCCAGAACATGGGACCTTGTTTGCGTAAAGCACCTGCTGATCGGCATGGATGCTGGCTCAAGCCCAATGTGCGAATCCTATCCAGCAAAACCAGGACAGTGGGGCGTTCTCAAAGTGAGCGCTGTAAGTTGGGAACGCTTTGATGAGATGGAAAACAAGGCACTACCTGCGTCCATTGAACCCGATCTTGATGCAGAGATAAAAGTTGGCGACATCATCGTTAGCCGTGCAAATACCACTGAGCTTTGCGGTGCAGTACATCGCGTCCAATCTCTATACACAAGGCTATTACTTTGTGACAAGACTTGGCGATTACACCCGAAGGAAGATGTAAATCCTGATTGGCTAGTTGCAGTTCTCAAACATCCTCAGGCAAGAAAGCAGATTGAGGCTATTGCAACAGGAACCAGTGACAGCATGAAGAATATTGGAAAACGGGATTTTCGAAACGCTGTGGTCCCGAAGCCATCACGGGCTGAACAAGACCGAATCGCTGAGTCACTAAATGCCTTCGATGCAAAAATCGAAGTGGACATTAAAAAAGTAGAAGCACTCCAGCAGGTCAAAAAATCCCTCCTGCAAAACCTACTCACCGGCAAAATCCGCCTGCCGATAGAACAGGGCGAGGCATTAACCGCACCCACCAAAGAAGCCCGCTATGGATGACCTCGAAGACTTCGTGCCCGCCGGATACACGGCGCCCACCGTTTCACGCCTGTTCAACGAAGAAACCACCGTCGAGCGGGAGATCATCGAGCATCTGCAAACGCCTGCGCTGGGCTGGACGTACCGGTCCCGCGAGCAGGTGACGGAACTGCGCCCGGATGAGCGCGAAGTGTTGTTGCTGCCGTTGCTGCGGGAAAAGCTGAAACAGCTCAATCCCGGCGTACTGACCGACGAGGCGCGGGTGGACGCCATCGTCACCAAGCTGCGCGCTTGCCGCGACAACCGGCAATGGCTGGACTGGCTGCAAAACGGCGTCAACTACAAATTCGATCCGGCCGAGAATGCCCAGGACGTTAGGCTGATCGACTTCGATAACCTCGACGCCAACGACTGGTGGGTGACCAACCAGTTTCCGGTGGACGGCAACTCGTCCCGGCGGCCGGATATCGTGCTCTTGATCAACGGCATTCCGGTGGTGGTGATCGAGGCCAAGACAGCCAGCCGCAGCAAGCCCGATTGGCGCGAGGGAGCCAAGCAGCTCGGCATGTACGCCGAGGAGATCGACCAGCTTTTCTATACCAACGCCTACGGCGTGGGGGTAAACGAGACCCGCATGATGTACGGCGTGCCGGGGCGGCGCTTGCAGTTCTGGCTGCAATGGCGCGACCCCTGGCCGCACGACATCGACGAGTTCAACGAGATGAAGGTCTCGCTTTACGGACTGTTCGATCGGTCCAACATGCTGGACTTTATCCGTCACTTCATCGTTTTCGTCACCAAAGAGGGTAAGACCGAGAAGGTGGTGGTGCGCTATCAACAGTACCTGGCGGTAAAGGACATTCTCGGCCGCGCCACCGACCTGAACCTGCCGCCTGAGAAGCGACGCGGGTTGATCTGGCACACCCAGGGCTCCGGCAAGACTTTGACGATGATTTATGCCGCCCGCAGCCTGTGGGAAGACCCGAAGCTGAACCAGCCAACGGTGATCCTGCTGGTGGACCGCGAGCAGCTCGGCGATCAGATGGACCGCGAACTAATGGCGACCGGGACGGAGAACGTTCACGTGGCGGAGAGCAAGCGCGATCTGGAGGCCAAGCTGGCGGGCGACTACCGTGGAGTGATTCTCACGACCGTGCACCTCTTCGAGGGCATGCCGAAGCGGATCACCAAGCAGCGGAAGAACGTGATCGTGATGGCCGACGAGGCCCACCGCACCCAGGAGCGGGAATTGGGCACCTACATGCGCGCCGCGATGGAGGGGGCGTCGCTGTTCGGCTTTACCGGGACGCCCGTCGAGAACGACGACCATAACACGCCGGTAGCTTGGGGCCAGGTAAAGGACGACGGCACCATCGAGCGCTACATGGGCCGCCCCTACACCGTCACCGATGCGTTGCGCGACGGCGTGGTCAAGCCCATTCACTGGCAGCCGCGCATGGCGGATTGGCAACTCTACGGAGCCAAGCTGGACGCCGCATTCAAACGCGAATTCGGCCATTTGCCCGAGGCCGAACAGAAAAAGCTGGTAAGCGGTTCCTCTACTCTGGATGTCTTGCTGAAACTGCCGAAGCGTATCGATCAGATTGCCGATGATATGGTGGATCACTTCACCGCGCACGTCCGCCCCAATGGTTTCAAGGCCATGCTGGTATGCAAGGACAAGGAGGCGGTCAAGCTCTACACCAAGGCCTTGCGGGACCGGCTGGGTGATGAGACGGTGATGGCCGTCATCTCCGAAGCTCCCCAAAGCGACTCCGCGGAGATTCAAGCCCTCTATCTCGGCGACGCCAGGCGCAAAAAGCTGCTGAACGAATTTCTCATCCCGGCCCGATCCGAAGTGCAGGAGCACCAGGACAAGCCCTATCGCAAGGTGGAACTGTTGGTGGTGTGCGACATGCTGCTGACCGGCTTCGACGCCCCCATCCTGCAGGCGCTCTATCTGGACAAGGGTTTGCGCGATCACGGTCTCCTGCAAACCATCGCGCGGGTGAACCGGCCCTATAACGAACTGAAGGGGCACGGTCTGGTCGTCGACTATTATGGCATTTTCGATCATTTGAACGAGGCGCTGAACTACCGACCCGAGGAACTGGGCGATATCGCGTTTCCCTTCGAGCGCATCCGCGAGCATTTCCGCAAGCAATTCGATGCCCTTTGGGCGCTCTTTCCCACCGAGACCGTGCCGCGCGACGGCTCGCATGACGCCTTTATCGCCGCCATGAAAATCCTGCGCGACGAGGAAGGCGCGGAAAAGGAGTTCGACACCGGCTACCGAAATCTGCGTGTGTTGTACGAGGCCTTGCAGCCCGATGAGCAACTGCGCGACTTTGTGCGCCCCTACGCCTGGCTGACAAAGCTTTACATGCTGTACCGGAAGAAGTTTCATCCGGAAGCGGCACTGGAGGCGACGGAAGAGGATGCCGCCCGCACCAGGGAGCTGATCCGCCGGCATATCGATGTGGAGGAGCTGGAAAAAGAGTTCCCCACTTATGTGCTGGACGAGCATTTCCTGACCAAGCTGAAGGACAAGAAGCCCGACGCCAAGGCGCTGGACATCGAGGCCATGCTGAGCGCCGAGCTGCGCATCCGTCTGGATCAGGACGAGGCCTTCCGGCCGCTTTCGGAAAAACTGCAACGCATCATCGATGAAAAACGGGCCGGGACACTGGCAGGCATCGCCTTAATCGCGGAATTGGAATTGCTCACCGAGGCAGTGCGGGCGGCGGTTGAGGAATCCAAACGCCCCATCGGTCAACAGCTGGCGTTGAAGGTCAAGACTCGAAACGCCGCGTTGAGCGAGACGCAAGCGGCGGAAGTGGCTGCTGCCATACTCGAAGAAGCTGACAAATACTGTTTCCCCGGCTGGTGGAACAGTAGTACGGTGGACCCGGAATTATCCAAGGCCCTGCTGTTCTTGATCGCCCAACGCTTTTCGGCCTTGGGGCTGCTGTCGGGCGATGCAATGGAATTTATTGTATCGCTCGTACAGGTGCTCAAGCGCAAGCATTACAAACCGGGAGGCAAGGACGCCGAATGACACGAATCGCACGAATCGATCTGCCCAACGGTCGGCAACTCGACTACCAGATCCGCTCCGCAGCCAAGGCCAAGACTCTGCGCCTGAAGATGACGGCACGGGATGGCCTGACAGTAATCGCGCCCAAGGGTTTGAGCGAGGAGCGGATTGTTGAACTGGTGACCGGGAAGCGGGAGTGGATCGCGGCGCGCCTCGATCAATTCGACGAAGTGCGACACTTGTTGGGCACACAAGTAAGCGTCCGTCCCGAAGCCTTCGACCTGCCTGCGCTGGCAGAGTCCTGGCGCGTGGAATATCGGCAAACGAAGGGCAAGACTGTCGCGGCGTGCACCGATCGACAGGGCCGGGTATTGGTCTATGGTGCGGTGAGCGAGGCGGAACGCTGCAAGGTTGCTCTGCGCCGCTGGCTGGCCAGACGGGCCAAGGAATCACTGGTGCCTTGGCTGAAAACCATGTCGGCCGATACCGGTTTGAAGTTCAGTCGTATTGCCATCAAGAATCAGCGCACCCGATGGGGAAGCTGTTCCGCCGATAATGCCATCAGCCTGAACGCCAAGCTGTTGTTTCTCTCTCCAGCATTGGTGCGGTACGTATTGATGCACGAGCTCTGTCACACATTGGAGCGAAACCACACGAGCCGTTTTTGGACTCATCTACGCCAGTTCGAACCACAAACCGATTTGCTACATGGACAGATGCGCGACGCCTGGAAGAGGGTGCCGGCTTGGGCGCATCCGGTGCAAGGCGGAAAGGAGGGAATTTGATCTGAACTCGTTTCTGCCTGAATTCGCAGTTTCCAATAGCGGGGCTGTCTCTACGCGCTGGCTGCCGTTTCGTGCGCGAATATCCGGAATCCTCGGGAATGCACCGCCTCGCACGTGGGCTCCGCTACGAATTCCGTCCTTGACCTCGCCCTAAGTACATCCCATAAAGTTCTGCGGAAAGGGCGTACACTGGAGGCATGAAAGCCATCCTGATCCCCCCGTTGGGCAAAGCGCAACAGAGTGAGTTAGACACCCTGTATCGAAAGACCAAGGACCC
>Ga0268287_100225_pt1 | contig 25876 bp, 25 predicted proteins | sample MetcocultureR3M_FD_191348 | JGI IMG/M metagenome (GOLD analysis project Ga0268287, IMG submission 191348) | Soil microbial communities from Anza Borrego Desert, Southern California, United States - Methanotrophic co-culture R3-M | ecosystem: Environmental > Terrestrial > Soil > Desert | place... | reverse complement strand
GGATCACCCGTCCCTCGGCGCCGTAGTAGCCCGTGTGCACGGCGATGATGCCGACGATGCTGTAGACAAACGCGCCCACGAAGGTGGCCAGCGAACGGCGCACGCCCCCGTCCGACACGAGCAGCTCGGCGGCCCGCGGCGACACGCTTCCCACCAGCGAGGTGTAGGCGGTGACCAGCGTCGCCAGCGAGAACGTCGCCACGGCGAGCATGCTGCTGGCCAGGATCGAGAGGATGTCGTCGACCGAGTCCGAGCCGAGCTTCAGCGAGAAGTCGCTTGGCACCAGATGGCCGAACTGCGCCGAGGCCAGCGCAGCGGCGATGCCAAGCGCGCTGTAGAGGCCGACCGTGACCCACAGGCGGTTGAGGGCCCGGCTGAGTTGAAAGAGCCAGCTTGGCAAGGACGGCCTCCCGCAGACCGAACGCGGCAACGGCCGCTCGGCTCCGCCCTGCCGTCGCGCTAGGCGGCGCTCGCGAGGACGAACCTCGCGCGGCTCTCCACGTCGGCCTGCGGCAGCTGCACGAGTTCGTAGCCGTGCGCCGCGTAGGCTTCGGCGCACGCCTCGTAGGTCGCCACGGCCTCGGCCCAGGTCTGGTCGCGCTCGGCGTCCTGCACGTAGATCGCCTTCCACGGCGGGGCGATGAAGACGCGCGGCTGGTAGCGCAGCGTCCGGACGGCCGCCTCGGCGGCGGGCGAGGGCGCAAGGCGGTAGGCGCGGAACGTGGCCCAGGCGTCCACGACGCCCCGGTCGAAGAAGGTGAGGCCGCGGGCGGCGCGGTAGGTCGCGACGTCCCGCTCCAGGATCAGCTCGCAGAACCGCGAAGGCGGCGGCCGGCCGCCCTGCGCCCGGATCACGGCGCGTGCGCTCTCGGGCGCGACCGCGTGGCCGAGCCCGGCGAGATGGCGCAGCAGGGTGGTCTTGCCCGCGCCGGGACCTCCGGTGAAGGCGAAGAAGCGGTCGGACATGGGGTGGCTCGCCTAGGCGAGCGAGGCGTTACGCCGGCGGGCAGCCCTTGAACTCGCCGACCTTCACGGCGGTGAGCTTGGCCAGGTTCAGCTTCTGGACCGGCTTCATCGAGGACGCGCCGCTTCCGGTGTAGAGGTCGATGCGCTCGCCCTTGATCGCGCCGCCGACGTCCGAGGCGTACCAGTAGCCGTCGTGCGTCTTGCCGTCGGGCATCTTCAGGCCGACGGTCTCCTTGATGAACAGGACGCTGCGGCGCGGGATCAGCTTCTTGTCGATGGCGACCGTGCGCATGGCCACGACCTTGCAGCCCAGGCTGTCCAGGGCGCCGACGCCCTTGGCGCCCGCATGATAGAGCGTGGCCTTCAGGTTGAAGACCGGCGCGCCCGGCAGGCTGCCGGTCATCACCGAGGTGATCAGGTCGCCGACGGGATCGTTCGGCGCGGCTTGCGCGTTTGAGGCCGTGGCGATGAGGGAAAAGGCGGCCAGGGCGGCGAGGCGGCGTCGCATGGACGGCGTCCTCCTTCGTCGTTGAACTGGTGCCCGAGTCCTAGCGGCATCGCTCCCGCGCGGCAACCCCGCGGGCCCATCCGTCGCATGCTCGTCAGAAATTCTCATCGCGTTGCGGGCGTCAGCCAATTGATCTTGCGGGGAATTTTGGCGTGCAGACGCTCCTCGGCCCGGCCGGGTCGCATGCAAATCTGCAGCCGCCGGTCGGCTCAGGCGGGGAGTCGGCGGACCATGTAGCGGGCGTCTTCGCCGTAGCTGGCGAGCTTTTCGGCCAGGCGCGGGTCCTCCACCGTCTCGAACCCCAGCCGCCGCCAGAAGCCTTCCGCATCGTTGACCGCGACGAGGGAGATGGCCGGCCAGCCGTCCTCGCGCGCCCGGCGGACGAGCGCCTCGACCGCCGGCCTGGCGAGCCCGCGCCCGCGCAGTCTCGGGTCCAGCGCCAGATCGTGCAGGTAGAGGACGTCGGCGCCCTCGGGCAGGGCGTCCAGGCCGGTGTTGAGCGCCGGCGCCGAACCTAGCCGCCACGGATAGGCGATCAGGTAGCCGACCACCTCGCCGGCGTCCTCCAGCGCGAAACAGCCCTGCGGATGCAGCGCCAGCCGGTCGGCGAAGCATCCGCGGTCCTCGAAGTGGTGCGGGAAGGCGAGGGCGGCGACGCGGACCACCCCGTCCAGGTCGCGGGTCTCCATGGGCCGCCAGCGGGCGGGCGCATCGTCGGTCATGGACGGACATTGCGGACGCCGGCTCTCGATGTCGAGCCGAGCGGAATCGCTTGATCCCGCGCCCATTTGGCATAACAGCGCCGCTTGGAACCGGGAGGCGGGCGCATGGAAATCTACGGGGACTCCAAGTCGGGGAACTGCCTGAAGGTGAAGTGGACGGCCGACTACCTGGGCCGCCCCTACCGCTGGATCGAGCTGGACGTGCTGAAGGGCGAGTCCCGCACGCCGCAGTTCCTGGCGATCAATCCGGCCGGCCAGGTCCCCACGGTGGTCCTGCCGGGCGGGCGGCCGCTGGCCCAGTCGAACGCCATCATCCTGCACCTCGCCGAGGGCTCGGACCTGATCCCCGACGCGGCCTACGACCGCGCCCGGATGCTGGAGTGGATGTTCTGGGAGCAGTACAGCCACGAGCCCTATGTCGCCGTCGCCCGCTTCCAGGTGCGCTACCTGGGCAAGGACCCGGCCGACCTCGATCCCAAGCTGGTGGAGCGCGGGCAGGCCGCCCTGCAGCGGCTGGAGGACGGCCTCGTCGCCTCGCCGTTCCTGGTGGGCGAGCGCCTCAGCCTCGCCGACGTCGCGCTGGTGGCCTACACCCGCATGGCCGGGGAGGGCGGCTTCCGCCTCGCCGACTATCCGCGCGTCCAGGCCTGGATCGGCCGCGTCGAGCCGGCGCTCGGCATCGCCTGAGCCGCTTGCGTTCGGCCGTGCGAGCCCGCAAACCGGGCGCATGAGACGTCTCCTCCCGCTGGCCCTCGCCGGCGCGCTCGCCGCGCCCCTGGCCGCCGCTCCGACCGCCGCCCTCGCCTGGGGCAGCGCCGGCCACCGCATGGCCGGCGAGGCCGCCGCGCGCGCCCTGCCGCCGCAGCTCCCGGCCTTCCTGCGCAGCCGGGACGGCGTGCGCGAGATCGGCGAGCTGTCGCGCGAGCCCGACCGCTCCAAGGGCTCGGGGAAGATCCACGACCACGACCGCGACGCGGCCCACTTCGTGGACATCGACGAGGCGGGCAGGGTGCTGGGCGGCCCGCCGTTCGCCCCCCTGCAGGCCACCCGCAACGACTACGAGACCGCGCTCCGGGCCCACCAGCTCGACACGCCCAAGGCCGGCTACCTGCAGTTCGCCATCGTCGACCGCTACCAGCAGCTGACCACCGACTTCGCCTACTGGCGCGTGCTGAAGGCGGCCGAGGCCAATCCGGCCTGGAAGAAGAACCGCGCCTGGTTCAAGGCCGACCGCAAGCGCCGCGAGGGTCTGATCCTGCGCACCCTCGGCGAGCTGTCGCACTTCGTCGCCGACGGCAGCCAGCCGCTGCACACCTCGATCCACTACAACGGCTGGGGCGACTATCCGAACCCGCAGGGGTTCACCACCGCCCGCATCCACGGCCCCTTCGAGGGCGACGTGGTGAAGGCCGGCGTCCGGCCGGCCGCCGTCGAGGCCAGGGTCGCCCCCTTCCGGTCCTGCGCCTGTCCCATCGAGCAGCGGGTGGCGGACTACCTGCTGGCCAGCAACCGCTGGACCGTGCCGCTCTACGAGCTGGAGAAGGCGGGGGGGCTGACGCCCGGCGACCCGCGCGGCGCGGCCTTCGCCACCGAGCGCCTCGCCGTCGGCGCCGCCGAGCTGCGCGACCTCGTGGTCGAGGCCTGGGACGCCAGCGCCCGCCACAAGGTCGGCTGGCGCCCCGTGGCCGTGCAGGACGTGCTGGCGGGCAAGGTCGATCCCTGGCCCGCCCTCTACGGGATCGACTGATGCCGGCCCCGCAGTTCGGCCGCCCCGAGCCCGGCCGCAGCTACAGGGACCGTCCCGCCGCCTTCGGGATCGTCGAGCGCGACGGCCGGATCGCCGTGGTGCGCGTGGCCAAGCCGGGCCACCCGGCCTGGATCGACCTGCCCGGCGGCGCCCTCGATCCCGGCGAGAGCCCCGAGCAGGCCGTGGTGCGCGAGTACGGCGAGGAGACCGGGCTGAAGGTCGCGGCCGGCGAGGCCTACGCCCGCGCCGACCAGATGTTCGTCAACACCGACGGCGAGGCGTTCAACAACCGCGCCACGTTCTTCCGGCTGTCGCTGCAGGGCGAGGACCCGGCCCTGAAGATAGAGGACGACCATGCGCTGGCGTGGCTGGACCCGCAGGAGGCCCTCACCGCCCTGCGCCACGACGCCCACGCCTGGGCCGTCGCCGCATGGCTGAGATTGCGCGCGCGCGCCTGAACCGCTAGCAGCGCGCCATGACGGCGAAGATCATCGACGGCAAGGTCCTGGCCGAGCGCCTGCGCGGCCAGGTGGCGGACGAGGTGGCGCGGCTGCGCGCCGACTACAGGCTCCAGCCGGGCCTGGCGGTGGTGCTGGTGGGCGAGGATCCCGCCTCCCAGGTCTATGTGCGGTCCAAGGGCGAGCACTCCCTGGCCGTGGGCATGCACTCGGTCACCCACCGGCTGCCGGCCGACACCCGGCAGGACGAGCTGCTGCGCCTGGTCGCCGAGCTCAACGCCGACCCGCTGATCCACGGCATCCTGGTCCAGCTTCCGCTGCCGAAGCATCTGGACGAGAAGGCGGTGATCGCCGCCATTAGCCCCGACAAGGACGTCGACGGCCTGCACGTGGTCAACGCCGGGCGCCTGGCCAGCGGCCTGCCGGCGCTGGTGCCCTGCACCCCGCTGGGCTGCCTCATCATGCTGCGCGAGACCCTCGGCGACCTGACGGGCAAGCGCGCCGTCGTCGTCGGCCGCTCGCTGCTGGTGGGCAAGCCGGTGGCCCAGCTCCTGCTGCAGGCCGACTGCACCGTCACCATCGCCCACTCCCGCACCGTCGACCTGCCCGCCGTCTGCCGCGAGGCCGACATCCTGGTGGCCGCCGTGGGCCGTCCGCGGATGATCCGCGGCGACTGGATCAAGCCGGGGGCGACGGTGATCGACGTGGGCATCAATCGCGTGCCGTTCGACGATCCCGAGAAGGCCGCCCAGGGCAAGACCAAGCTGGTCGGCGACGTCCACTACAAGGAGGCGCTGCAGGTCGCCGGCGCGGTGACCCCCGTCCCCGGCGGCGTCGGCCTGATGACCGTCGCCTGCCTGCTGCAGAACACCGTCACGGCCGCCAAGCGCCTGGCCGGCATCGAGGGCTAGCCCGCCCTAGTCCTCCCGCCAGAGGCGGCCCTGCTGCGCCATCTCCGCGCCGTGGGCGAACATCCGCGACATCGCCTCGCGGTCGAAGCGCAGCATGTTGGCCCCGTCCCAGTCGGCCGGAATCCAGGCGCTGTGCAGGCGAAAGCCGTTCAACTCGCAGAACGCAGCCACCGAGCGCAGCGCCCCGCGATAGGTCGAGCGCAGCATCAGCTCGAAGCTGCGCACCAGCACCGGCACCACCCCCAGCGGCGTGGGCCGGGGGGAGGGATCCAGGGCGGTGTTGATCAGCACATAGACCTCGGCCTGGGCCAGGGGACGGTTCTGCGCCTTCCTCAGGATCAGCGGCTCGGGGACCACGAAGAGGGGGCTGATCGCCCCGCCGTCGACGTGCATCTCCTCATAGGTCTCGCCGCCGCTCTCCACCCGGATCAGCTTGGGCGGGAAGACGCCGGGCACGCTGGCCGAGGCCACCAGCACATCGGCGAACAGGGCCAGCGCCTCGGGCCCGCCGCGGGCGGCGATGGCGCCCAGGTCCCAGATGCAGGTCGTCTGGGCGTCCAGGTTCGCCGTGGCCGCCAGCAGCCGCCGGCCGCCGCGATGGGCCTCGGCCACCGCCGCCAGCAGCGGCTCGTCCACGTAGCGGGCGACCAGGCCCGCCAGCCGCTCGGCCGGATAGAGGCTGGGGCCGGGCCGGACGGCGGCCAGTCCCAGCATCTCGGCCGCGTATCCGCCGGTGTAGGCGTCCGCCAGCCGCGCGTCCCAGTCGGGGCCGAGGAAGGCGAACGGCGCGATCAGTGCCCCGGTGCTGACCCCCGTCACGAGGTCGAAGGTCGGCCGCTCGCCCGAGCGGGTCAGGCCCACCAGCGCTCCGGCGCCGAACGCCCCGCCCGCGCCGCCGCCCGACAGCGCCAGCACCTGGATCGGCGCGTCCGGGGCATGGCCGGCGCCGTTGCGCGAGAGCTGGAAGAAGCGGGCCGCGGCCTCCAGGTCGTCCACCAGCGACAGCCGCACGCCCGGGAAGCCGGCGGGATCGGCGGCGGCCCCCGGCGGCGGGGGCGGGGCGCGGCGGCGGGGCCGAAGCGGCCTGCGGGGGGCGTCGGGGGAAAGCGGCATCGGCGGGTCCGGGCGTCAGGCGGCCGGCGAGACCTGCCCGTTGGTCCAGGCCGTGACCTCGCCCAGCACCTCGGCGACGGCCTCGTCGTAGGCCTCGACGATCGACGAGACGCGGTTGCCGCCCGCGCGGACCTGGGCCTCGAACAGGCGGTCCGTCGAGCCTTCCCCGCCGCGCGCCAGGGCCGCCCGCACCCGCACCAGCACCATGGGCGCGGCCTTGCCGCCGCGGTCGTAGTGGGTCTCGAAGTTGCGCACGTCGAGGCGCAGGACGTACTGCGCCGGCGCCGGCTCGCCGCGCGGGATCAGCCGCACGGGTCCGGGCGAGGCGTCGAACGCCGCCGTCACCGCCTGGTTGAACAGGGTGGAGGCGGGCGCCACCCAGCGGGTCTCGGCGATGTAGGCCACCTTGCCGCCCGTGACGGTCAGGATGCGGTCGCCCGCGGCCTCCCGCTGGAAGGCGCCGTTGACCCGGAACACCGGGACCTCCGCCGCGGCCGGCGCGGCGGCGGCCGGCTCGCTCCCGCCCAGCGCCGGCTGGCCGAAGCGGTACAGCGTGGCCTTCTCGCCCCCGCCCAGGAGAGCGCAGCCCCCGAGGGAGAGCGAGAGGGAGAGGGCGAGGGCGGCCAGCGCGCCCAGGCGGATCGTCGTCATTGGGGCACCTTCACTTCCTCGGACCTCTTGGACACCGACCCGGCGATGCCGCGCGACTGCAGCTCGTTGAGCAGACGCTCCAGCGACTCGGCCGTCTCCTGCAGCTGGCTCACCGAGGCGGTGATCTGCGGCAGGCCGTTGGTGGCGAAGTCCGTCGTCGGCCCCTGCAGGCGGCCGACCATGGTCCGCACGTCGGCGGCGGCGGCCCGGGCTTCCTCGGCGGCGTCGGCCAGGTTGCGGGTCGTGCGCCGCCCGTCGGTCTCGATCAGGTCGCGCGTGGAGCGGGTCAGCAGGGTGATCTCGGCGGTGGCCTCCTCGACCCGCTGCAGCGCCTGCTGGGCGTCGGCGATGATCGCCTTGCGCTCGCGCAGCTCGGCGGTGACCGCCTGGGTGTCGGACAGCGCGGCCGAGAACGTCTTGATGTTCTCGTCGGACAGGACCCGGTTCACCCGGTCCAGGGCCTCGATGGTGCGCGTCAGCACGGTGCCGCCGCCCTCCAGCAGGTCCGACAGGGTGCTGCGCTGGCTGCGCAGCACGGGGATGCACTCTCGGCCGATGCCGATCCCCTCGCGCTCGCAGCGCTTCTGGGCCTCGTCCTTCAGCAGCGGCCTGGACGGCGTGCCGGCGGTGATCTGGATGTAGTTCACCCCGGTGATCCCCTGCGGCTCGAGGGTGGCGTAGGAATCCACCCGGATCGGCACGTCCGAGGTCACCTGCACCCGGGCGATCACCCGGCTGGGGTTGGTGCGGTCGAGGGCGATCTTGGTGACCTCGCCGACCTTGATGCCGTTGAACTGCACCTCGCCGCCCTCGGAGAGGCCGCGCACCGGGCCCTGGAAGAGGATGTCGTAGGTGTCGTTCGCCTGGGCGAACTGGAACCGCGCCAGCCAGACGATGAAGATGGCCAGGGCCGCCACCAGGATCAGGGTGGACAGGCCCACGAGCGCGTAGTTGGCGTTCTTCTCCATCAGGCCTCTCTCATCCCTTGTCGCCCGCCTTGGCCGCCTTGGCGGCCCGGCCGCGGGGACCGAGGAAATACTCGCGGATCCAGGGATGGTCCGCCTTCTCCAATTCCTTCACCGGCGCGGTCGCGACCACCGTCTTGTCGGCGATCACGGCCACCCGGTCGGTGATCTCATACAGCGTGTCGAGGTCGTGGGTGATCATGAACACCGTCAGGTCCAGGCTCCGCGACAGGTCCAGGATCAGGGCGTCGAACGCCGCCGCCCCGATCGGGTCGAGGCCCGCGGTGGGCTCGTCGAGGAACAGCAGCTCGGGATCCAGGGCCAGGGCGCGCGCCAGGCCGACGCGCTTGCGCATGCCGCCCGACAGCTCCGACGGCTTCAGGGCCCCGGCGTCGGGGCGCAGGCCCACGAGGGCGATCTTCAGCGTGGCGAGCTCGTCGATCTCCTTGCGGGAGAGGTTCGTGTGCTCCTGCATCGGCGCGGCCACGTTCTCCTTCACCGTCAGGTTCGAGAACAGGGCGCCCGCCTGGAACAGGACGCCCCAGCTGCGCTCCAGCGCCGACCACTTGCGGCGCGAGGCCGTGGAGATGTCGGCGCCCAGCACCTTCACCTGGCCGTCCTCGGGCGCCTTCAGTCCGATGATGGTGTTCAGCAGCACCGACTTGCCCGAGCCCGAGCCGCCGACGACGCCCATGATCTCGCCCCGGCGGACGGTGAGGTCCAGGTCCTTGTGGACGACGTGGTCGCCGAACTGCGAGCGCAGGCCGCGCACCTCGATGGCCGGGCCGTCGCCCTCCAGCAGCTCGTCCTCGCCCAGAGCGGCTTCGTCGGGCGCGGCCGCGTCGGTCGCGCTCACAGGCCGAGCTCCATGTAGATCATGGCGAAGATCGCATCGATGACGATGATCGCGAAGATGGCGTGCACTACGGCCGCCGTCACCCGCCGGCCCAGGGACTCCACGTCGCCGCCCGTCTCCAACCCCTGGCGACAGCCGATGCCGGCGATCACCCCGGCCATCACCGGGGCCTTCGACAGCGCGATCCAGAAGTGGTCCACGCCGACGTTGTCGACGATCCGCTGCAGGAAGAACGCGGGGCCCAGGCCCAGCACCGACCAGGTCACCACGATGCCGCCCAGCAGGCCGGCCAGGGTGGCCACGAACGTCAGCAGCGGGATGGTGATCAGCAGGGCGGCGAAGCGCGGGAAGACGAGGGCCTCGAACGGATCGATGCCCATCACCTTCATGGCGTCGATCTCCTGGCTCATCTTCATCGAGCCGATCTCGGCGGCGAAGCTCGAGGCGGACCGGCCCGCCAGCAGCACGGCGGTGATGACGATGTTGAACTCGCGCATCATCGAGATGCCGATCAGCTCAACGGCGAACACCTCGGCCCCGAACTGCTGGAGCATGTCGGCGCCGATGAAGGCGACCACCGCGCCGATGAAGAACGTCGCCACGGCCACCACCGGGATGGCGTCCAGGCCGGCTCGCTCCATGATCGAGACCAGGGCCGGCCAGCGGATCTTCCGCGGATTCACGAACAGCAGGACGAGGCTGCGGGCCAGGACCACCAGCAGGTGGCCGAGGAAGCCCATGGTGTCGATGAAGTCGTGGCCGAAGCCCACCACGCCCTTGCCGACGCGGATCGTCAGGTCGTGGAAGCCCTTCGGCTCCTGGCGCACCGCCGGCTGGATGCGCGCGGCCTCGTCCACCACCTCCAGCAGGCGGCGGACCTCGGGGCGGGCCTCGACCTTCGACGCGTCGAACGCCGGCCCGGCGGCGCGCACCACCGCATAGGCGCCGGCGGTGTCCAGCCGGCGCACCCCGCTCAGGTCGATGGCGATGTTGGTCAGGCCGTCCAGCGCCTCGGCCAGCGCGGTCCCTGCGCCGCCCAGCGCCCGGGCCGTCCAGTCGCCGGTGAGGGCCACGGTCGGACGATCCGTCGCGGGCTGCAGGGTGAACTCGGCGGGTCTCTCCATGCGGGCGGTTCCTCAGGCGGGCGGAAGGCGGCGACCGCGCAACCCGAGTCTTATCTCCTCGAAAGCCGGGCACCCTAGCAGAGACGGTGCAAGCGCGAACGTCCATATGGCGAAGGCTGTTCCCGCACGCCAGCGGCCGGTCCGCCGCGTCTAAGGCCAAGCTGGGCCTACATTTGGTCCCATTCGGACGGGAGAGCAGGGCAGGTCCTGCAGCGGACTGCGACTCGGGCTGCGCGAAGTGGAGAGTTAGGTTTGACCCGCCAGATCGAACTCGCCGGGAAATCCGGCGCCGTTTACCGCTACACCTCGATCGAGGAGGAGCGGTTCCTGCCCCCGGCGGGCGCCAACTATGTGATCGCCGAAGTGACCCCCGAGGGTCCGCACATCGTCTACGCCGGCGAAACCGACAACCTGGCCAGCCAGACCTGGCGCAGCGACCTCGAGAAGGCCCGCGAGCAGTACAAGAACGCCAAGGTCCTGACCCGCCTGAACGTCACCCGCGCGGTTCGCGAGGCCGAGCGCGAGGACCTGATCGAGCAGTACCACCCGCCGCTGAACCAGTAGGCCCCCGATCCGCAGACCCGCGATCCGCAGACCTCTGATCGGCATCCCCTGGCGCCGGACCGCCGGCGTGGCCATCCTCCGTCCATGAGCCCGTCTCCGCTCATCGCGATCTTCGGCGCCGCTGTCCTGCCGCACGGCCCGTCGCCGTCGCTGCTGCGCCGGATCGGCTACGGCTGGCAGGCGGCCCAGGCGCATCCGGGGGCCCAGGTGCTCTGCTCGGGCGGGGTAGGGCGGCACGGCCCGTCCGAGGCCTCGGTCATGGCCGAGCGGCTGGCGGCGCTGGGCCTGGCCGCCGAGCGGCTGATCCTCGACGAAGAGAGCCTCGACACCCTGCAGAGCGCCGGCGCCGTCGCGCGCTGGCGCCGGCGCCTCGGCGCCGCCCACGTCGTGGTCTGCAGCGACGCCTACCACGTCCCGCGCATCCGCCTGCTGCTGGGCGCGCTCGGAACGCCCAGCGTCGCGGGGCCGCGCCTTCCCGGCCGGGGCGGGGCGGGCCTGGCGCACTGGACGCGCATGAGCCTGCGCGAGGGGCTCGCCATTCCCTACGACCTCGCCCTGGCGATCGCCCAGCGGCGGCGGCTGGCGGGCCTGGCCCCGACGGCGTCATAGTGCTGTCCCAACTTCCCCCGATGGTCGATGTGATGGTCGATCCGATGGTCGCCCCGAGAGCCGCCGAAGCCTGAGACCCCGATGCCCGATCCGGACGACGCCAATCCCTTCGCCCGCAACAGCGCCTGGCCGAAGATGCCCCAGGCGCCGTTCCGCGTGGGCCCGCTGCCCAAGGCCGCCCCGCAGGCGCCGCCGCCGCCGCGGTCCGCTCCCGAGCCGCCTCCCGAGGCGCGGCCTCAGTCGATCACGCCGGTGTTCACCCGGCCCGTGGCGCCCGCCCCGCAGCCGGGCTCCATCCTGACCGGCGGCGGTGCGCCCGTCCGCCCGGCCATGACGCGGCCCGCGCCCGCGCCCCAGCCCGCCGTCCAGCGGCCCGCGCCGGTCCAGACCAGGGCGCCCGAACCGCCGCCGCAGGCCGCCGCGCCGGCCGCCGCCGAGCTCGAGCCCGAGATCGCCTTCGCCGCCCCGCTGCGCCGACCGGCGCGGAGCAAGCGCAAGGTGCCGTGGCTGCCGCTCGCCGCCGCCGGCGCGGTGGGCGTCGCCGCCGTCGCGGGCCTCGTCGGCGTCCTGACCCGCGACCCGTCGCCCGCGCCGGTCGCCGCCACTGCGCCGCCGCCCGCCGCCGCGCCGTCGGCTCGCCTCAGCGAGTCGGAGCTCCCTGCGGCCGACGCCCGGACGCCCGAAGTCCAGGCTCCCGAGCCGGTGCCGGTCGTCCAGGCGGCCGCCTCGCCGGCGCGCCGTGCGCCCGCCCGGGCCGCCGCGACCCGGCCCAGTCCTGCCCCGGCCCCCGAGCCGCCGGCGACCGACCCCCCGGCGATCGACGTCGCCCCGCCGGTGCTGCAGCTGCCGCCCGCGGCCGCCGAGCCCGCGCCGCCCGCGGTCGTGGCCCCGGTCCAGCCGGCCTTCACCCCGCCGCCGCCGCCCGATCCGAACGCGCCGGTGGTCACGCGCTCGCCCTACTAGGCTTGGCCGGCCCGGCGGGGTTAGAAGGCCCATCCCCTTAAGGTTCGGAGAGGCCCCATGAAGACCCGCGCCGCCGTTGCGTTCGAGGCGAAGAAGCCGCTGGAGATCGTGGAGCTCGACCTCGAGGGCCCCCGCGCCGGCGAGGTGCTGGTGGAGATCAAGGCGACGGGCGTCTGCCACACCGACGCCTACACGCTGGACGGCCTCGATTCCGAGGGGATCTTCCCCTCGATCCTGGGCCACGAGGGCGCGGGCGTGGTGGTCGAGGTCGGGCCGGGGGTGACCTCGGTCGCGCCGGGCGACCACGTGATCCCGCTCTACACGCCCGAATGCCGGCAGTGCAAAAGCTGCCTCTCGCGCAAGACCAACCTGTGCACCGCCATCCGCGGCACGCAAGGGCGGGGCCTGATGCCGGACGGAACCAGCCGGTTCTCGTACAAGGGCCAGACGATCCATCACTACATGGGCTGCTCGACGTTCTCGAACTACACGGTGCTGCCCGAGATCGCGGTGGCGAAGATCCGCAAGGACGCGCCGTTCGAGACCGCCTGCTACGTCGGCTGCGGCGTGACCACGGGCGTCGGGGCGGTGGTCAACACCGCCCATGTGGAGCCGGGCGCCAACTGCATCGTCTTCGGCCTGGGCGGCATTGGCCTGAACGTCATCCAGGGCCTGAAGCTGGTGGGCGCGGGCATGATCGTCGGCGTCGACATCAATCCGGCCCGCGAGGAATGGGGCCGCCGCTTCGGCATGACCCACTTCGTCAATCCGAAGCAGGTGCAGGGCGACCTCGTGGCCCATCTCGTCGAGCTGACCGGCGGCGGGGCCGACTACACCTTCGACGCCACCGGCAACACCGACGTCATGCGCCAGGCGCTCGAGGCCTGTCACCGCGGCTGGGGCGAGAGCATCATCATCGGCGTCGCCGAGGCCGGCCGGGAGATCGCCACCCGCCCGTTCCAGCTGGTCACCGGCCGGGTCTGGAAGGGCACCGCCTTCGGCGGCGCGCGCGGCCGCACCGACACGCCGAAGATCGTCGACTGGTACATGGAGGGGAAGATCGAGATCGACCCCATGATCACCCACAAGCTGCCGCTGGAGCGGATCAACGAGGCCTTCGACCTCATGCACCGCGGCGAGAGCATCCGCAGCGTGATCGTCTACTGATGGCGCTCGAGGTCGTCTCCACCGCCCGAAGCTTCGGCGGCGTCCAGGGCGTCTACCGGCACGACAGCCGCGAGACCGGCACGCCGATGACCTTCAGCGTCTTCGTCCCGCCGCAGGCCGAGCGGGGACCCCGGCCGGTGGTCTGGTACCTGTCCGGCCTGACCTGCACCCACGCCAATGTCACCGAGAAGGGCCAGTTCCAGCGCGCCTGCGCCGAGCTGGGTCTGATCCTGGTGGCGCCCGACACCTCCCCGCGCGGCGAGGGGGTCCCCGACGACCCGGCCTACGACTTCGGCCAGGGCGCCGGCTTCTACGTCGATGCGACCCGGGACCCCTGGGCGGCCAATTTCCGGATGGAGAGCTACATCGTCGCCGAGCTGCCCGGGCTGGTCGCCGCCGAGTTCCCCGTCGACATGGCCCGCCAGGGGATCACCGGCCACTCCATGGGCGGCCACGGCGCCCTGACCCTGGCGCTGAAGAATCCTGGCCGCTGGAAAAGCGTCTCGGCCTTCGCGCCGATCGCCTCGCCGATGCGCTGCCCCTGGGGCGAGAAGGCGCTCTCGGGCTACCTCGGCGAGGACCGCAGCGCCTGGCGCCGCTACGACGCCACCGCCCTCCTGGAGGACGGCGCGCGCCTGCCCGAGCTGCTGGTCGACCAGGGCGAGGCCGACACCTTCCTTGAAGACCAGCTCAAGCCGCACCTGCTGGCCCAGGCCTGCGAGGCCGCCGGCGTGCCGCTGACCCTGCGCCTGCAGCCCGGCTACGACCACAGTTACTGGTTCGTCTCGACGTTCATGGCCGACCACCTGGCCTGGCACGCCGAGCGCCTCGCCTAGAGCCCAAAAAGAAAGGCGGCCCGGATCGCTCCGGGCCGCCCGACCTGCCGGGGCAGGCCTTTCTCTTTCCTAGTACCGGAAGCGGAGCGTCGCGCCCACGGTGCGCGGGGCGCCGAGGAAGGCGTCGTAGACGCTGATCGCGTCCACCGCCTCGTCCACCTGGTACGGGCCGTTGAAGCCGACCTGCACGTACTCCTTGTCGAACAGGTTGTTGGCCCACAGCTCGACGGTCCAGCTCTCGTCCTGGGCGCCGATGCCGATGCGGCCGTTCACCAGCACCATCGAGTCCTGCTCCTTCACCGGGTGCAGGTCCGAGCCGGTGTTGTACCGGGACGTGAACTTGCCCGACAGGTTCGCGCGGAGCTTCAGGCCCGAGAACACGTCACGCTCGTACGAGCCGGCCAGCGAGGCCGACCAGCGCGGGGCGAACGACAGCTGCGCGCCGGGCAGGCGGCGCAGGCTGGTGAACCGGGTCGGGTTGATCAGGTCGGCGGCGGTGAAGTCGCCGATCTCGGTCTCCGCGTAGGTCACGCCGCCCTGGAAGGTCAGGCCGTCGATCGGCGGCAGGTAGATGAAGTCCACGTCCACGCCGCGCGAGGTGACCTTCGGCAGCGTCTCGACGACGAAGGCCGTGCCCACGAAGGTGTTCAGCTGGAAGTCCTCGAACTTCTGGTAGAACACCGCCGCGTTCAGCAGCAGCGAGTTGTCGAGCCAGGACGTCTTGGCGCCCAGCTCGTAGCTGTCGACGAACTCGCCGCCGAAGCTCGTGTCCGGGTCGGCCGTGAAGTTCGGCGTGCCGGCCGGCGTCAGCGTGATCAGCTGCTCGCGGTCGAGGTTGAAGCCGCCCGCCTTGTAGCCGCGCGAGTACGACGCATACGTCATGATGTCGTCGTTCCAGCGGTAGGCCAGTTTGGCCGTGCCGGTGACTTCCTCTTCCGTGCGCTTCTGGGTCAGCAGGCCCAGCTCGTCGAAGTCGTTGTTCTGCGAGTTCAGGCACAGGCCGCCGGCGATCCGCGTGGCGGTCGCCGCGCCCACCGCCCCGACGAGGATCGGGAAGGCGGCTTCGCCCTGGTCGCACGACGAGCCCGTCGTGGAGTAGTCGGTCACCAGGGTCTTCTTGTCCTTGGTGTAGCGCAGGCCCACGGTCAGCTCGAGCGCATCGGTGATGGCGAACGAGTTGTTGGTGAAGAGCGCCCAGCTCTTGCCGTCCTGGGCGTAGCGGTCGTCAGACCCCGCGCCCGGCTGGAACACCGTGCCGGGGACCAGGCCGATGAGGGCCGGGGCGCCGCCGAGCACGCGGCCGGCGTAGTAGGCGTAGTAGTCCGTGCCGTAGCTCAGCACCGAGCGGGTATCGAGGTCCTCCTCGGCGTAGAAGCCGCCGACGAGCCAGTTCAGGCGCCCGTCCATCGCATCGCCCGCCAGGCGGAGCTCCTGCGAGAACTGCTTGAACTGGACGTTGTTCGAGCCGTCGTTCGGCCGGTAGACGAGGTCGGCGGCGGTGAAGTCGCTGTCCTGGCCGGTCTCGGCGTTCCACTTCCGCCAGGCGGTGATCGACGTCAGGCTCATGCCGGGCGCCAGGCGCCAGGTCAGCTCGCCGGAGACGCCGCGGTCCTCGACGCGCTGGTCGGTCGGGCGGTTGGCGTAGCCCAGGCGGTCGAACGGCGTGCTGGTCAGGTCCAGCGAGCCGGGGCGCACCGCGTCGATCATCTGGCCGCGGCCGGGCTGGCCCGCCAGGCCCTGGCCGACGAACAGCTGGGTGCCGACGCAGCAGTCCTCGTTCCGCTTCGTGTAGTCGCCGATCAGGCGGAAGGTGATGTCGTCGGTCGGCTCGAACTGGAGCTGGCCGCGGACGGTGTAGAAGTTCTGGTTGTTGTCGTCGTGCTGGCCGCGCGGACCGGGACCGGTGATGATGTCCTGGTAGCCGTTGCGCTGGCGGGCGGCGGCGAAGATCCGGCCGGTGACGCCCTCGGTGATCGGGCCGCTCAGCGAGCCGCTGAAGCCGAATTGCTCGTAGTCGCCGACGGTGACTTCAGACTGCGCCTGCACGTCCTCGGTGGGACCGGCGGTGATGATGTTGATGACGCCGGCCGAGGTGTTCTTGCCGAACAGGGTGCCCTGCGGGCCCTTCAGCACCTCGATGCGGGTGACTTCGCCCAGGTCGCCGAACGAGACGCCGTTGCGGGGGCGGTAGACGCCGTCGATCACCACGCCGACCGAGCTCTCCAGGCCCGGGTTGTCGCCCACGGTGCCGACGCCGCGGACGCGGGCGGTCACGATGGTCTCGTTCGAGGTGGAGGTGACGGTCAGGCCCGGCGTCAGCACGGTCAGTTCGCGGATGTCGCGGACGCCGGCGTCGCGCAGCAGCTCGCCGCTGACCGAGGTCACGACGATCGGCACGTCCTGCAGGCTCTGTTCGCGCTTCTGGGCGGTGACGACGATCTCCTCGATCTCGCGGCCGCCGGTTTCTTCTTGCGCCTGGACGCTCGTGGCGAAGGCCGCAGCCATCACGCCGACGAGGGCCGAGCTGCGGAGCAGGTGTTTTGTACGCATTTGGTCTTGGTCTCCCCGAGCCATGCCCCGCGGGGGGAGTCGCGGGCGCACGCTCGGGTCCTGGGGTAGAGGCCGCCCGCTCGGAGCGGCAACGGCGCCGCCGTCAAAAACCGAGGGTAGGGACGGGGTGTGGCCCCGCCGCCACGCGAACGACGCGGTTCCACCCCCCGCCGCCTTAATCCGGCCACGGATGGCAAAACGCAGGTCTGTCAAAAGGCCGTCGCGGCGTGCGAGTCAGGCGCGTCCTTGCGGCGGGTCCCCGGCGCCGAGGTAGCCGAGCGTGGCGGCGCGGTGCACCGCCTGCGCCCGCCCGGCGACGCCCAGCTTGCGCGAGGCGTTGGTGATGTGGAAGCGCACCGTCGGAGTGGAGATCGAGACGATGCGGCCGATCTCGGCGTCGGTCTTGCCCGCCGCCGCCCACTTCAGCACCTGGATCTCGCGCCGCGTCAGGTGCGCCGGGGACGTGCCCACGAGCGCCCCGGTCGCCTCGGCGTAGGTGGCCACGAACCGCAGGGCCAGGGCGTGCAGCTCGGCCGCGCGGGCGGCGAACACCGAGCCTGTGTCCACGTCCGCGTCCGGCGAGGCCCAGGTGACCGCCCCGATCGACCCGCCGGGCAGGTAGGCGGGCGCGACGATCGCCGCGCCGACGCCGAAGGTCTCGATGCCCTCGGCGGCGATGGCGTCCAGGGCGGGGTTGGTGCGCCACGACCGCAGCCGGCCGCCCTGGAAGTAGAAGGGCTCGGCGCACACCCGCGAGGCGCGGATGAACGCCGCCCGCAGGGCGAACCCGCGGTCCTCCCAGTAGCGCAGGTCGGGATCCAGCCAGCGGAAGGCGGTCTCGGCGAGCGGCCGTCCGTCGGGGCCGCGCATGGGGCGGGGGCTGCCGATGTCGTCGGTGGCGGCCACATAGGGCAGGCCGATCCGGGCGCCGAGCGCGGCCACCTCGCGCGCGAGGGCGGCCGCTTCTTCAAGCCGGACGGAGGAGCCCGTGGGGGCGAACATGGGGGCGAGCCCTGACCCTATCACTTTCGATAGCTTGTTCGCTCGCGCCGCCCTCCGCAAGCTCCGTCGACGGACCCGGCTCCAGCCGGGCCGAAACTAGCCGCCTGAAGAGCGGCGCGGGAGGGATAATGACCGAACTGAAGTGGGCGGCGTCGACCGCCGTCATCGCGGCGCTTGCGTGCGCCGGGCCGGCCCTGGCGCAGGAAACCGGCGGCGCCACCGTCGAAGCCATCATCGTCACGGCGCAGAAGCGGGAGCAGAACCTCCAGGACGTGCCGATCGTGGTCAACGTGGTGTCCGGCCAGCAGCTGCAGGACGCGGGCGTCCGCGACGTGAAGGACCTGCAGGTCCTGACGCCCGGCCTGTCCGTCACCTCGTCCACGGGCGGCGCCCAGACCTCCATCCGCATCCGCGGCGTCGGCACCATCGGCGACAACCCCGGCCTGGAATCCTCGGTCGGCACCGTGATCGACGGCGTCTACCGCGCCCGCTCCGGCGTCGCGTTCGGCGACCTGGGCGAGCTTGAGCGCATCGAGGTGCTGAAGGGGCCGCAGGGCACCGTGTTCGGCAAGAACACCTCGGCCGGCGTCATCAACGTCATCACCAAGGCTCCCGAGTTCGATTTTGGCGCCGACGCCGAATTCGTCGCCGGCAACTACGACCACCTGGCGGCCTCGGCCTCGGTCACCGGCCCGATCACCGATACCCTGGCCGGCCGCATCTTCGCCGCCCGCCGTGTCCGCGACGGTTTCTACGACGTGCGCAACGGCGAGGGGCCCTCGACCCAGAAGGACAACGACGACCAGGACGTCTCGACCGTCCGCGGCCAGCTCCTGTGGCTGCCCACCGACGCGCTCTCGCTGCGCTTCCTCGCCGACTACACCAAGCGCGAGGAGCACTGCTGCCTGAACACCATCACGGTCCCGGGGCCCACCGCGCCGATCGTCGACGCGCTGGCGACCGACGAGGGCCTGATGCGCCCGGCCGATCCCTTCCGGCGGATCGCCTACGCCAACCGCGAGTCCAACCAGGACATCGAGGACATGGGCGTCTCGCTGCAGATCGACTGGGACATGTCGGACGAGGTCACGGTCACCTCGATCACCGCCTGGCGCGACTGGGAGAACTTCCAGGCCAACGACATCGACTTCTCGTCGGCCGACATCTGGTACCGGCCCGACGACGGGCGCACGTTCTCCAAGTTCGAAACCTTCTCCCAGGAACTGCGGGTCGCCGGCCGGTCCGGGCCGCTCGACTGGATGATCGGCGGCTACTACTCGGACGAGCAGCTCGACTCGAGCGCCTTCACCGCCTTCGGCCTCGACTACGAGACCTACTTCGGCCTGCTGCTGTCGGGCGGCGCCAGCCCGACCGCGGTCTCGTCCCTGACGGGCCTGCCGTTCGGCACGAACTTCATCCCGGGCCAGGGCTCGTACGACACCTACGATCACAGCAACACCGGCTGGGCGATCTTCACCAACAACACCTGGCACGTCACCGACGCGCTCGAGGTGACGTTCGGCCTGCGCTACACCGACGACACCAAGAAGGTCTTCTCGCAGTACCGTAACACCGCGCCGGGGAACGCCTGCGCCGCGGCCATCGCCCGGCCGATCCCGGCGGCCGCCCGCGCCGCCATCTGCGCGCCCACGGGCGATCCGGCGTTCAACAGCGTCGACACCCGCCAGAAGCGCACCGAGGACCGCCTCGGCGGCACGGTGAAGGTCAGCTACCGGCTCAGCCCCGAGCTGATGACCTACGTCTCGTACGCCAGCAGCCACAAGAGCGGCGGCTTCAACCTGGACCGCGCCCGCTTCGCGCCGGGCCAGATCAACACCGACACCAGCTTCCCGGCCGAGACGGTCGAGAGCTACGAGGCGGGCTTCAAGAGCAACCTGGCCGGCAACAGCCTGATGCTCAACGCGGCGGCCTTCGACCAGACGTTCAAGCACTTCCAGCTCAACACCTACACCGGCATCAGCTTCGTGGTCGCCTCGGTGCCGAAGGTGACTTCCAAGGGCGTGGATCTCGACCTCGTCTACCGCACGCCGTTCGAGGGGCTGACGCTGACCGGCGGCGTCACCTACGCGGTGACCCAGTTCGGCGACTTCGTCCCGGGCCCGGGGATCGGGCCGCGCCTGCCGACCTCGCGGGTGTCCTACGCCCCGCTGTGGTCGGCCTCGTGGTCGGCGGCCTACGAGAAGCCGCTCGGCCAGGACTTCAAGCTGCGGGCCAGCCTCTCGGGCCGCTACACCTCGTCCTACAACACCGGCTCGAACCTCGACCCGCTGAAGCGCCAGCGGCCGATGACCATCTGGAACGGCCGTATCGGCATCGGCCCCGAGGACGAACGCTGGATGCTGGAGGCCTGGGCCCAGAACCTGACCGACGTGAACTACTACCAGGTGGTGGTCGACCAGCCGCTGCAGTCGGGCACCTTCGCCGCCTTCCTCGGTTCGCCGCGGACCGTCGGGGCGACGCTGCGGGTGAAGTTCAACTAAGCCGATGGACCTGGACCTCACCCCGGAGGATCTCGCCTTCCGAGACGAGGTCCGGGCCTTTCTCGCCGCGGAGCTCACGCCCGAGCTTCGCGAGGCGGGGGCGCGGCAGACGAGCGTGTTCGTCGAGCCGCGCCACTCGCTCGCCTGGCAGAAGATCCTGCACGCGCGCGGCTGGGTCGCCCCCAGCTGGCCGAAGGAATACGGCGGCCCCGGCTGGACCGAGATGCAGCGGCACATCTTCGCCGCCGAGTGCGCGGCGGCCAGCGCTCCCAGCCTGGCGCCCATGGGCCTTCGCATGGTGGGCCCCTGCATCATGCGCTACGGCACGCCCGAGCAGAAGGCGCACTACCTCCCGCGCATCCTCTCTGGCGAGGACTACTGGTGCCAGGGCTATTCCGAGCCGGGCTCGGGCTCGGATCTCGCCTCGCTGCAGCTTCGCGCCGTAAGCGACGGGGATCATTACGTTCTGAGCGGGTCGAAGATCTGGACGACCCACGCCCACCACGCCAACCGCATGTTCTGCCTCGTGCGCACCAGCAGCGAGGGCAAGCCGCAGCAGGGCATCACCTTCCTGTTGCTCGACATGGCCACGCCGGGCCTCAAGGTCGACCCGATCATCACCCTGGCCGGCGAGCACGAGGTCAATCAGGTGTTCTTCGACGAGGTCCGCGTGCCCAAGTCGGGCCGGCTCGGCGAGGAGAACCAGGGCTGGACGGTGGCCAAGTACCTGCTGGAGTTCGAGCGGGGCGGGGGCTCGGCGCCGGGCCTGAAGGTCGCCCTCGAGCGGGTGCGCGGCATGGCCGGCGAGCTGGCGGCCGACCCGCATTTCCGCCGCCGCCTGGCCGAGCGCGAGATCGCCGTCCAGGCCGTCGAGATGAGCGAGCTGATCGTGCTCTCGGCCCTGGCCGGGGGGCGCAATCCCGGGCCGGCCTCGTCCATGCTCAAGACGCAGGGCACCGAGACGATGCAGCGGATCGACGAGCTGGCCGTGGACGCGGCCGGCGCCTACGCCGCCGTCTTCCAGCCGCACGCCCGCGAGCCGGGCTCGAACGCCCCGGCGATCGGGCCGGAACACAGTCTGACCGCAATGGCCAGGTACCTGAACAACCGGGCCGCCTCGATCTACGGCGGCTCCAACGAGATCCAAAGAGACATCATCGCCCGGCTCGTGCTCGGGCTTTGAAGGGAGGAAATGCGATGTCGCTCAACCTGCGCCGGCCGCCTTACCGGACCTATTCCATCACCCAGCTGTGCCACGAGTTCGGGGCCACGCCCCGGGCGCTGCGGTTCTACGAGGAACAGGGCCTGCTGTTCCCCGCCCGCCGCGAGATGCAGCGGGTCTATTCCTACAAGGACCGCGCCCGCCTCGCGCTCATCATGCGCGGCCGCCGGGTCGGCCTGTCGGTGGCCGAGATCCGCGACATCCTCGACCTCTACGAGGAGGGCGGCGAGACCGCCCAGAACGCCCACGCCATCCGTGTCTTCCAGAAGCGCATCGACGAGCTGCTGGCCCAGCGCGAGGCCGTGGACGAGGCCATCGAGGCCCTGAAGCAGGCCTCGGTCCGGCTCGAGACCAGGTACTTCCCCGAAGGGAGCCTGCCCGCTTGAGCCTCGCCGCGGCCGCCGGGCGCCTCCAGGCGCGCGCCTTGCCCGCCGGCCGCGTGAACTACCGCGAGCCGGCCGGCGATCCGGGCTTCTTCGGCCCGGACTCCATGGCCTGGAAGGTCCACGCCAATCCCGTCGCCCTGGCGGTGGGCGGCGTGGCCGCGGTCATCCTGGAGCTCGCCGAGCCGCGCGTGCGCACCGGGGTCTGGGAGCACTCGACCTTCCGCACCGATCCGCTGGCCCGCATGGAGCGGACCGGCGAGGCCACCATGATCACCACCTACGGCCCCACGCGCGCGGCCGAGGCCCGGGTGGCGATGGTGACCCGCATGCACGAGCGGGTGGGGGGCGTCACCCCCGAGGGCCAGGCCTATGTCGCCCTCGAGCCCGAGCTGATGACCTGGGTCCACCTGACCGCCGGCTGGGGCTTCCTGAACGCCTACCGCCGCTACGTCGAGCCGCGCATGAGCCTCGCCGACCAGGACCGCTACTACGCCGAGGGCGGGCGCCTGGGCCGCGCGTTCGGCGCGCCCGAGCCGCCGGGCTCGGTGGCCGAGGTGGAGGCCTGGTTCGACCGCATGCGGCCCAAGCTCGTCCCGCACCCGATCGTCGGCGAGTTCCTGGACATCGTCGCGACGACCTCGCCGCTGGGCCTGGCGGGCCGCGCGCTCCAGCCGCTGGTTGTGCAGGCGGCCATCGACCTCGTGCCGCCCGATCTGCGGGCCCGTCTCCAGTTGCCCGTCCGGCCGCTGCAGCTCGCCGCCGCCGGGCCCGTCCTGCGGGCGATGGCCGCCGCGGCGGCGCTCGCCCCCAATCCCATCGTCCGCGACGCTCACCAGCGGGTCGGCCGCGCCGCCGCCTGACGTCCTCCTGAGGGCCTTCGCGGGGGATCCACTTTCCGCTGTCTGGCCCTGGCGGAACGCGCGCCTGCCAAGGATCGTATCCCCTGCAGGCGCTTGAGCATTGTGCTCCCGAGCGTTTTCCAATTAGAAAATCGCCGTCATGGAAGACTCGCTTCTCATCACCCGTCGCCCCCATGCCTCGCCGACCCCGCCGCACGCGCGGGCGGCCCTCCTGGAAGATCCCGGCTTCGGCAAGATCTTCACGGACCACATGGTGACGGTGCGCTGGGTAGAGGGGAAAGGCTGGCATGACGCCCAGGTGCGCGCCCGCGAGCCGTTCCAGCTCGATCCCGCCGCGGCGGTGCTGCACTACGCCCAGGAGATCTTCGAGGGCCTGAAGGCCTACCGCACCCGCGGCAACGACGTGGTGCTCTTCCGCCCGCGCGAGAACGCCCGCCGCTTCGTCGCCTCGGCCGACCGCATGGCCATGCCGAAGCTGCCCGAGGACCTGTTCGTCGGCGCCATCGAGGCGCTGGTCCGCGTCGACGCCGACTGGATCCCCACGGGGGAGGGCAGCCTCTATCTGCGGCCCTTCATGATCGCCACCGAGGCCTTCCTCGGCGTCCGGCCGGCGGCCGAATACACCTTCTGCGTCATCGCCTGTCCGGTGGGCGCCTACTTCAAGGGCGGGGCCAAGCCGGTCACCGTCTGGGTGTCCGACGCCTACACCCGCGCCGCGCCCGGCGGCACCGGGGCGGCCAAGTGCGGCGGCAACTACGCCGCCAGCCTGGTGGCCCAGGCCGAGGCCATCCGCAACGGCTGCGACCAGGTGGTCTTCCTCGACGCGGCCGAGCACCGCTACGTCGAGGAGCTGGGCGGCATGAACGTCTTCTTCGTCTTCGACGACGGGACCATGGTCACGCCGCCGCTGGGCGGCACCATCCTGCCCGGCATCACCCGCGACGCGATCCTGACCCTGGCCCGCGACGAGGGCCTGAACGTCCAGGAGCGGCTCTACTCGTTCGACGAGTGGCAGGCCGACGCGGCCAGCGGGCGGCTGAAGGAGGCCTTCGCCTGCGGCACCGCCGCGGTGCTGGCGGCCATCGGCGAGATCCGCCACGTGGGCGGCGCCTTCAAGATCGGCGGCGGCCAGGAGGGCCCGGTGACGACGCGGCTGCGCGACCAGCTCACCGGCATCCAGCGCTGCACGGCGCCCGACCCGCACGGCTGGGTGCACAAGATCGACATGGAAGCCTGAGGGAAGCCTGAGCAGCCCCCGCCGCCCCTCAGCGGGCGGCGGCCTTTGCGGGAGCCGGGGCCTCGTCCCCGTGCAGGGTCATCAGCGATTCCATCAGGTCCTCGTCGGTGCTGGAGCACACGCCCAGCACGACCGCCTCGTCGGTGCCCTCGGGGGCGATGTAGGCGTGGCCCATCGTGCTGTCGATGTAGATGGACTCGCCGGTCTGCAGCAGCACCGGCTCGTAGAACTCGGTGTGGATCTCCACCGGGCCCTGCAGCACGTAGATGTACTCCTCGCCCGGGTGGCGTACGAGCTCGCCGAACTCCTCGACGCTCTTGGCGCGGATGCGGGTGACGGTGGGGACCATCCGCTTCCGGCGCAGGTCCGGGCACATGTAGTAGTAGTCGTAGTTGGGCGTGTTGACCCGGATCGCCCCGTCCAGCCGGCCGATCGAGCGGCGGGCGGTGATCGGCGCCTCGGGCGCGGCCTCGGGCTCGCTGAACAGCTCGCTCATCCGCAGGTTCAGCCGCTGCGACAGCTGCAGCAGCTTGTCGTAGGTCAGCGTCAGCCGGTCGTGCTCGACCTTCGAGAGCGTCGAGAGGGGGATGCCCGTCCGTTCGCTCATCTCCTTCAGGGTCCAGCCGTTGCGCGACCGCAGCCCGCGCAGCAGGCTCCCCAGGGTTTGTTGGCGCGGCTTCAAGCTCGGGATCCTCGCATGGGCGTAAAGGCGTGACGCCATCCTGATCAGGACCGTCTCCCTCGCGCACGGATCTTCCGATTCTGCGAAGGTCCAGGCGGCCACGTAACATATTCGCTGGGACGGCCGCCGCAAGGACGACGCGCCGTGGTCGTGTTGACAATTCTCTAATCAGGATCAAGATCGCCGTATCGGGATCAATTCGGGATGAGCCGGATGGTCCAGGGGGTCCCTGATGCGCCTTCTCGCCAAAGCCGCGGCCGCCGCCGCGATCTGGATGTGCTCCGCCGCGGTCGCCTTCGCCGGCGCCAGCCCGACCATCGTGCCGCCGGTCAAGCGGGCGCCGACCCCCGCCGCCGCCGCATCCCCGCCGCTGCCCGGGCCCGAGCAGGCCCGGCCGCTCGTCGCCGCGGACCTCGAGGCCTGGCTCGACGGCTTCATGCCCTACGCCCTCGAGACCGGCGACGTGGCCGGCGCGGTGGTGGTCGTCGTCAAGGACGGCCAAATCCTGCTGCAGAAGGGCTACGGCTACGCCGACGTCGAGAAGCGGACGCCGGTCGATCCGGCCCGCACGCTGTTCCGCCCCGGCTCGACCTCCAAGCTCTTCACCTGGACCGCGGTGATGCAGCAGGTGGAGCGCGGCAAGATCGACCTCGACGCCGACATCAACACCTACCTCGACTTCAAGATGCCGCCGGGCCCCGCCGGCAGGCCGATCACCATGCGGGACGTGATGACCCACACCGCCGGCTTCGAGGAGGCGGTGAAGGGCCTGATCGGCGATGACCCCGCCAAGCTCCAGACGCTCGAACAGACGGTGAAGGCCTGGACGCCGACCCGCATCTATCCGGCCGGCTCGACGCAGGCCTACTCGAACTACGCCACGGCGCTCGCCGGCTACGTCGTCCAGCGCGTCTCGGGCCTGGACTTCGACACCTACGTCGAGCGCAACCTGTTCGGCCCGCTCGGCATGACCTACGCCACCTTCCGCCAGCCTCTGCCGGCCGCGCTTACGCCCTACATGGCCAAGGGGTACGAGCGCGCCTCCACGGGCGAGGCCAAGCCGTTCGAGCTGATCCCCGCCGCGCCGGCCGGCGCGATGTCGGCCTCGGGCGAGGCCATGGCCGCGTTCATGATCGCCCACCTGCAGGAGGGCGCCTACGGCGACGTGCGCATCCTCGCCCCCGAGACGGCGCGGACGATGCACAGCACCACCCGCGACATGAAGCTGCCGCTGAACCGGATGGCCCTGGGCTTCTACGAACAGAACATCAACGGC
>Ga0268287_100224_pt1 | contig 25891 bp, 30 predicted proteins | sample MetcocultureR3M_FD_191348 | JGI IMG/M metagenome (GOLD analysis project Ga0268287, IMG submission 191348) | Soil microbial communities from Anza Borrego Desert, Southern California, United States - Methanotrophic co-culture R3-M | ecosystem: Environmental > Terrestrial > Soil > Desert | place... | reverse complement strand
TCCAATACCGCTTCAATCGGCGTTTCAATCTCAAAACCCTGCTTCAACGGCTGGCGCGCGCCGCGGCGTTCGCTAAGCCTCGACCCGAGTGGCAAATTCGCTTGGCTGAAGTTCATCGCTAATCAGGTCGTCCTTTGAGTTGATCCGGATCGAGCACCAGCCGACCGTTTTTCACGCTGGGTTTCGCATCGCTCAGCCCGAAACGCATGTCGAGCACGGCCGAAGCGTAGCCTTCGAGGAAACGATCGTCTCTCGGACCGGCCGGCTGAGCCGCAGAAGGAATGAAAAAAACGAGGGAAAGTACCCATCCATAGTGCGAGCGCATGGAATAACTCCTGAAATCCATTCGGGGTGCAGCGTGATCTTAGTCCGTAGGCAAGTTCCAGGCAATGCCGGAAACCCGCGAGCCCTTGCGCCGATCAGGCCAAACGAAGAAAGGCTTGGCGTATGCCGCTCGCTCCGAATCTCTTGAAAATCGCGGCCGAGACCCCATTGTTCTTTCAGCCGGCAAGAGTTTGAACCGCTTAAAAGGAGGTATGACCTATGTTCAACAGACCCACGCCATTCGAGAGCAGCTTATTCGACGAGTTCCAACGCCTGGAGCGGGAGATGGACGATCTATTCGGCCGTTGGTCTTGGCCGATTGGAATCAGATCCGCCACTCGCGGCAGTTTCCCCCCGGTGAATGTGGGCGCCACATCCGACGAGGTGGACGTTTACTTGTTTACCTCGGGTGTCGACCCCAAGACACTGGACATCTCCATTCAGCAGAACGTGCTGTCCGTCTCGGGCGAGCGGAAATTGCCGAAAAAAGAGGATGCCAACTACTATCGCCAGGAGCGTTTCGACGGCGAGTTCCGGCGCGCGATCACGCTACCGGAAGATGTGGATCCGGATCGAGTCGAAGCCCGCTGCGAGAACGGCATTCTGCACATCAGGGTACAACGGCGCGAGGCGGCCAAGCCTCGGCAGATCGAAGTGAAATGAGCAAAAGGAGAACATCATGGCTGAGACACAAGATGTTGCAACAAGGCAGTCCGCCGACGTCCAAAAACCCGAGCGTCAGGTGGTGTTGAACCCGCCGGTCGATATCTGCGAAGATGCGGAGGGCATCACGCTGGTAGCCGACATGCCGGGGGTATCGAGAGATCGACTTAATATAGAAGTCGATAAGAACAGTCTGCTTATCGAGGGTGATGCGCATTTCGACATGCCGGAGGGCATCCAGGCGCTATATGCGGACATCCGTTCGACGCGATACCGCCGGAGTTTCTCGCTCAGTCCGGAACTGGAACCGAACAACATCGACGCCACACTCAAGGACGGCGTGCTCACTCTGAAAATTCCCAAGCGGGCCGAATTGCGTCCGCGCAAGATTGAGGTGCGCGTGGATTAGCCGGAGCCAGCCTTTTGGATTCTGCGATGTCGAGGCCCGGTGTTCGGAAGCGCCGGGCCTTGCCATATCCGCGAATCGGATTTGAGCCGGCAGATGTAAAATCGATTACAAATGACACAGGTAACAATAAGGCGTATGCCAAAGTTCTATAAGGCAAATTGAATTGACCTCCGCCCCTTTCAATAAACGAAAGACGACCGGCCGCAAGCGGCGGATCGTCGCCGACGATTCCCGCTTGCAGGAAGGCGTCCTTGTCCTTTGGAACGATGACAAAGGCTTCGGATTCGTGCGTCCATCCATGGGCGGCGACGACTATTTCGTCCATATCAGCGTACTCGAGGAGGGTACGAGCCGGCGCCCACAGGTCGGAGACATCATTTTCTACAACGTGGCAAGCGACGTTCCCGGCAAGAGGCGCCTTTCCTACGCCGCGATCAAAGGCGTCGATATCACGGCGAAAAAGCCGACCGAAGGTATTCTAGCCACCCCGCGTTCGCCATTTCTCTGGACCTTGATCGGGTTGCCCATCCTCTTGTCGTGCTATCTGATCTGGCGGACATACAATCCGATTCCGTTCTTTTCTTACGTTTTCCTGAGCGTCCTGGCCATCATGCTTTATGGACTGGATAAGAAACACGCGATAACCGGCCAATGGCGCATACCGGAATTTTACATGCACATAATAGAGTTGATGGGAGGCTGGCCGGGGGCGCTCCTTGCGCAGCACGATTTCCGCCATAAGATACGGAAAACCCGCTACAGGATAATCCTGTGGGGCATTATTGTCTGCCACGGACTGGCGTGGGCAGCGTTTCTCGCGGTCGATTTTCTTGGGCCCTAACCCTCATCGAGTTCGGGCAGAAACCGGCCGATCATGAATGAACGCTTTTCAACGTAGCGGACGGGGATTCTCCGCTAGCGCCGACTTCCACAAGTTCTTCGGAAACCGGCAACCTGATGACGAACTCGCTGCCTCTTCCGGGACCCTCGCTGCTGGCTTCGACCCGGCCCCCGTGTAACTCCACGAGTTTTTGGACGATCGTCAGACCGATACCGAGACCGCCTTGCGAGCGGTCGATGGTACGCTCGGCTTGAGTGAACAGATCAAAAAGCCTCGGCAACAGATGGGCCGGTATGCCCTCACCCGTATCACGTACACGAATGACCGCCTGGGCGGATTCACGCGCCACCGTCAGCCTGATTTTGCCGCCAGAAGGCGTGTACTTGGCCGCATTATTGAGTATGTTCGAGAGAACTTGAGCCAAACGCACCGGATCCCCATAAATCTGCACCGGTTTTTCCGGTAACGAAACCGCGAGTTCGTGATGACGAGCATCGATTAACGGCTTGCTGGTTTCGAGAGCCTGTTCGATAACCGTGGCAACCGTTATGGCGCGCTTGTGCAAAGTAATCTTGCCCCTGATGATGCGTGAAACGTCCAGCAGGTCGTCCACCAACCGGGTCAGATGGCCGGCTTGACGATCAACGACATCGCGCGCCCAAGCCAATTTGGGATCGGCCACACCGATCTTGCGCATGACCTGCACGGCGTTTCGAATCGGAGCCAAAGGATTTCTGAGCTCATGACCCAACATGGCCAGGAACTCGTCCTTGCGGCTATCGGCATCGCGAAGACTGTCTTCGACCCGCTTGCGTTCCTGAATCTCCAATTTAAGCTGGCGGTTAAGCTGCATTAACTCTTGCGTGCGTTGCGTAACCCTCTCTTCCAGATTAGCGTTCAGTTGCCGAATCTTCTCCTCGGCCGCCTTGCGTTCCTGTATTTCCTTGATCAATCGCCGGTTAGTCTGTTCCAGTTCCTCCGGGCTGGGCATGGCGAGAGCCTGGGGGATCAACGGCCATAGCACAACGGCAGCGACGACCGAAATCAGGGCAGTGAACAGCTTGACAATACCTTCCACCTCATAGATCGGCTGCCAGACCGTCCAGGCTTCCAACAAATGAGTCGTACCGCAGGCGAGAATGAAGGCGCCGAAGAGCAAGAAAATATTGCGAAAGCGAAGATTGCGGCGGCGCAGGACGAAGTAGATCAAAGCGCCTGGAATGGAATAGTAGGCCAGCGCCGTCATGACGTCCGAAAAAACATGCAGATAAAGCAAGGAAGGACGCCATAGCAGGCAATATCCGTGAGGCATGAGCCCGTCAGCTGAAATTAATGTTTGAAGACTATCCCACATGGTTTGTATCTCTATGAATCTACTCATACCTCGATTCCGCAGGCGATCAGAAATCCGGCAATGATCGGGACTGATAGCCAACGGGGATAGGCCTTAAGTGGGGAAGCTTAAATCGAGTCGATCGGTTGCACACCTCCAATCGACCAATCAATCGGATTGCTACATTGCTACAGAGCGCCGGCTAAGCCCTCCCCTTGTAGATGGGCGCCGAAAAGGAGGCAATCACCGAGCGTCTATAGATGCTCAAATGGCGTCTAAGTTCCCGCGCTATCTTGCTTTATCTCCCGATCCGCCGCGGAAGACCGCCCTCTTTCGTGACCGGCATGGTTTAAACGGGGAAACCAAGATCGGCAACCAGCGCCGGGCATTCAACAAAATCAAGGATGCAAAATAATAACAGGTCGATTGATAGCGGTTGTCCGGTTTCAGCAGGCTTCATTTTATATATCCCTCCAGAATCTACTCGAAAGCCTACCGATCGCCATAAGCAAAGGCAGTAGAAACACGACTCTATAAGGGGTTGCCGAGCGTAACCGATGTGCTTCACAAAAACATACGGCACAACCAATGAGCCGGTCACTTTATGAAACATATCGTACCTCCCAAGAGATATGCTGCCGATAGGCGATTCCACTTTCGCGGCATTTGTCACAGTTAAGAGATAAGTATATTCACGGAGTTTTACATTTTTTTGCGATAGATTAGCAAGCTCGCCATCTAATAGGTAAGGCTTCTTTTTTGCATGCCCCACGTAGACCGCGGAGCCAACAAAGGCGCCGGTGCGCGCCGGGGCTCATATCCCCGGAAGGCCGGTTCGACTCCGGCAAGCCCTTTCCCGCGGATGGACAGGTACCGAATCCATGCTCAGTAAAACTGGGACTTATTTTTAGGTCGGCTTAATGAGTATTGATATATATTGGTCAGCCGATCTTAAAACCGAATTGAATGCCTATTCAATCATGATTTGCCTTTCACACTAAGAGGCCTTTCCGTAATGATTAAACGTAATGTTCAATCAAGAATATTATTTTCTGGAGATCAGAGATAATTCTAGCGACGTCACTTGACCATCCGTCTTTGTGCTGCTTTTCGTCACGATTTATCTATGTGATCGAGATGCTCTTTAACGATCTAAAAAACGGCTCTTTGAGGGCAATCGGATAATCCTAAATGCCTACTGCCTTGCTAAGCGAACGACAAGATCGTTCCGTCATACGGCTCGCCTTCAGAAACTGAACCACCGCCGACCGGTCAAAACCTTGAAAAGTTTCAGCGAAACCTCGGCTCATCAATGAAAAAGAGGACTTATGTCACGCACGAGCCTCGTCAAAACGTATAAGGTGGCGCGGCGCGTGGTCATCGGAGTGGTCGGATCTACCGTAGTGTTGATCGGGATCGCTTTAATCGTATTGCCGGGTCCAGCTTTTCTACTCATCCCTTTAGGCCTGGCAATTCTGGGCATCGAATTCGCCTGGGCGCGACACTGGTTACGTGTCGTCAAACGACGAGCCAAAGATCTCAAGCAAAGTGCCGACGATATCAAACGGAAAGCTAGCAATCTGATCGGGAAATGAACCGGTAATACTGTGAGCAAAATAAAGAGTCAGTTACCCGATGACACACTTCCGATAACTTGCCGGCTGCGAAGCGATTTTTTCTCGCATTTGATCGAGCCTATGGCCGATGCGCCCGACTATCGTATCGGCGAGCACTTAACGCTTGGCTTATCGACAGGGAATAAGAGTAGTTCTGAAAGTCGCAACTCTCATGTTACAGGAGGTTTTCTCATGAGAATCTACAAGGCATTTTCAAAACCTCGGCCAGGTATTTCTATCGTCTGTTTGAGTGCTATGGGATTGTTCGGTTGTGCATCCGAAACTCCGCCCATCAATACGATTTCGACAGCGGATACGGCTCTCAACCAAGCCATGATGGTAAAAGCGTCGGAATATGCCCCGGCGGAAATACAACGTGCCATGGATAAATTGGGACGCGCCAAGAAGGCTTTGGCTGACGAGAAATACGAGGATGCGCGCCGTCTGGCCGAGCAGGCCCAGATCGACGCCCAGTTGGCCGAGGCTAAAGCCCAGTCGGAAAATGCCCGCCAAATGGCGCAACAAGCCCAGCAAACCATCGAAGAGCTGCGCCGCGAGGCGGAAACCAGAGGTCGGCGCACTGACGACGTGAATCTCTAAAGGAGGCAACGCTATGTCAAGGACGGACAATAATCTCCGTTATTCACTCGCGATTCGCTGCTTTTCGCTAGGCATAATCACCCTATGCGCAGGGTGCGCCACGCAGAACGAATCCTTGGAAAAGGCTCGCCTGTCGTATTCGCAAGCCCAGCAAGACGTCGAGATCGCACAAAATGCTCCAGTCGCGCTCGCGGAGGCGGGTGAAACCCTGCGGCAGGCCGAAAACGCTGACGATGAAGACGAAACCACCCATCTCGCCTACCTCGCCCAGAGGAAAGTCGAGATCGCACGGGCCATAGCCGAAACCCGAAAAGCCGAGTCCGAGACCCAGCAAATCCTCGACGAACGCGAGAGGCTGCTTCTACAACAGGAGCTTTCTGCGCTTAAGGCCCAGCAGACCGAGCGTGGTCTTATGGTTACCTTGGGCAGTGTGCTATTCGAATACGATAAAGCCAACCTCAAACCGGGCGCTCAGCAAGAGCTTTATCAGTTAGTGAATACGCTTAAACAGCACCCGGATCGCAACGTCCTCATCGAAGGGCATACCGACAGCCGCGGATCGGAGTCCTATAATGAGGAGCTGTCTCTGCGCCGCGCACAAGCCGTGCAGGATTTCTTGCTTAGAAACGGCGTCAGCCCGGACCGTATCGTGACCCGCGGATACGGCGAGGCTTATCCAGTGGCTTCGAACGATACAAACGCCGGACGGTTACAGAACCGTCGCGTAGAAATATATTTGTCGGAACCGGGCAAACCAGTCGCCGAACGAGGTAGATGATATCAACCGAAGTCCGAACTCAAAGTGAAGCCGGGCGTCATATAACCGTCGTTCGTCAGCAGTTACATCGTATGTGTCGGCCGCTGCGACTCGAGGCTGCCGGCCAGGTAGTTTTCGATTCGGGCACGTGTAGCCCCGCCGTCCTCGTCGCTGAATTGCACGCCGATACCCGCGGCGCGAGAACCCTCCGCACCGTTAGGGGTAATCCAGATAATCTTTCCGGCTACCGGAATCCGTTCGGGTTCATCCATAAGATTCAGCAACATGAATACTTCTTCGCCCAGACTGTAGCTGCGGTTCGTCGGAATGAACAGCCCACCGTTCTTGACGAACGGCATATAGGCGGAGTACAGAACATTTTTATCCCGAATCGTTAGAGACAGAATGCCTTGGCGTACCTTGTTTTCGCTTGCACTCATGATAGATACCAGTCCGCTTGCGGCGACTGTCCGAGTTGCGCCCAATGAATCAAAAGCTCCTCCAAAAGCAACTGGCGGTTGACTTGACCGTTCAGCGCGCGTTTTGCTTGCAGCAATAAGTCGAGGAATCCGAACAAGCTCTTCAAGTGTAGTCGACGGACCAAGGCCTGCAAGCCCTGGCGCAAGTCCGGGTTATCCAAACGCGGGCTGTCCGGCACGCTGCAGAGACGGATTAAGTCGATAGTCCATGAAACCATCCAGTCGACCAAATCCTCATAAGCCAAGGTCGACCACCGTTCCGCGAGAGTTATTGGCTCTTGACGTCGCAAAGCCACATCGACGTACTCCGAAAACGCCGTCCTCCGGCGCTCCACGACGTCTGACTCGGCCAACGCCAACGCCTTTAATGGAGCATGCCTCGCAGCGGCCAGCAACACGGCTGTAGCTTCGCCGGTTCCTTGCTCCTCCAGCCATCGAGCGGCGACCGCATCGTCCGGAAGCGCGATCGGCAAACGCTGACAACGACTGAAAATAGTCGCCGGCAGGGCGGAAGGCATATCGGTCAGCAATAGCATTACCGTATTTTCACCCGGTTCCTCCAAGGTTTTCAGGAGGGCATTGGCTGCACTGATGTTCAATTGATGCGCCGCGCAAAACACGACTATGCGGTAGCCGCCGTACTGCGGCTTGAGCGAAAGGTTCGCGATCAAGTGCCGAACCGTGTCCACAGCGATAGGCTTTCCCCGCTCTGCAGGCTCTATCCTCAGGAAGTCCGGGTGGGTTCCGGCTAGAAACAACCGGCACCCGGCACAATCGCCGCAGGCAAAGATTTCCGGGTGCTTGCAAAGCAGCTTTTGGGCGAAAGTCTCGGCCAGATACGTTTTCCCGATCCCGTCAACACCGTGAATCAAGAGAGCCTGTGGCAGCCTCTGAGAGGCCAGATAAGCGTTCAGCTTTTGCCATGGCTCATCGAGCCAAGGATAGAGAATGCCGCTGGACGCCGTTCCCATCAGGTCTGACGCAAAGAATCCAAATGCCTTGCGATTTCCGCCTGCACGTCCTCGAGCGGCTGAGTCGCGTCGAGTAGCTTGATGCGGTGAGGCCATTGTCTGGCCAAATCGCAATACGTTTCCCTGACCCGGGAAAAGAAAGCCGGCAGTTCGGTTTCGAAACGGTCCAGTTGGCCTCTGCCTTTAGCCCGTTGGAGGCCGACTTCCACGGGAGCGTCGAACAAAAGGGTGAGATCGGGTTCCAGCCCTTTCTGCAACCATTCTTGAAGAAATCGAATGACCGCGTTATCGATGCCGCGCCCACCGCCCTGGTACGCATAACTAGCATCGGTGAACCGATCGCAAACGATCCAGATGCCTTTGGCCAAAGCGGGCTCGATGACTTCTTCGATGTGCTGGGCGCGGGCGGCGAACATCAGCAAGAGTTCAGTCCGAGCCGACATCCCTTGAGAATCGATCACCAGCCGGCGGATGGCTTCACCTATAGGGGTGCCGCCAGGTTCGCGGGTCACGAGAAATCTAATTCCACGCCTTTGCAGATAATCTCGGATGAACTCCAGATTGGTGGTTTTGCCTACGCCCTCCCCGCCTTCGAGGGTGATGAATTTTCCTCTAGTCATGTCGCCGCATTTGGAATTGTTCGACCGCGCGCCGATGTTCTTCCAGACTATCGGAAAAAACGTGAGTGCCGTCTCCGCGGGCGACGAAATACAAACTCTCCCCCGCAGCGGGATGCAAGGCCGCGCGGATCGAATCGCGCCCCGGATTGGCGATGGGGGTCGGCGGCAATCCCGAACGAACATAGGTGTTGTAAGGCGTATCTTTCAGCAAGTCTTCCTTCCGGATATTTCCAGTGAAGCTGTCACCCAGACCATAAATGATCGTCGGATCCGTTTGCAGCAACATACCTTTGGCCAGACGTCGAGTGAATACGCCGGCAATAAGAGGACGCTCATCCGAACGGGCCGTTTCCTTCTCCACAATCGAAGCCACGATCAATGATTCGTAGGGCGTACCATAGGTAGTCCCTTCGGCACGATTGGCCCATTCTTCGTTCAGTACTCCCTGCATTTTTCGATAAGCCCGCTTGAGAACCTCGATATCCGAGGTGCCCTTGGTCACGAAATAAGTGTCCGGATAGAAACGTCCCTCCGGATGCTCATCGGGCGCCCCGATGATTTGCATGATCTCTTGGGGAGATTTACCCGTTGCACGTTTCTTTAGGGGGGGACTTTGATCCAATGCGCTCAAAATTTGCCGGAATGTCCAGCCTTCCACAAGCGTAATCGGGTACTGGCGGACCTTGCCCGAGACGAACAGCGCCAGTAGCTCCCGAAGCGTCGTCCCCGGCGGGATTTCGTACTCGCCATACTTCAAATGTCTGGCCGAACCGTCCAGATAGGCCCGAAATCTGAACCATACCGGGCTAGATACAATTCCCTGCTCTTTAAGTGTGGCTGTTATGCGGGCCAGGCTGTCGCCCTTAGCAATCTCGAAATAAGCTGGACTCTCGAGTCCTAGCGGCCTATCCAGCGCTGCTCGATAGTCCATCCACAACCATCCGATCAGGAAACTGGCAGCGATGACGATAATCCCGATCGCCCGTTGCACGCTGCGGCCAACTCGCTTTCCGCCTTCGTCCTTAGCCATCGATCAATCTCTTCTGTAATCGGCCCAATACCATATGTTCGATGCTCGCATCGGCGAACGGGCCATAGTCCAATTACGCAGTTTGTTAAAAATACCTCGTCGGCAGCGTAAAGTTCCTCAAGCGTAACCCGTGACTCTACGAAGTCGACCCCGTTCTCCCGAGCCGTCGCGATCGTTATGCCACGCATGACCCCGGCGACGCCGCAGCGGTCGATTTTCGGCGTGTGCAGAGTGCCGTCCTTAACCAGAAAAACATTGCTCATCGTGCCTTCGGTGACATAGCCCTCGGCATCCAGCATGATGCCTTCCCGAATCTCGTCGGCAGCCCACTCCGCACGAGCAAGGATTTGTTCCAGACGATTCATGTGTTTGATGCCGGCCAGCCGGGGGTTGATACCCAACCGGCTCCCGCAAACCCGTATCTCGACACCGACTTTCCATAATTCGGGCGGATATTCGGGCAGGGGGTGCATGCTCAGGACCCGAGTCACCCGCTGCGGTTGCGGCAGTCGGTAACCGCGGCCTCCGATACCTCGGCTGATTTGTATCTTCAACACCCCTTCCAGCTGCGTCATGCAGAGTGTCCGTACATCGGGCTCTAAACATTCGCTCCCGGGAAAAGAAATGAGAAGTCTTTGGCAGTCGCGCTCCAGACGAGCCAGGTGCAAAGCCCAAAACAAAGGGACTCCTTGACGGACGGCAATCGTGGTGAATGTCCCGTCTCCGTATTGGAAGCCACGGTCTGCCAAATCCACACAACGTGTCGGTTGGCCGTTCACTAGAGCCGTCATACACGCCGAACCCACATCATCATCTTAATCGGCCAACCCAAAAAAACCTGGTCTTAAGATAACAAAAAGCACGCTGATGCGTGCCTATATGAACGTCCAACTCTAAGCCTTTATTGACGAAGAGTTGGAGCTATCAAACGGAAATTAGTTGTACTTCTTGAAAATCAAAGTGCCGTTCGTTCCACCGAAGCCGAAAGAGTTGGACATGACGATGTCCAACCTTGCCTCACGCGCGGTGTGGGGAACATAATCGAGATCGCATTCCGGGTCCGGATTGTCTAGATTGATGGTTGGAGGAATGACTTGATCTCTGAGCGCCAGTACCGAGAATATCGCCTCGATGCCACCGGCAGCACCCAGCATATGGCCGGTCATGGATTTCGTCGAGCTGATCGGAGTACTGTAGGCATGATTTCCAAGCACGGTCTTGATCGCTCTGGTTTCCGCGATATCCCCGGCTGGAGTCGATGTTCCATGAGCATTGATGTAATCGACTTGATCGGCGTTGATGCCTGCGTCCCTCAGCGCGTTTCGCATGCAACGTGCCGCCCCCTCGCCACCTTCCGGCGGCTGAGTCATGTGATAGGCATCGGCGCTCATGCCGTAACCGATCAGTTCGGCATAAATCCTGGCACCACGCCGCTTGGCGTGTTCCAATTCCTCCAACACCAAGACCCCCGCACCGTCGCTCAATACGAAGCCATCCCGGTCTTTGTCCCAAGGACGACTGGCGTGCACCGGATCGTCATTGCGGCGGGACAAGGCCCGTGCTGACGCAAATCCTCCCAAGGAAGTCGGCGAAGTCGCCATTTCGGCACCGCCGGCAATCATGACATCAGCATCGCCGTATTGAATCACGCGGGCGGCCTCACCGATATTATGAGTGCCTGTCGTACATGCGGTAACGATAGCGAAGTTGGGGCCTTTCAATCCGTACTTGATGGATACATTGCCCGATATCATGTTGATGATGTTGCTGGGCACAAAGAACGGTGAAATTTTCCGCGGTCCGCCTCTCAAAAAGGCGCTATGTCCGCTCTCGATTCCCGTGATACCGCCGATGCCGGAACCGATGGCCACGCCGATACGTTCAGAATTTTCTTCGGCTACGTCCAGTCCAGAGTCTTCGAACGCATCGCAGCCTGCCGCAAGCCCGTAATGGATGAAAACATCCATTTTTTTGGCTTCTTTTTCGGAAATATATCGGGTGATATCGAATCCCCTGACACTCCCGCCAAAGCGGGTCGAGAAATCGGAAACGTCGAAATGCTCGATGGGCGCGATGCCGCTTTTGCCGTCAAGCACGTTTCCCCAGGAATCAGTCACCGTTAACCCGACCGGCGATACTGCGCCCAATCCGGTAACGACCACGCGCCTTCTACTCAATCTTTATTCCTTAGCGGGGTGTAAATTGACAAAGACAATCCTGCCCCGCCAAGCCGAAAACCTTGCGGGGCGGCAGGATCAAATCAGATGTGGCTTTCGATGTAGTCTATCGCTTGCTGGACAGTGGTGATCTTCTCCGCGTCTTCGTCGGGAATCTCACACTCAAATTCTTCTTCCAGGGCCATCACCAGTTCGACCGTGTCCAAGGAATCGGCGCCGAGGTCGTCGACGAAAGAAGCTTCATTGGAGACTTCTTCTTTCACGCCCAATTGCTCAGCCACGATCTTCTTAACACGCTCTGCTACATCACTCATCGTTTTATATCCTCAGCTGTTTTCTCTGGTTTTAGTGAGTCGGGAAATTTTAATTTGAAACCGGGTGAATACAAGACTTTTCTCTAAAAAGAAAACGTCGGTCGCTCAATTCATTAGCGAAAGCACGCGTCCCGGAAATGCATGAGATCATGCCATGTGCATGCCGCCGTTGACATGTATGGTTTCGCCCGTGATGTAAGCAGCGTCATCCGAACATAGAAAGGCCACCACGCCTGCCACCTCATCCGCAGATCCTAATCGCGCCAAGGGGATGTTATCCAGCAACGCTTTACGGCTTTCCTCAGGCAGCGCGCGCGTCATGTCGGTATCGATGAATCCCGGCGCCACGGCGTTGACGGTGATATTCCGTGACCCAACTTCTCTCGCGAGCGATTTGGTAAAACCGATGATACCGGCCTTGGCGGCCGCATAATTGGTTTGCCCTGCATTTCCCATCGCTCCGACGACGGAGGTAATGTTGATCATGCGTCCCTCTCGGGCTTTCATCATTCCACGCAAACCGGCTTTACACATACGGTAAACGGATGACAAATTGGTCCGGATGATGTCATCCCATTCCTCGTCTTTCATCCGCATCAGCAGGTTGTCTCGCGTTATTCCGGCGTTATTGACCAAAATGAGCGGGGCGCCGAACTCTTCGTTCACAGAGTTGAAGAATCGCTCAACCGAATCGGCCTCGGCCACGTCCAGTACCATGCCCTTGCCGCGAAATCCGCCTTCGGCCAAAGCCGCCGAGATGGCGTTGGCCCCCGACTCGGTGGTCGCCGTACCTATGACGGTATGACCATCCTTCGCCAGACGCAGAGCTATAGCACGCCCGATCCCGCGACTGGCCCCGGTTACAACAGCGACTTTAGACATCATTGAACAAGCTCCAACGCTCTAATTAAGGAATCCGGATCAAAAACCGCTTCGGTTCTGCACGCCGGGACGATTCGCTTGTTCAAACCGGTCAGAACTCGACCGGGACCACATTCGACAAACCGGCTGACGCCCTGCTGAGACATGAACAGAATGGAATCGGTCCAACGAACCGGGCTGTACAGTTGCTTTTCCAAGACGGCCCGAATCACGTCGGGAGCCGAATGGGAGGCAACGTCGACGTTATGCAGCACTCCAATCGGAGGGATTTTTACCGCTATGCCGGACAGCATTTCCCGAAATTTCTCAGCGGCGCTTCTCATTAACGGACAATGGGACGGCACGCTGACCGGCAAGAGAACGGCCCGCTTGGCGCCCTCCGCTTTGCCTAGTTCAACTGCCCGCTCCACGGCAACCTTATGACCGGCAATCACGATTTGCCCAGGAGCGTTGAAATTGGCCGGTTTGACAATCTCCGTTTCGGTCGATGCTCTGCTGCAAACCTCAACGACCTGGGTGTCGTTCAATCCCAAAATAGCTGCCATCGCCCCGGTTTCGGGAGGCACCGCTTCCTGCATCAATCGTCCGCGCTCGGCCACAAGCCGAACCGCATCCTCGAAAATCAAAGCGCCGGAACACACCAATGCCGCATATTCGCCCAAGCTATGGCCGGCCATCCAGCCCGGTCTTACCGAAGTCCGTTTGGACCAAACTCGCCAGGCAGCAACATCGGCGGCCAGCATGGCCGGCTGGGTACACTGCGTCAGATTAAGTCTTTCTTCGGGACCGTTCCGCACTAAATCCCAGAGATCGTAGCCAAGCACTTCTGAAGCGGCCTGAAAGGTCGACGCAACTTCGGTATGGACCTCGGCTAGCTTCGACAACATCCCAACGGACTGGGAGCCTTGCCCCGGGAAAAGAAACGCCAAACCTTCGTCGACGAGATTCGTAGACATAAACTCCCCTAGTACCGGATGAGGGCCGAGCCCCAAGCGAAACCGCCACCGAAAGCTTCCATCAAAACCATCTGGCCTCGCTGAATTCGACCGTCGCGAATTGCTTCGTTCAAAGCGAGCGGCACCGAAGCCGCGGATGTATTGCCTTGTTTTTCGATGGTCATCACCACGCGGTCCATGGGCATATGCAGTTTTTTTGCCGTAGCGGCGATGATGCGTATATTGGCTTGATGGGGGACTAACCAGTGGATATCCGATTTCTGCAGATTGTTGGCGGCCAAGGTCTCGTCCACGATGCGTCCCAGAGTATTGACGGCGATCTTGAATACCTCGTTACCCTGCATCTTCAAGAATCGCTCGTCGCCTTCACCGCTCCCCGCACCGTTAGGGTTGGGGACGTACAGCAAATCCTGATATTGCCCATCGGAATGAATATGTGTGCTCAGGATTCCAGGCTCATCCGCCGCTTCCAGCACGACAGCCCCGGCACCGTCGCCGAAAAGAATGCAGGTTGCACGATCCGACCAGTCGACGATCCGCGAGGTTACCTCGCTGCCTACGACGAGAACCCGACGGGCGGCTCCTGCCCTGACATACTGGTCAGCGATACTGAGCGCGTAGATAAAACCGGAGCATGCTGCCTGAACGTCGAATGCAGCGCAATCCCGGATATTTAACCTCTGTTGCAACAGGCAAGCGGTACTGGGAAAAACTCGATCCGGCGTACAAGTTGCAACGATGATGAGATCGATCGTTCCCGGTTCGATTTCTGCCGACTCCAGAGCCTGACGCGCAGCGCGCTCCGCCATGCTGGAGGCTGTTTCATGTTTTCCTGCGATGCGGCGCTCGCGAATACCGGTCCGTTCGATGATCCAAGCATCCGATGTATCGACGGTTTGAGCGATCTGTTCGTTGGTGAGAATGGTTTCGGGGAGATAGCCACCGGTTCCGAGAATCCGAGCGTACCGTCTCACGCGGTCTTCCTCTCAGCGAAAATCTCCGCTATGCGCTCGCCGATACGAGTCGGAACAGCCTTTTCAATCTCCTTCACCGCAATGCCGATGGCATTCGCGAAAGCCAAACGGTCGGCGTTACCATGACTCTTGATTACGATGCCGCGCAACCCCAAGAGGGAGGCTCCATTGTAGCGCCGATGATCGAATTGCTTCTTAAAGGAATGGAGCACCGGCATAGCCGCTAATCCGGCCAATTTGGTGAAAAAATTCCTGCCGAATGCCTGTTTGATTGAATGATTGATCATTTTGGCGAGACCCTCGCTGGTTTTGAGCGCCACGTTGCCGACAAAGCCGTCGGTGACGACGATATCCACGTTACCCGAGTAGAGATCGTTCCCTTCGACGTAGCCGATAAAATTGATGTGGGCACCAGCCAATAGTTTTGCGGCCTCCTTAACCTGCTCGTTGCCCTTGATTTCTTCTTCGCCGATATTCAGCAACCCCACCCGCGGATGATCTTTATCCTCGACCGCGCGCACGAGCTCGTAGCCCATTACGGCGAATTGATAGAGGTGCTCGGCCGAACAATCCACATTCGCCCCGAGATCCAGTACATGGGTATGTCCTCCCATGGAGGGAACAGCAGAGATGATGGCCGGACGATCGATCCCAGGTATCGTCTTGAGAACAAATTTCGCGATCGCCATCAACGCACCGGTATTTCCGGCACTGACGCAAGCATCGGCAACGCCTTCCTTGACCAGGTCAACGGCAACTCGCATGGATGAATCCTTCTTGCCGCGGAGAGCCTTCGCCGGGGACTCATGCATTTCCACCGTTTCAGACGCGTGATGAATGCGAATTCGGTCACTGAGACGTGCTAACGCTGATCCCAGATGATGGCGCAATACGGCTTCATCACCTACAAGAATCAAATTTAAGTGAGGATTGCTTTCGGCACTGTCCAGAGCCGCCGGAACGATCACGGCGGGACCGTGATCGCCGCCCATGGCATCCAAAGCGATGGTCGGCTTCTTAATCATAGTTCTTGTTTAGTCAATCGAGCGGCAAACTCAGCAGAAACAACGATAAGGAGCCGCATCGATTCCGGCTCCCGAAGTCAATCCAAATATCAAAGCTACTCTTCGCTAGATTCTTCTTTGCTCGCAATCACCTTACGCCCGCGATAATACCCATCCGGGCTGACGTGATGCCGAAGGTGCGTTTCACCCGTGGTAGGCTCGATGGAAAGCGCATTTGCTTTCAAAGCATCGTGCGAACGACGCATACCCCGCTTGGAACGTGTCTTACGATTTTGCTGTACGGCCATTTAAAAGCTCCTATTATCGAATAGTTTTCAGTTGCGCCAACACGGCGAAAGGATTCTCGCGGGAATCCACACTAGTAGTTTCTGTCTTAGGCGAAGCACAATGGGAATGCTGGGGAATTGCAGGAATAGCCAGCAGCAATTCATCCGCCACTATATCCGCCAGATCAATCACACCCGTTTCGTCAAGAAGCAAGGGCTCAAGCGTTTCGGGCAGTAGATTCCCCTCATCAATGGAGCTGACGACGCCGAGGTGTACTTCGCTGTGCACCGGCCAGTCCAGAGGCCCCAGGCAACATTGGCACTCCAGCTTAAGATCGGCCTCCACCCAACCAGAAACGATTGCACGACGGCCTTCTTTCTTAAATTCAAGATCGACTTTCGCCTCAGCTTCACCATTCAGCACCATATCCTGTATACGAGAAATGGTGTTCAAAGGCATCGATCCGACGATCCGTCGCTTCTTTTCCGCGAACTCTAATGGATCTATCAAATCCGGCAAACGGTCAAGCATAATCGTGCAATGATATCGAGAAATGTCAAAAGCTGTCAAAATCGCTTCTTTAACTCTTTTTGACCCATTAAGTCTTCACTCAAATCCGACCTCATGACAAAAATTGTTCTGGCATCCAGCTCGACCTATCGCCAAGATCTATTCAAAAAGCTGGGACTTGAGTTTGATTCGATCTCTCCAGGGATTAGCGAAACGCCCAAAGTCAACGAAAAGCCGGATTGCCAAGCACTGCGGCTAGCGCAGGAAAAAGCCGCTGCCGCGGCGCCCGGTTTTCCCGACGCCCTGATAATCGGCTCCGATCAAGTAGCCGTTCTATGCGGAAAACAGTTGGTCAAACCTATGACTCGTGATAACGCCATCCGGCAACTTCGTGCGGCTTCCGGCCGATGCGTTGTGTTTTACACCGCTGTATGCGTCCTAAACACCGCCACGGGAGATATGAAAGCCGAAATCGACCGCTGCTTGGTTCACTTTCGAGAACTGAGTGACAAGGAAATCGAACGTTATGTAGATCGAGAACAGCCTTTCGATTGTGCTGGAGGATTCAAGTCCGAAGGCTTGGGCATCGTGCTGTTTGAAAGGTTCGAAGGCGAAGACCCCAACGCACTGGTTGGGCTTCCACTGATCAGGCTAGCCCGCCTACTGGAAAGCTTCGGGGTTCAGGTAATCTGAATCAATGGCGCACGTAAACATCAGGCATGAACACGGCAGCGGTATCGCTGAGTTTCTCGGTTGCCTTGGACATCACATTTATTATTTGGGTCTCGTCCAAACGTATAGCAGAGGCGACTTCATCAGGAATCGCCCTAAGCACATCTTGGATCGGAAAGCCGAGTAATGACACAGTTTTCAGTTGATTGGCGAGGTATAACAGGCTGGCCTCCAAACGATAGTCCTCGGCCCGTTCGGGCTCCAAATGCCAACGAATCCCTTCCCGCAAGGCCGATGGCATTTTCCACGCCTTGGCTAATGCCGCACCGATCTCGGCGTAGGTAAACCCGAGCAGCTCCTTTTCCAACCCCGGAATCAACCGATCGTCACCTGCCGCAACCAAAAGAATTTCCCTCGCCTTATCCGGCAAGCGCATGTAGATAATCAGCGCACCGATACGATGCAACAGCCCGGCAACAAACAAGCGCTCGCTATGCAAAACGGAAGCTTCCTTGGCCAACAGACGCGCAATCACGCCACAATAGAGGCTGTTCAACCAAAAATCGTTCATGTTGACTAGACAAGCGGGGATGTTGCGAAATCCATGAATGACAGAGGTTGTCAGCGCCAAATCATACAGTGCGCCGGCACCGACCATTCCAACCGCACGAGTAATGGTCTCGATACGCCCCGACAATCCGTAGTAAGAGCTATTGACGATTTTCAGCAACCGCGCCGCAAGTGCGGGATCCTGACCAATCGCTTCGGCGACCTCTCCGATCGTGAAGTCTTCACGTTCGAGAACGGTCGAAATCCGCGCCACCGCGACTGGCGGGGATACCAATTGAGGTGCCCCCATGACGAGGGCTTCCGGCGTTTCGGCTGCAAACATCAATTCAATCGGTTGTAATAATTGAGGACTCGGGTCACATACGCCTGAGTTTCTTGAAAGGGAGGCACCTTATTTCCATATTTGATGACGTTGTTTTCCCCGGCATTGTAAGCCGCAACGGCGAGTCTAACGTCGGATTGAAACATGTCGATCAGCTCGCTTAGGTACCTTGCACCTCCTTCTATGTTTTCGCTCGGATCATAGCGATCACGAACACCGTAGCGAGCGGCCGTTTCGGGCATGAGCTGCATCAGACCGACAGCGCCTTTGCTGGATATTGCTCCGGGGTTATAGGAAGACTCGGCACGGATAACGGCATGCAGCAATGCCGGATCAAGGCTGTACTTGCTGGCTGCCGCATCGATCAATGACGCAAATTGTCTACGATTTTTATCGGAGAATCTGGAGCCGGTCGGCCATTTTTTCGAGGTCCGAGAGAGCGAAAATGCGGCAGGCGACTTGATGATCAGCTGATAGCCCGAGTGTTTCGGATTGTCCGTATAAAAAACATGTCCGGCGCTATCCACATATTTGTAAACATCCGCAGCGGCCGAACCCGAACAAAGAAAGAAAAAAAGTGCCAACGAGCGTCTTATTTTTGATGGTCTAATCATCGTTCTTCCGCCTGTTGATCGTCACCCTATCGACAGACGAAAGTTTTGCACGAATCTGTTTTTTTGCAACTCGGCAAGGCCATTGCCCCTACCGCGTCAAAACGTCAGGGCGGTAAACCTGCGAGCCGCTTCGCTCCGCAAGACATCAACCCGGCAAGGGCTTGATCAATCCTGCCGCTTTTTTTGCTCGTTCTCGGGCTTCTTCGATGGAGTTACCTGCGGCTAAAGCCACGCCAACTCGGCGGCGCGGATATGAAATCGGCTTGCCGAACAGCCGGATTTCGGTTTCGGGAACGGAAAGCGCATCGCCGACTCCCTCAAACGCGATCCCCTCGCCTTCGATCTGGCCGTAAATCACAGCGCTGGCCCCCGGATTGCGGAGACCGGTCGAAACGGGAAATCCCAGTATGGCTCGGGCATGCAGCTCGAATTCGCTCTGCGCCTGGGTGATCATGGTAACCATGCCCGTGTCATGAGGCCTCGGACTGACTTCGCTGAACCAAACCCGATCGCCTTTGACGAACAATTCCACACCGAAAAGACCACGCCCACCGAGACGCCCCGTCACCGCCGTGGCGATGCGTTTAGCCTCCGTCAAAGCGACTGCGCTCATGGGCTGTGGCTGCCAACTCTCTACGTAGTCGCCAAGTTCCTGCCGGTGACCGATAGGCTCGCAGAAATAAGTCTCCTCTACACCGTGGCCATCGCTGGCTCGCACCGTAAGCAAGGTAATTTCGTAATCGAATTCAATTTTGCCTTCTACGATGACTCTGGCATCCTTGACTCGCCCTCCTGATTGCGCGTATTCCCAAGCCTTTTCCACATCGACCTCGCTGCACAGCAGCGATTGCCCTTTACCCGAAGAGGACATCACGGGCTTGACAAAGCAGGGATAGCCGATCGTTTGAACGGCTGTCCTCAGCGAATCTAAAGAATCGGCAAAAGCATAGGGCGAGGTGGGCAAACCGAGCTCTTCCGCAGCAAGGCGGCGAATCCCCTCACGATTCATGGTCAAGCAGACCGCGCGTGCCGTAGGAATCACGGCCGCCGCACCGGCCTGCTCAATCTCGGCCAAGGCGTCCGTGGCGATCGCCTCGATTTCCGGCACGATGATGTCCGGTCTTTCCATTTCCACTAGTCGCTTTATAGCTTCTCCATCAGTCATGTCTATCATGTGGGCACAATGCGCCACGTGCTGGGCGGGCGCATTGGGATAACGATCCACGGCCACGACTTCGACGCCGTAGCGTTGCAGAGCGATCGCGACCTCCTTGCCGAGTTCGCCGCTACCCAGAAGCATGACGCGCGTGGCGCTACGTGTCAGTGCGGTACCTATTTTCATGACTGGCTCCTTTCGATGGATCGGCTGCATATGCGTTTATTCATTAAGACCGTTCTCCGGCATTCAAATCACAGCCTCTTACCTGCACCGTATCCACCTTGCCTGGATATGCAGCATGTCCGGCGAAGAGGCTGATATTCCAGTCCAACGCGAACGACTTCGGGTCTAAGGTCTCACGTCCGAGGCCCGAGCTGTTTCCATGCCTCGTCCAATCGTTTCGCGGACACGGGATACGGCGTCTTTAACATCTGAGCGAAGAGCGAAACGCGGAACTCTTCCAAGCTCCAGCGATAGGCGTCGCGCTCAGGAAGCAAACGCCCTTTGGCCGCCTTGATGACGTTCCAATAGCGCGCCCAAAGGGGCGCAAGCTCATTGTACTGCTTCTGGTCGCGAACAGAGTCTTGCGCAGATTTCTCCAGACGATGCAATATCGCCTTGAGGTAACGAGGCATTTCCTTGATCTGCGCATATGGAGTCGTAACCAAGAATCCCGCGTAAACAAGCAATCCCACTTGTTCCTGCATATCCTGCGTGGCTGCATTGGCCGGCCTAGTCTTCAGTTTGGCCTGCACCTCGCCATATAGTTGAAGCACGGTCTGAGCTATGCGCGCCATTTCGTCCGCCTTTAGGACCAGCTCAGTTTTCTGATCTCTAAGCCGCTTCTCGAATTGATCGGCGCTACGGATATCTGGCTGCCCTTCCAAGAACAACGTCCCCATGAGCCGGTCCAAAAGATCCTCGCGCAGCTCGCGCCCGGTTTTCAATTCGGAATAGAGGAACGGATGCGCAGGCACTTGCCGGTATAAGAACTCCGCTTGCGCATTGACTGCAAGATTCTTTTTTAAATACTTGAGCTCCTTGGCCAAAGCGCAGCGGAACAGGCGTGCCAGTCCCAGTTCCTGCTGCCGCGCTGCTTCTTCCGGAGTATCGAATACCCTAACGCCCACGTTCTCCCCTTCGTCGACCACCGCTGGAAAGCCATAGATCGTCTGGCCATCGTGTTGGCCGTCGAAACATTGAGGCAGTTCACCGAAACTCCAACTTTTGCAGCCGGTATGCAGGTAGGCCTGCCGAGCCAGTTGCTGAAAGTTCTTGCCGGCGTCGGCGGAGTGGCGGATCTTGAGTTCCTTGAGATCGCGGGAACGATCAACGACGGCATTGAATTCATCCACTACGGCGAAATTCATGCGAAGGTGCGCCGGCAGCACGTCTTCTCGGAAGGAATCGGGCGACACGGCGATACCGCCGGTCTTTTTCAATGCCGACGAAAGCTGGGCGCAGAACGAACCATGACCGTAATCCAGCATAGGCAAAGCCCGGTCGGCGTAGTCCGGTGCGGGCACGAAATGGATACGCAAAGTCTTGGGCAGGGACTTGATGAGAGCAATGGTCTTCTCCCGGAGCAGCCCCGGAACCAACCAGCGGAACGGCTCGGGATCGAGCTGGTTCAGGAGATGCAACGGCACGATGGCCGTGACGCCGTCGTCCTCGTGTCCCGGTTCGAATCGGTACTGCAACTGAAACCGCAACGGCCCTACCTGAAAGTGATCGGGGAAATTCCTGGCATCCAGCGAACTGTCTTCCTTCGCGGTAATGTCGTCTCGGCTGAGTTTGAGAATATCGGGTTTGCCCGCCTCCGCTGCCTTGCGCCAACGTTCGAAGGCGACGCCGTTAACCACGTCCTGCGGAATCCGCTCGTCAAACCAGCGGAACAGCCAATCCTCGTCCACCAGCAAATCCGCGCGCCGGCCCTTGTGCTGGAGATAATCAGCCTCTTCCAAAAGCTTCAGATTGTGCAGGAAAAACGGGGCCTTGCTGTCGTAATCCATGTGCACCAGGGCGTGGCGGACGAACATCTCGCGGGCCGCCTGTGGATTGATCCTCTCGTACGGAATCTTGCGTCCCGCCTGAATGACGAGTCCGAACAGCGTGGTACGCTCATGCACCGCCGCGCGTGCCGCCTTGCGTTCCCAGTGCGGATCGTAGTGTTGTTGCTTGACGAGATGGGCGCCGACCTTCTCGATCCACTCCGGCTCGATCTTGGCCACGGTGCGGGCGTAAACTTTTGTGGTCTCCACCTGCTCGGCCGACATGATCCATTTGGGTTTGGCCTTGAACAGAAAAGAGCCGGGATGGATGAACAGCTTGGTACCCCTCGTCGCGACATATTCGTTCTGCTCCTGCTTGAGACAGACATTGGACAGCAGACCCGAAAGCAGCGCCCTATGAATTTCGCCGTATTCGCCCGGCGCCTGGTTCAATTTCAAGTCCAGCTCGCCCTTCACCACCTCCATGATTTGCGCGTGGATATCGTGCCATTCCGTCATTCGCACGTAAGACAGAAAGTTGTCCCGACACCATTGGCGTAGCTTGGATTTCGACAAATGCTTTTTCTGTTCCTCGAACTCGTTCCATAGCTTCAAGAAGGACAGGAAATCCGACGCATCATCCCGGAACTTGGCGTGCTTCTGATCGGCATTCGAAGCCTGGTCGGCGGGGCGCTCGCGGGGATCCGGCACGCTCAGGGCAGCGACGATGATTGCGATCTCGCTCAGGCAATGCTCGTCCGCCCCGGCCAACAGCATCCGCCCGAGTTTGGGATCCACGGGCAGCTTCGCGAGCTTGCGGCCGATATCCGTGATCTGCCCGCGCTCGTCCAGCGCGTTGACCTCTTGCAAGGTTCGAAGACCGTCGCGAATCAACCGCGAATCGGGCGGTTCTACAAACGGGAACTTGGATATACCTCCCAGCTTGAGGGCATGCATTTGCAGAATGACCGCCGCCAGGTTGGTACGGAGGATTTCCGGATCGGTGAATTCGGGCCGGTTGAGAAAATCCTGTTCGGAATACAACCGAATCGCTGTCCCCGGACCGACCCGTCCGCAGCGGCCGGATCGCTGGTTGGCCGAAGCACGGGAGACTTTCTCGATCGGCAGTCGCTGCAGCTTGCTGCGGTGACTGTACCGACTGATGCGCGCGTAGCCCGTATCGATAACCGAGCGGATGCCGGGCACGGTGAGCGAAGTTTCCGCCACATTCGTCGCCAGCACGATGCGACGCGTACCCGAAGGCTTGAACACCCGCTCCTGCTCGGACTGGGACAGACGCGAGTACAGCGGCAGGATTTCACATTTTGACGGGTGATGTTTGCGCAGCGACTCGGCGGTTTCGCGAATTTCGCGCTCGCCGCTCAGGAAGATGAGAATATCCCCGGGCTGCTCCCGCCACAGCTCGTCCACGGCGTTGAGTATAGCCGTCTGCTCGGCGCGGTCGGTCTCGTCGCCCTCCTCGACTTCTACCGGCCGATAACGGATGTCTACCGGATAAGTTCGACCGGAGACGTTGATGATGGGCGCATGACCAAAATGCTGTGAGAAGCGTTCTGGATCGATGGTGGCGGAAGTGATGATGAGCTTCAGGTCCGGACGTTTGGGCATCAGCCACTTGAGATAGCCGAGCAGAAAATCGATATTGAGGCTCCGCTCGTGAGCCTCGTCGACGATCAAGGTGTCGTACTGGTCGAGAAATCGATCGTGCTGAGTCTCGGCCAGCAGGATGCCGTCGGTCATCAGCTTGATCAAGCTTTCCGGCCGGGTGTGATCTTGGAATCGAACCTTATAGCCGACTGCCTGCCCCAAGGGCTGTTTGAGCTCCTCGGCAATCCGAGCGGCAACGGTACGGGCCGCGATGCGGCGAGGCTGGGTGTGACCGATGTAACCGGAGACGCCTCGGCCGGCCTCAAGACAGATTTTCGGCAATTGGGTCGTTTTGCCCGACCCCGTTTCTCCGCAAACGACGACGACCTGATGATTGCGAACGCTTGCGAGGATCTCTGCTTTCCGTTCGACAACCGGAAGTTCGTGCGGATAATCAAGTACCGGAATGGCGTCTGCTCGAAGCCGCCTTTGTGCTACGGACTGGTTAATCGAGTCCTGAAGTGCCTGTAACTGATCCGTAGCGGCTTGGTCTTGGCGTATATCCGCCAGCAAACGTGAAAGCCTCTTTCCGAGGCGGTAGCGATCCTTGCGAAGGCAAAGTTCGAGGTTCCGTTCGAGTTGTTTGAAGATTTCCTGCATCGAGGGATTGATGAATACGCTTGATTCCACGGTGGTTAAGAGCCGACTGTTTTAATCAAAAGCGGCAAGCGCCGCCGCGATCGCCAAATCGCATAGCTTATTGCCAGCCCGGCAAAAGCAGCCAGAATAAGCAAGTGTTTCAAAATGTCTTGAGAAATTCGCCCGGATAGCAGCGTTCGTATAATCTCAACAACGTGTTGAAGGGGACGCCAGGCACGATAATCCTTCAATTTCCCCGATAAAGGCCCCGAGACCATATCCCAGCGCAAATAGATAAAATATTGGTTCGGCGAATCATCCCAAGAGGTACGTATCGGCTTGCGCCATACCAGAGCGTTGCGCCGCCATACTGCAACCCAGAGGCATAACGCATCAATCATCTCGTAACTCCCCCCTGTCAGCTTCAGAAACACATCTTCCAAATTTGATGGGCGATAGGAATAGCGTATGCCTACTCTTTCGTCCAAAGAGTGAACCAAACACTCCAGATTTTCGCCATAGTGGAAAAAAGTTTCCCCGACTTGCTCGAAACGGATGTCATCCTGTAACGGCAGGCTGCGATGCCACGAGAAAACATCGTCTCCATAAACCTCCAAGACTCTTGGTTCGATGCATTCCTGAACGAGGCGACCAGCGTTTGGTCGGTCAGAATCCGACCGTGATCCATCAAGATAATGCGGCTACAGAGACGCTCCGCCTCGTCCATATAATGTGTCGTGAGTACGATCGTCAGCCCGTCTTTCTGAAGCCGTCTCAACATCTACCAGATATTCTGGCGGATCTAAGGATCAAGTCCGGTGGCGGGCTCATCAAGAATTAGAAGTTCCGGCCGGTTGATCAGTGCCCGAGCAATGGATAGGCGCCGCCTTATCTCGCCCGAAAGTTGGTTGATTCGGTAATGCGCCTTGTCTTCAAGTGCCGCCAGGGACAGGAGAAACGGTATCCGCGCATTGATTTCGGCATACTTCAGACCGAAATATTGACCGTATCCATCAAGTTCTCGATCACAGTAAAATCCGGATCGAGGTTATCCACTTGTGGCACAATTCCAATCCTGTGCCGCATTTGCCGGGCACGAGCTGAAATTGAAAACCCCAAGACCCGCAGCGGTCCGGAGGTCGGAGGAACGTTACCCACTAGCATCTTGAGAGTCGTCGTTTTCCCGGCGCCGTTAGGCCCTAGAATTCCACAGAGCTCTCCGCGAGGGATCAAAAAGGAAATATGGTCGACTACACTCAGCCCTCCATAGGCCTTTGTCAGTTGGCTGGCGGAAATAACGACATCGGACTTATGCGTCACAGTCACGCAGGCAATTATCCGGAGAGTGTTTCTGATCTGGACAAGATCGGGTGGCAGTATTTGCCGAATTATACCGGAGTAAAAGCTTGGATCGCGCTTGAGGTTGCTATTAGCAGATCGGGACAAAAGAATAAGGCCCCGTTGCCATTTAGGCGACGGGGCTTTGGGTAAGAGGTGCCTGGCGGTGACCTACTTTCGCACAGGGATCTGCACTATCATCGGCGCTGAGCGGTTTCACTTCCGAGGTC
>Ga0268287_100222_pt1 | contig 26037 bp, 26 predicted proteins | sample MetcocultureR3M_FD_191348 | JGI IMG/M metagenome (GOLD analysis project Ga0268287, IMG submission 191348) | Soil microbial communities from Anza Borrego Desert, Southern California, United States - Methanotrophic co-culture R3-M | ecosystem: Environmental > Terrestrial > Soil > Desert | place... | reverse complement strand
ACGCCGATCGCGCCGGGCTACCTCGTCTCGGACGTCACGCGGGACGGGCGCCGCACGGTGCGCTACCGCACCGACGCGCCGGTGCTGAACTTCTTCTCGGTGCAGTCGGCCGACTACGCGATCCGCAAGGTCGACTACAAGGGCGTGGAGCTGGCGATCTACTACGACGCCCAGCATCCCTGGAACGTGGACCGGATGATCGATGCGCTGAAGCTGGGCCTCGACTACTTCCAGGCGAACTTCAGCCCCTACCAGTTCCGCCAGGCGCGGATCCTGGAGTTCCCGGCCTACGCGTCCTTCGCCCAGGCCTTCGCGAACACCATGCCCTATTCCGAGAGCATCGGGTTCGTCACCGACAACACCAAGCCCGACAAGATCGACTTCGTCACCTACGTCACCGCGCACGAGCTGGGGCACCAGTGGTGGGCCCATCAGGTGATCGGCGCCGACATGCAGGGCGGCACGGTCCTGTCCGAGACCCTGGCCCAGTATTCGGCCCTGATGGTCATGGAGAAGACCTACGGCCAGGACGCCATCCGGCGGTTCCTGAAGCGCGAGCTCGACACCTACCTGCGTTCGCGCGGCGGCGAGGCGATCGAGGAGCTGCCGCTGATCCGGGTCGAGAACCAGCCCTACATCCACTACCAGAAGGGCGGCATCGTCATGTACCTGCTGCGCGACCGGCTGGGCGAGGAGACCGTCAACGCCGCCCTGCGCCGCGTGCTCGCGCAGTACGCCTTCAAGGGCGCGCCCTACCCCCGTTCGCAGGACCTGGTCGACGCCCTGCGCGCCGAGGCCGGCCCCGAGCACCAGCAGCTCATCACCGACCTCTTCGAGAAGATCACGCTCTACGACCTGAAGACGAAGACGGCCACGGCCCGCAAGCGTCCCGACGGCCGCTACGACGTGACCCTGACCATCGAGGCCCGCAAGATGTACGCCGACGGCCAGGGCAAGGAGACGCCGGCCCCGCTGCGTCCCGGCGAGCTGTTCGACGTCGGCGTCTTCACCGCCGAGCCCGGCAAGCCCGGCTTCGGCAAGGACGACGTGGCCTACTTCCGTCTGACGCCCCTCCGGGACGGCGCCCAGACGATCACGGTCACGGTGGACAAGCCGCCCAGGTTCGCGGGCGTCGATCCCTACAACAAGCAGATCGACCGCAACTCTGACGACAACGCCATCAAGGTCAGCGTCGAGGGCTGACCGCGCCATTACGGCGCTGGCGGGTTGAACCGCCGGCGAAATGCTTAGCGGAAGTTGCATCCGCGCGCCGGCGGGGCTCCCGAAGTCCCATATTGGGTAATCGTCTTCGTTTGGAAGCTGGCCCGGACCTTGCTCGCCCGGGGCGGGGTCAGTATGGCCAAGTTCCGTTTCGGACCAGTCCGGGACGGCCAGTCTCCGGAGCGCGTACCATGTCGAAGATCCTGCCCGCCCTCGCCCGCCTCGCCGCCGCCGCGGCCGCCGTGTGCGCCGTCGGCGGGACCGCGCACGCGCAGACGAGCACCACGACCTCGACCACCGCCAGCATGAACATCACCCAGCCGCTGCAGCTGACGAAGGTCACCGACCTGGTGTTCGGCACCATCATGCGGCCGACGTCGGGCAGCGGGAACGTCATCATCGACGCCCAGTCCGGAAACCGGAACGTCACCGGCAACGCCAGCGGCGTGACCGGCGGCTCGGCCGCCACCCCGACCCGCGCGGCGTTCACCGTCTCGGGCGAGGCGGGCATGAACATCACCGTCACGGTGCCGGGCTCCATGACTATGACCCGCGGCGGCGCCGACCCGATCACCGTCAGCCTGAACTCCACCATGGGCGGGGGCCAGCTCTCCGGTCCGACCGGCGGGACCGGGACGGCCGCCTTCGGCGTCGGCGGCCAGCTCGCCATCAGCGACAGCACCCCGCCCGGCGCCTACACCGGCACCTTCAACGTGACCGTCGCCTACAACTAGGCTTGCCAAGCCGGAACGCATGGGGAACATTGTTCCTCATGCGCGGTCTGGCCGGCATAGAGGACGCCTCCGGCGCGCCCGATCTGTTCGCGGCGCCGGCGCCCCATTTCGCTGGCCATCGCGAGCGGCTGCGCCGCCGCGCGGTCGCCGGCGGGCTCGCCGCCCTGCCCGACTACGAGCTGCTCGAGCTCTTCCTCTTCCGCTCCATCCCCAAGAAGGACGTCAAGCCGCTGGCCAAGCAGCTGCTGGCCCGCTTCGGCTCGCTGGGCGCCGTGCTCGGCGCCACGGCCGCCGAGCTGCGCACCGTCCCCGGCGTCGGCGAGAGCGTGGCCCTCGACCTCAAGCTGCTGCACGAGGCGACCCTGCGCACGGCGAAGGAGCAGGTGGGCCGCCGGCCGGTGATCTCGTCCTGGTCCGCCCTGCTGGCCTATGTGAAGACCGCCCTCGCCCACGAGAGCCGCGAGCAGTTCCGCGTCCTGTTCCTCGACAAGAAGAACCAGCTCCTCGCCGACGAGGTGATGAACCACGGCACCGTCGACCACGCCCCGGTCTACCCGCGCGAGGTCGTCCGCCGCGCCCTCGAACTGTCGGCCAGCGCCCTCATTCTGGTGCACAACCATCCCTCGGGCGATCCCACCCCCTCCTCCGCCGACGTCGACATGACCCGCCAGGTCGTCGACGCGGCCCGCGCCCTGCGCATCGCCGTCCACGACCACCTCGTCGTCGGCCGCGACGGCGTCGCCAGCTTCAAGGCCCTCGGCCTCATGTGAAACGAACATACCTCCCCCGCCTGCGAGGGAGGGGGACCGCGAAGCGGTGGAGGGGGCGGCGCCCGCGCCATGACGCCGCCAAGGTCGGGGGCGGCGACCTACACTTCGTGAAGTAAGCCTCTGAAAAGAAGCTCACAATTCACGTGAGGCGCGACGTTCGCCGAAACAAATCGCGCGCCAGGTCTGTTTCCTTGGCGCCGGCGGGCGACCGCCCCCGCGCACCTGCCGTCAACAGCCAGTGAACAGGTCCGGCGCCGCACGGCGCGCGCCGGACGAGATGGCGCATTCCGACGGGTCACCGCGGCTTGGCCGCGAAGCCAGCAAGAGGAGCGAACTCATGCGAGACGACGTCCGATATCATCACGACTACCGCAACGCCGGCGGCTACCAGAATCGGGAGGCGGGCGACTGGCGGGACGACGACGACCACGGCGCCTGGACCCGCCGCCAGGGCGCGTCGGGCGGGCTGCGGGAAGACCGCGCCTTCTCGTCTGGCCGCAGCCGGATGGCGCGGGCCGGGATCAGGGGAACGCCGGACTATGATGAGCGGCGCTACGCCCGGGCCTCGTCCGAGTACGACGGCGGCTTCCGCTACGGCGACGCCGATTCCCGCTACAGCTCCGGCGACACGGACCGCAGGGTGCCTCGCGAGGAGACCAGCCGCCTGATCGGATCGGACAAGGTCGAAGGGACCCACGTCTTCGATCGTCGGGGCGAACGGATCGGCACGATCGAGAACTTCATGGTGACCAAGCGGTCGGGTCGGGTCGAATATGCGGTGATGTCGTTCGGCGGCTTCATGGGGATGGGCGACCGGCACTATCCGGTCCGCTGGGACGACCTTGAGTACGACGAGCGGCTGGACGGCTACGTCGTCGATCTGGATCGCGCCGATCTCGACCGCTGGCGTCGCGACCACTGACCCCTCAGGGCGGGCGGGGGCGCCGGGCCGGCCCCGCCTACCCCGGTCCGTTGTTCCGGAACGCCCGCCAGAGCTGCCAGACGCCGTAGAAGACCAGGCCCTGGGCCACGGCCGAGGCCAGGGCCGCGGGGGCCAGGCCCAGCCGGAACACCCACGCCTCGGAGCGGCTGTTCACCGCCCAGAACATGGCTGTCAGCGCGACCGAGCCCGCCAGGGCGCACACCGCGCCGATCACCGCCTGGCCGATCGAAGGGGTACGCCTGTCCGCCACGAAAGCCTCCTGTCCGCCGCCACTCTCGCGCGCAGGAGACTGCTTCGCCTTGACGCGGGTCAACCGGTTGCGGCGCCCCGCAAAGTCCGCCACCTTGGATTGCGTTGGGATGGGGGCGCATTTTGAGGGACGTGATGCGAATCCGCTGGGACAGGGTTCTTCCCCTGGCCGCGGTCGTGATCTTCTGGGTCCTGGTGTTCGTCGCCGGATCCAGTTTGAGGGACTTTTGGCCTTAGGCGTGTCGAACAGAGGGGCCGTCCGGCTGCGTCGGGCGGCCTCATCCACCACTGGGGCATCTACTGGGGCATCGCCTCGCGCGGGATGATCGCGCCCACGTGGCGGACCACCACGCCGGCCAGCGTCCGCCCCGCCGCCGTGGCCGCCTGAGGGTCCGCGCCGTCCAGCCGCGCGGCCAGGTAGCCCGCGTTGAAGCTGTCGCCCGCCCCCGTCGTGTCCACCGGCTTCACCGTCTCGCCCGGCGCGATCCGCACCGGCGCCTCGCCCGGCCGCAGGATGGTCAGCGAATGGTCGTGCCCGCGGTGCAGCACCTCGGCGCCGGCCGCCGCCCACCGTTCGGGGGCGTCGTCCATGCCCAGGGCGTCCAGGTCCTCGGCGCTGGCAGAGACGTAGCGCGCCGCCAGCGCCGCCCGGTCGATCGCCGCGCGGGCGGTCTCCACGTCGGGCCACAGGCGCGGGCGGTAGTTCAGGTCGAAGCCGACCGCCTTCGCTCCCGCCAGCAAGCCGTCCAGCATCGTCCGGCCGGCCTCGCCCACCACCGCCAGGGTGATGGCCGACAGATAGGTCAGGTCCGCCGCGCGGGTCGCCTGCGCCAGCGCCTCGCCGTCGGCCAGTTCGGGAAGCTGGCGCACCGGCGCCTCGCCGCGCCAGTAGAAGAACCGCCGCTCGCCGGCCGCGTCCCGCTCGATGGCGTAAAGCCCGGGCAGCCGGCCCTCCACCCGCGCCGCCAGGCTCGCGTCCAGGCCCTCGGCGGCCATCAGCTCGGCCACGCCGCGGCTGAACGGGTCGTCCCCGCCCAGCACCGTTGCGTAGGCCACGTCATGGCCCAGCCGGCTCAGGTAGACGGCGGTGTTGAAGGTGTCCCCGGCATAGGCGATCTGCGCCCGGCCCTCGCCGGCCAGGCTCAGCTCGACCATGACTTCGCCCACGGCGACGATGCGTGCCATGGGCGGTCTCTTAGGCTGCTTCGACGGTGAAGGTCAGCCCCGCGTGCTTCGAAAGCCGCTCGACCAGCCGGTCCTGCAGCGCCGCGCCCGGCGTCCAGATCCCGCCCGCCACGTCGGGGGCGTTCACCAGGGCGATCGCCGTCTCGGCCAGCATCTTGGACGTCGAGCCGTAGCCGGGGTCCTTGTCGCCCTTGACCGAGGCGCGAACCTGCCGCCCGTCCGCCGCCGCGCCGACGAACAGCACGTCGAAGAAGCCGGTCTCCCGCTCCTCCTTGGTCGGCCCCTCGCCCGGCTTCGGGCCGCCGCCGGGCAGCGAGCCCAGGTCGGTGAAGCCGGGCCCGCCGCTGGGCCCGCCCATCACCATCTCGTCGTAGGCGAAGTCGGTCCCGTAGGCGTGACCCATCAGGAGATTCGAGCGGTGCACGTTCTTCACGTTGATCACCGCCATCATGAACGGCGCCACCGGCCCCACGTCCGGGTCGTCGTAGGGCGCGTTCGAGGGCGGCGCGGCCGGCCCCTCGAAGCCGGGCGTGAGCCCGTAGTCGCTCATCATCACCGCCAGTTGCGAGGGGTCCTTCTGCAGCGCCTCCATGGTGGCCTTGCCGCTGGCCGCCGTGCCGCCCGACAGGCCGCCCTTCATGCCGCGCACCCGGCCCTTCACCCGCGGGACCGGCCCGCCGAGGGCCTTCTTCGCCGCCCGTTGGGTGAAGTAGACGCCCAGCTCGAACGGGATGGAATCGAAGCCGCACGAGAACAGGATCCGGGCGCCCGTCTCCTTCGCCTTGGCGTCGTGGGCGTCGATCATCCGGCGCATCCAGTTGGGCTCGCCGCACAGGTCCAGGTAGTCGGTCCCGGCCTCGGCGCAGGCCGCCACCAGGTCCGAGCCGTAGAGCTGGTAGGGCCCGACCGTCGTGATCACCGCCTTGGCCCGCCGCACCATCTGCCGGACCTGCGCCGGAACGGCGGCGTCGCAGACCACCAGCGGCGTCTCCTTCGGCGCGCCGATCTCGTCCCGCACCGCCTCCAGCTTCTCGGCCGAGCGCCCGGCCATGGCCCACTTCACCTGGCCGCCGACGCCGTAGCGCTGCGCCAGGTGCTCGGCCACCAGCCGCCCGGTGTAGCCGGTGGCGCCGTAGACGATCAGGTCGAACTCGGCGTTGGGGTTCATGGACGCTCTCCCTCGTGCGTGAGGCGCGACCATCACGAATTTACAGCGTCCTAGCAACCGCTCGCTTAAGGTCCGGGCGTGACCGAGCTGGGAATCATCGAGGGCTTCTTCGGCCGCCCCTATTCGTGGGCCGAGCGGGCCGACATGGTCCGGACCCTGGGGCCGGCGGGCTACGGCTTCTATCTCTACGCGCCCAAGGCCGACGCCTTCCTGCGCAAGCGCTGGCGCGAGCCCTGTCCCGACGCCGAACTGGAGCGCCTGGCCGCCTTCGCCGGCGCCTGCCGGGACGCCGGCGTCCGCTTCGGCGTGGGCCTCTCGCCTTACGAGCTCTACCGCGACTTCGACGCCGCCGCGAAGGCCGACCTCGGCGCCAAGCTCGACCAGCTCGCCTCGCTCGGCCTGGACGACCTCGGCGTCTTCTTCGACGACATGCGCGGCGACCTGCCCGATCTCGCCGCCCGGCAGATCGAGATCGTCCACTGGATCGCCGGGCGCGTCCCGCAGGCCCGCATCGCCGCCTGCCCCAGCTACTACAGCGACGATCCGGTGCTCGACCGCGTGTTCGGCCAGCGCCCGCCGGACTATCTGGAGGATCTCGGCGCCGGGCTCGATCCGGCGATCCGCCTGATGTGGACTGGCGAGGAGGTCTGCTCCCTGCAGGTCACCCCCGCCCACCTCGACCGCGTCGCCGGGCAGATGCGCCGCAAGCCGTTCCTGTGGGACAACTATCCGGTCAACGACGGCCCGCGCATGAGCCGGCGGCTGCACCTGCGCGCCTTCACCGGCCGGCCGGCGGCCATCGGCTCCCGGCTCGCCGCCCACGGGATCAACCCCGCGTCCCAGGCGGTGCTCAGCCGCATCCCCGCCCTGACCCTCGTGGACAGCTACCGCCAGGGCGAGGCCTACGAATACGCCGCCAGCTTCCGCCGGGCGGCCGTGCAGGTGCTGGGCGAGGACTTCGCCGCCCTCGTGGGGCGCAACCTGCTGGCCCTGCAGGAGTCCGGCCTCGACGGCATGACCGACGACCACAAGGCCCGCCTGCGCGAGCGCCTCGCCGTCTTCGACCACCCCGCCGCGCGCGAGATCGAGGCCTGGCTGGACGGCGCCTATGCCCTCGGCGCCGACGAGCTGCAGACCCAGTAGCGCGCCCTGTTTCCGCCCCGCCCTTGCGGCTAGAGAAGGGGCGTGATCTCCCGCCGCGCCCTCGTCTCGCGTCTTGGCCTGCTCGCCGCGGGCGGGGCGGCCCTCTATCTCCTCCGCGACCGGCTCCCCTGGCCCGCGCCCGGCGTCGAGTTCGCCGGGGGCGAGCGCACGCCGTGGATCCCGATGCCGGGCCGCGGCGGCCTGATCGAGCTCCCAGCCGAGGCGGCGGGCGTCCCGCTGCGGGTCGTGGTGGATTCCGGCGCCGAGTTCTCGGCCATCGACCGCAGCCTCGCCCAGCGGCTGGAGCTGCCGCAGCCGGTCGCCCTGCCGATGCTGGCCTACGGCGTCAGCGGCGAGCCCAGCCTGACGCACACCGTCCGCTTCGACCTCGCGCTTCCGGGGCTGACCGTCCGCGGCATGCGCGCGGCGGTGCTCGACATCGCCGGCCTGTCCGCCGCCACCGGCCGGGACTTCCAGATCCTGCTCGGCCGCGACGTCCTGCGCGAGCTGGTGGTCGAGGCCGACTTCCCCCGCCGCCGCACGGCCTTCCACCGGCGGGGAACCTACGCCCGCCCGCACGACGCCATCGCCGTCCCGGTCACCCTCCAGGGCGGCGCGCCGATGACCCCCGTCCGCATCGAGGGCGCCGCGCCGCTGCGGGTGATGGTCGACACCGGCGCCACCGGCGTGCTCGCCCTGTCCGCCGAGGCCGCACGCACCGCCGGCCTCCTCGCCCCCGGGCGCGAGGTGCGCAGAGCCCACTCCGTCAGCCTGGGCGGGGTCAGCCTCGACCAGATGGTCCGCGCCCGCACGGTCGAGGCCGCCGGGGTGACGCTGCGCGACGTCGACGTCCAGGTCTACGCCCCCAGCGTGCGCGGGCCGATCCCGCCCGGCCTCCTCGGCACGGGCTTCCTGGAACGCTTCCGGATGGTGCTGGACCTGGCCGCCGCCGGCCTGTTCCTCGTGCCTCCCGGGCCGACCCTCGTGCGGGAACCAAGGCTCTAGCGCGGCATTCCGGCATCCAGGACTTCGGATAGGGAGATGCCGTCCATGACCCGCGCGATCTTTGTTTGCGCCGCCGCCGCCTCCGCGCTGGCCCTCGCCGCCTGCGGCCAGCAGGCCGAAAGCCCCGGCCAGACCGAGCCGGTGAACGCCGCCCAGGACGCGGTGGGCGCCGCCGTCGGCCAGGTCTCCGCCTCGACCATGGGCGCGAACTCGACGGAAGCCTTCGTCGCCAACGCCGCCATGAGCGACATGTACGAGATCCAGGCCGGCGAGATGGCCCAGCAGAAGGGCCAGTCGGCCGACGTGAAGGCCTTCGGCAAGATGATGGTCGCCGACCACACGGCCATGTCGAACGAGATGAAGCCGGCCGCCCAGGCCGCCGGCCAGACCCCGCCGGCCGACCTCGACGAGCGCCGCAAGGGCATGCTCGACAACCTGCGCGCCGCGAACGGCGCCGACTTCGACCGCGTCTACCTCGAGCAGCAGGAGGCCGCCCACCAGGAGGCCCTGACGCTGATGCGCGGCTACGCCGACAACGGCGACAACGCCCAGCTCAAGGCCCTGGCCCAGAAGGCCGCGCCGAAGATCCAGGCCCACCTCGACCGGGTGCGCCAGATCCAGCAGGGCGCGGGCGCCAACTAGCCCCCACCCGGACTCGATGTCCCGAGGCGCCCGCCGGCCCCCGCCGGCGGGCGTCTTGCCGTGCGGTCCGATAAAATGCGCAACATCCGACAGTTGATGGAACGCTAGGCCGCGCTCGCCCGTCTCCTTCCCGCATCCCCCAACTGAAGCGAGAGGAGCCGGACGTGTCGCTCTCAGACTCCGCCCCACTTTCCACGCCGCCCAAGCGCGGCGACGGCGCCGACGGCCACGACGGCGGCCACGCCCATGGCCTTCGCGAAGCCCGCAGCTGGCTGACCGGCGAGGCCTTCCAGAACTTCGCGCGCTCGCCCTCGACCACGCTCAGCATGATGGGCGGCAAGTCCATCACGCTCGCCACCGACCGGGTGCGCGCCGCCCCGGCGCTGACCCCCACCCTGTCGGGCGCCCTCGGCCAGAACGCCATCGGCCTGGGCGTCTGGGGCCTCATGGCGCCGAAGAGCGTCAACCGGTTCCTCGGCATGGACGCCAATCCGCAGATGGTCCAGCTGCTGTTCGGCGCGCGCGAGATGGCCACCGGCCTGCGCCTGGTCAGCGACCCCACCTGCACCACCGCGCTGTGGAGCCGGGTGGCGGGCGACGTCTTCGACATCGCCGTGCTGCGCTCCCTGGACCGCCCCGACAATCCCCAGCGGACGAACGTCCGCATCGCCATGGGGGTCGTGCTCGCCGTCACCGCCCTCGACGTGCTCGCCGCCGTGCGCATGAGCACCGTCAAGCGCACCTGCGACTGAAGGAGGACACCGCGATGAAAGCCATCTGCTGGCAAGGCAAGAAGGACCTCCGCTGCGAGGAGGTGCCCGATCCGGTCATCGAGGATCCGAAGGACGCGATCATCCGCGTCACCTCGACCTGCATCTGCGGCTCGGACCTGCACCTGATGAACGGCTTCGTGCCGACCATGTGCAAGGGCGACGTGATGGGCCACGAGCCCATGGGCGAGGTCGTCGAGGTAGGCGCCGAGGCCCGCGCCGCCGGCCTCAACGTGGGCGACCGGGTGGTGGTCCCCTTCCAGATGATCTGCGGCCAGTGCGAGCAGTGCCGGGCCGGCAACTTTTCGGTCTGCCAGGTCACCAACCGCAACGCCGACCTCGCCAAGGCCTTCTTCGGCGACACCACCGCGGGCCTGTTCGGCTACTCGCACATCACCGGCGGCTACGCCGGCGGCCAGGCCGAGTACATGCGCGTGCCGTTCGCCGCCACCACGGTCATCAAGGTCCCCAAGACCGGCGCCGACGAGAAGTACGTCTTCCTCTCCGACATCCTGCCCACCGGCTGGCAGGCGGCGGCCTTCGCCGACATCCAGCCCACCGACACGGTCGCCGTCTGGGGCTGCGGGCCCGTGGGCCTCTTCACCGTCCTGTCGGCGATCGCCATGGGCGCCGAGCGGGTCATCGCCATCGACGACGTGCCCGAGCGGCTGGAGATGGCCGCCACCCTGGGCGCCCAGGTGCTGGACCGGCGCGGGACCAACGTCATCCAGGCGCTGAAGGACATGACCGGCGGCCACGGCCCCGAGAAGTGCATCGACGCCGTGGGCATCGAGGCGCACGGCCCCACCGCCGTGCTCGAGCTGATCGACCGCGTGCAGACCGCCCTCAAGCTCGAGACCGAGCGGCCGATCGCCCTGCGCGAGGCGATCATGGCCTGCAAGTCGGCCGGCACGGTCTCGATCCCCGGCGTCTACGGCGGGATGTCCAACTCCATCCCCATGGGCGCGGCCATGAACAAGGGCCTGACCATCCGCACCGGCCAGACCCACGTGAAGCGCTGGGCCGACGACCTGCTGCGGCGGATCGACGAGGGCGAAATCGACCCCACCTTCCTGATCACCCACACCGCCCCGCTCGGCCAGGCGCCCGAGCTCTACAAGCTGTTCCGCGACAAGCAGGACGGCTGCGTGAAGGTGGTGCTGAAGCCGTAGGCCGCCGCTCCGCCCGGGACGTCATTTGACGCCCCGGGCAACGATGGGCCCGGTCCGCCGGTTACCTTCCCAGGAATAGGAGACTGCGCATGAAGTGGCTGAACGTGATCACCCTGGCGCTGGTCATCATCGGCGGGCTCAACTGGGGCCTGGTCGCCCTGGGCGGCCCGGAGATGGACCTCGTCGCGAACCTCTTCGGCGGCCAGGACGCCGCCCTGTCCCGCATCGTCTACGGCCTCGTGGGCCTCTCCGCCCTCTGGCAGCTGATGCCGTTCTTCAAGGCGATGCGGATGGGCGAGGCCGAGGCCGAGGCCGCCCATCACGGCCGCATGACCACGCGCTAGGGCAGGCTCCCCCGCGTGGACTTGGCGAGGCCCCGGCTCCGGCCGGGGCCTCGTTTCGTTCGGGGTCCGGTTTTAGGTGTGGAGGCGCCGCCCGGACGCCGCTAAGCCCAGGGCATGACCCAGCCGCCCGAACCCACGCAGGCCCCGGCGCCCCCCCCGGCGCCCCGCGGCGCCCTGCCGGTCATGCTGCTGCTGGTGTTCCTCAGCCTGATCGGCTTCGGCGTCGTCATCCCGCTCCTGCCGTTCTTCGCCATCGTGTTCGAGGCGAAGGCCTGGCAGGTCACCCTGCTCTTCTCGGTGTTCTCGGCCGGCCAGTTCCTGGGCGAGCTGACCTGGGGCCGGCTCTCGGACCGCATCGGCCGGCGGCCGGTCCTGCTGATGACCATCGTCGCCTCGGCCCTGGGCTACGTCGCCCTCGCCTTCGCGCCGAACATCTGGTTCGCGGTGGCCGCCCGCGCCGTCGCCGGCTTCTTCTCGGGCAACATGTCGGCGATCCAGGGCTACATCGTCGACGTCTCCCCGCCCGAGCGCCTGGCCGGCCGCCTCGGCCTCGTGGGCTCGGCGTTCGGGGTCGGCTTCGTGGTCGGCCCGGCCCTGGGCGGCCTCCTGGCCCGGCCCGAGCTGGGCGCCGCCGGCTTCCGCCCGCCCCTGCTCGTCGCCGCCGGGCTCTGCCTCGTGGCCGTGGCGGGGCTGCTGATCTTCGTGCGCGACCACCGCAGGGTCGCGCCCGCCGCCGCCTCCGCCGCCGCCCGCGTCCGGCGCAATCCGCTGGCGGGCCTGCGCGAGGTCGCCGGCCACCCGGTCCTGGCGCTGGTGTTCGCCACCATCTTCTTCGGCTTCTTCTCCAGCGCCGGGCTCTGGTCGGTGCTCGGCCTGTGGATGGACGCCCGCTTCGCCTGGGGCCCGCGCGAGGTGGGCTTCGTGATGGCGCTGACCGGCGTCGCCGCCGCCCTCACCCAGGGGATCCTGTCGGGCGCCATGGTCCGGCGGATCGGCGCCGGCGCCACCATCTCCATCGGCTTCGTGGTCTCGGCCATCGCCACGGTCGCCATGGCGGGGGCGCCCTTCGGCTGGCTCGCCGCGATCCTCCTGCTGGCCTCGGTCACCGGCCACGCGGCCTGGCAGCCCGCGGCCATGTCCATCGCCTCGCGCTCGGCCGGCGCCGACCGCCAGGGCGCGGTCCTGGGCGCGGCCACGGCGTCCGGCTCCCTGTCGCGGGTGCTGGCGCCCCTGATCTCGGGGCCGCTGTTCTCGGGGATCGGGCCCTGGGCGCCGGTGGCGCTCTCGGGGCTCGTCATGCTGCCCGCCGCCTGGCTCGGCTGGCGGGCCGCCCGGGCGCTGCGGACCTGGATCGAGACCGGCCCGCAGCGCGTCTAGGGGGCCTACTTCGGCTGCGGCGCCGGCGCGGCCGCGCCGTCCGTGGTCGTCATGCCGCTCGAGTCCGACGGCGGCGTCACCACTACCGCGGTGTTCGAGCCCTGCGGCGTCTCGGCCACCGCCGCCGCGCCTTCGGCGGCCGCCCGCAGCTGCTCGTCGCTCACCTGGCTTTCCGGCAGGGTCGTGCTGACCTCGGCCTGGGCCGCGCCGGTGTCCACCTCGGCCTCGCGCTCGCCGCTGCAGGCCGCCAGCACCGCCGCGCCGGCGAACAGCGCCGCGGCCGCCGCCGCATTCCGGGGCATCCTCGTCATCGGTCTCTCCATGTCTTGACGGATCGACGGAGAAGCCCCGGGCCGCCGGGTCGGTTCCCGGGGAGCGCCTTACTTGGCCTTCATCGCGGCGATGCAGGCCTCGTGCATCTTCTTCATCTCGGCGTGGTCGTGCGGACCGGCCTTGGCGCCGGCCGCCGGACCCGCATGGCCGTGGCCGTGCGGATGGCCCTGGCCCGCCCCGGCCGGCGCGGCGTCCGGATGGCAGTGCGCGGGCCCCGGCGCCGCCTGGGGCGTAGCCTGGGGATTGGCCGGAGCGGCCGCACCGGCGTGGTGGCCGTCGCCGCCCCGGGCGTGGTCGGCGTGGTGGTGGGCCGCGGCGGGCGGGGCGCCCAGGGCCGGGCCGGCGGTCAGCGCGGCCGCGGCGGCGAGGGCGAGGAAGGTCTTGGTCACGGAAACATCCTTGTGCTGAACGTCCCCGACCACTGGCCCGCCTCGCCTCCGCCGTCCTTGCGCCCGCACAACCTTGGCCCCTACAGGCGCACGCCCCGCAGCCGCAACGCGTTGCCCACGACGCTGACGCTGGACAGCGCCATCGCCCCCGCCGCGATGGCCGGCGACAGCAGCCAGCCGAACACCGGATAGAGCAGGCCCGCCGCGATCGGCACGCCGGCGGCGTTGTAGACGAAGGCGAAGAACAGGTTCTGGCGGATGTTGGCCATCACCGCCTTCGACAGCCGGCGCGCCTTCACCAGCCCCTGCAGGTCGCCCCGCAGCAGGGTGACCCCGGCGCTCTCGATCGCCACGTCCGCGCCCGCGCCCATCGCCACGCCCACGTCGGCGGCGGCCAGCGCCGGGGCGTCGTTCACCCCGTCGCCCGCCATGGCGACCTTGCGGCCCTCGGCCTTCAGCTTCTGGACGACGGCGGCCTTGTCCTGCGGCAGGACCTCGGCCTCGACCTCGTCGATGCCCAGGCCGCGCGCCACCGCCAGGGCCGTGGTGCGGTTGTCGCCGGTCAGCATCACCAGCCTGATCCCGGCGGCCTTCAGCGCGCGGACCGCCTCGGGGGTGGTGGCCTTCACCGGGTCGGCGATGGCGAACACCGCCGCCGGCGCCCCGTCCACGGCCATGAAGATCGCCGTGGCGCCGTCCGCCCGCAGGGCCTCGGCCTCGGCCGCCAGCGGCCCGGTCTCGACGCCCGCCTCGGCCAGGAACCGGCCCGAGCCCAGCAGCACCCGGCGGCCGTCCACCTCGCCGGTCACGCCCTTGCCCACGGGCGAGTCGAAGGCGGCCGGCTCGGCGAGGGCGAGCCCCCGCGCCTTCGCCGCCCGCACGATGGCCTCGGCCAGCGGATGTTCGCTGCTCCGCTCCAGGCTGGCGGCCAGCCGCAGCAGCTCGGCCTCGTCGAAGCCCGCCGCCGGACGGATCGCCGTCACCGCGGGCCGGCCCTCGGTCAGGGTGCCGGTCTTGTCGATCACCAGGGTGTCGATGGCCTCGAAGCGCTCCAGCGCCTCGGCGTTCTTGATCAGCACGCCCGCCTGCGCCCCGCGTCCCACGCCGACCATGATCGACAGCGGCGTCGCCAGGCCCAGGGCGCAGGGACAGGCGATGATCAGCACCGACACCGCCGCCACCAGGGCGAAGCCGAACTTCGGATCGGGCCCGAACGTGGCCCAGGCGGCGAAGGCCAGGACCGCCGCGGCGATCACCGCCGGCACGAACCAGCCCGAGACCATGTCCGCCAGCCGCTGGATCGGCGCGCGGCTGCGCTGCGCCTGGGCGACCATCTGGACGATCTGCGACAGCAGGGTCTCGGCGCCCACCTTCTCGGCGCGCATGACGAACGAGCCGGTCTTGTTGATCGAGCCGCCGATCACCGCCTCGCCGGCCTCCTTGGTGACGGGCATGGATTCGCCCGTGACCATCGACTCGTCGATCGCCACCCGGCCCTCCAGGATCGTCCCGTCGACCGGGACCTTCTCGCCCGGCCGCACCCGCAGACGGTCGCCGGCCAGCACCTGGTCCAGCGGGACCTCCTCGTCCTCGCCGTCCGCGCGCACCCGGCGGGCGGTCTTGGGCGCGAGGTCCAGCAGGGCGCGGATCGCCCCCGAGGTCTGCTCCCGGGCGCGCAGCTCCAGCACCTGGCCCAGCAGCACCAGCACGATGATCACCGCCGCGGCCTCGAAATAGACCGGCACCGCGCCCTCGGCCGTGCGGAACGCCGGCGGGAACACGTCCGGGGCGATCACGGCCACGACGCTGTAGAGCCAGGCGACCCCGACGCCCATGGCGATCAGGGTGAACATGTTGAGGTTGCGGGTGACGAGCGAGCGCCAGCCGCGCTCGAAGAACGGCCAGCCGGCCCACAACACCACGGGCGTGGCCAGGGCGAACTGGACCCAGTGCGAGACGCCCGGCGGGATCAGGTGGTGCAGCCCCGGGACGACGTGGGCGCCCATCTCCAGGGCGAAGACCGGCAGGGTCAGCGCCAGGCCGACCCAGAACCGGCGCGTCATGTCGGCCAGCTCGGGATTCGGCGCGGCGTCCGCGGTCACCAGCTCGGGCTCCAGCGCCATGCCGCAGATCGGGCAGCTCCCGGGCCCCTCCTGGCGCACCTCGGGGTGCATGGGGCAGGTGTAGATGGTCCCCGGCGGCGGCGGCGGCTCGGGCGGCCGGCTGTCCTTCTCCAGGTATTTCGCCGGATCGGCGACGAACTTCGTGCGGCACCCGGCCGAGCAGAAGTGGAAGGCCTCCCCGCCGTGCTCGGCGTGGTGCGGCGTTGTCTCCGGGTCCACCGTCATGCCGCAGACGGGATCGACCGCCTGGCCTGCGGCCTGGCCGCCGCCCGAGCAGCAGGAGTGGCCGCCCTTATGGTCGTCGTGATGGTGGTGATGGTGGTGCTCGTGCGCCTTGGCCATGCCGCAGCCTCCGTTGCTTCCTTATACCCCATGGGGGCATCAGCCGTTAGCCGCACATATACCCCCGTGGGGCATATTGCAATTACCCCAGGAGGGTATATTGTCAGAACCCGAACGGAGCCCGCCATGAACCGCGAGAACAAGCCGCGTCTGCTGAACCGCCTGAACCGTATCGAGGGGCAGGTGCGGGGCATCGCCCGCATGGTCGAGGAGGACCGCTACTGCATCGACGTGCTGACCCAGATCCAGGCGGTCCGCGCCGCCCTCTCGAAGGTCGAGACCGAGATGCTGCGTGACCACCTCGGCCACTGCATCGAGGGCGCCATCGTCAGCGGCGACAAGGAGGAGCAGCGCGCCAAGGCCGCCGAGCTGGTTCAGCTCCTGGAGCGCACCGCCCGCTGAGCCCGGAAGCCCCGCCAGTCCCGGCGCAGCCGGATCACCAGCAGGATCAGGCCCGTCACCACCATCGGCAGCGTCAGCGCCGCCGCCGCCACGAGCACAGGATGGTTGAAGTCATCGCCCGACTTGAAGTCCAGGATGTGGACCCGCCAGAAGAAGTCGTAGAACCGCCACAGGTTCGAGCGGCGGCTGGCGATCTCGCCCGTCTCGGGCGAGAGGTAGAAGCTGGTGCGCTCGGCGTCGTCGAAGTCTACGCGCCAGAGCGGGCCCTCGCGGCCGGTCTCCTGCGGCGCCTCGTCGAACCAGCGCACGGCGACGGGCCGGCCATCGCCTTCGTACAGCGCCCCAGCCAGCTGGCGGGCCTCGGCCTCGCCCATCGGCGTCATCGGCCGCCCCGTGGCGGCGTCCACCACCCGCGCCTCGCCGTCGGCGGCCTTCAGGCTCCAGACCGTCCCGCGCAGGGTGGTCCGGAGCGTGGCCTCCACCGGCTGGACCCCGGCGGCCTGCGCCGCCTGGGCCGCGGTCAGCAGGCCTTCGCTCGGCAGCGCCGCCGGCTGGAAGGCCGCCACATGGTGTTCGCTGCGCACCTTCTCGATCGGGATGGCCGTCATCACGAGGCCGCCCAGCACCCAGCCCAGCACCTGCAGGCCGACCACCAGGGCCAGCCACTTATGGATCTGGGTCGACCAACGAAGCATCCGATTCCCCCCGTTCACTGACCAGGACACTACCCATGCGCGCCCGCGCGAGCGACCTCGACAGACGCAAGCTCCTAAAAGGGGCGGCCGCCCTCGGCGGCGGGGCGGCCCTTTCGGGCCTCCTGCCCGGCTGGGCGCAGAGCGCCGCGGCCGGCCTGCCGGCCCTCACCGGCGAGGACATCCGCCTCACCGCCGGCCACTTCCCGCACCGGGTCGAGGGCCGGGTCGGCCACGCCGTGGGCATCAACGGCACGGTGCCGGCCCCGCTGATCCGGCTGAAGGAAGGCCAGAACGTCCGGCTGCACCTGACCAACAACCTGGCCGAGGACACCTCGATCCACTGGCACGGCCTGCTGCTGCCGTTCGAGATGGACGGCGTGCCGGGCGTCGCCTTCCCCGGCGTGCGGCCGGGCGAGACCTTCACCTACGAGTTCCCGGTCATCCAGAGCGGCACCTACTGGTACCACAGCCACTCGGGCCTCCAGGAGCCGATGGGCCACTACGGCCCGATCATCATCGATCCGGCCGGCCCCGACCCCGTCGCCTACGACCGCGAGCACGTGGTGGTCCTCTCGGACTTCAGCTTCGTCCATCCGCACACGATCTTCCGCCGGATGAAGGCCCAGGGCGGGGTGTTCAACTTCCAGAAGCAGACGGTGGCCGGGCTCCTCGCCGGGCGCGACCAGACCCTGGCCGAGCGGCTGGAGTGGGCGAAGATGCGGATGGACCCCACCGACATCTCCGACGTCACCGGCGCGGTCTACACCTACCTGATCAACGGCCACGGCCCGGCCGACAACTGGACCGCCCTCTTCCGCCCGGGCGAGCGGGTGCGCCTGCGGTTCATCAACGCCGCGGCCCAGACCATCTTCAACGTCCGCATCCCGGGCCTGAAGCTGACCATCGTCGCCGCCGACGGCCAGGACGTGCGCCCCGTCGCGGTGGACGAGTTCCAGATCGGCAACGCCGAGACCTACGACGTGATCGTCACGCCCGCCGACGACCGCGCCTTCGCCCTGGTGGCCGAGGCGGTGGACCGCTCGGGCATGGCCCTGGCCACCCTCGCCCCCCGCGCGGGCATGCGCGCCGAGGCCCCGCCCCTGCGCGAACGCCCCCTCGGGACGATGAAGGACATGGGCATGGACATGTCGGCCCACGGCGGCGGGCACGGCGCAGGCCATGCCGCCCCGGCCGCCGCCGATCCGCACGCCGGCCACGGCTCGGGCGGACACGCCGGCCACGCCATGGCCGCCGCCGCCGCTCCGGTCCCCGGCATGGCCCCGCCCCGCGTCCGCGGCTCGGACGTCATGGGGCACGAGATGGACATGCTCGACTTCTCCAAGGCGCCCCAGGTCGAGCCCGGCCCCGGCGTGCAGTCGATCGCGCCGATGCCCCAGGACCGCACCGGCGAGCCCGGCCAGGGCCTGGAGAGCGTCGGCCACCGCGTGCTCGTCTACACCGACCTCGAGGCGCTGCACCCGAACCCGGACACCCGCCCGCCCGAGCGCGCGCTGGAGATCCGGCTCACCGGCAACATGGAGCGGTTCATGTGGGGCTTCGACGGGAAGAAGTATTCCGACGGCCCGCCGCCCTACACCTTCCGGACGGGGGAGCGCGTCCGGGTCACCCTGGTGAACGACACCATGATGACCCACCCGATCCACCTGCACGGCCACTTCTTCGAGCTGGTCCACGCGCCCGTCGGCCGCCTGCCGCGCAAGCACACGGTCAACGTCGCCCCCGGCGGCAAGGTGACCTTCGACTTCACCGCCGAGGCGGGCGACTGGGCCTTCCACTGCCACATGATGTTCCACATGCACGCCGGGATGTTCCAGGTGTTCGCCGTCCGCGACGGAGCCGCCGCATGATCCGCCCCGCCCTCCTCGCGCTCGTGCCCGCGGCCCTCGCCGCCCCGGCCCTCGCTCAGGACCCGCACGCCCACCACCACCCGGCGCCCGCCGCCGAGGCCCCGCCGCCCGCGGCGGACCCCCACGCGCACCACAAGGCGCCGCCGGCCGATCCCCATGCCGGGCACGCCATGCCCGCAGATCCTCACGCGGGACACGCGACGCCGCAGGCGCCGGCCGATCCTCACGCGGGACACGCCATGCCCCAGGCGCCGGCCGATCCGCATGCAGGCCACGCCATGCCCCAGGCGCCGGCCGATCCGCATGCAGGCCACGCCATGCCCCAGGCGCCGGCCGATCCGCATGCGGGCCACGCCATGCCCCGCGCCGCCGACCTGCCGGTCGGGACCGCGCCGGCCCCGCCGCCGCCGGCCGACCGCCAGGCCGACGCCATCTTCGGCCGTGCGCCGATGGACCGCGCCCGCGCCATCCTGGCCACCGAGCACGGCGGCATGCGCCACTGGAGCCTGCGCATCGACGAACTGGAGCTGCGCCCGCAGGACGGGTCCGACGGCTTCGCCTGGGGGGCCGAGTACCGCGTCGGCGGCGACGTGAACCGCCTGGCGCTGAAGACCGAGGGCGAGGGCGAGACCGGGGGCCATCTGGAGTCCGCCGAGGTCCAGGCCCTGTGGTCGCGCGCGCTCGGGCCCTACTTCGACCTGCAGGCCGGCGTGCGCCAGGACTTCCAGCCCCGCCCGCGCCGCACCTACGCCGTGCTCGGGGTCGAGGGGCTCGCGCCGTACTGGTTCGAGGTTGGGGGCGCGCTGTTCCTGTCCGATGAGGGCGACGTCTCGGCCAGGCTCGAGGCCGCCTACGACCTGCGCCTCACCAACCGCCTGATCCTGGAACCGTCCGCCGAGGCCAACCTGGCCGCCTCGGACGACCCGGCCACCGGCGTCGGCTCGGGCCTCTCGGACCTCGAACTGGGCCTACGCCTGCGCTACGACCTTCGTCTGCGCGAGGTCTCGCCGTATGTCGGGGTGAGCTGGGAGCGCAAGTTCGGCGACACCGCCGACTACGCCCGCGCCGAGGGCGAACCCGTCGAGGACACCCGCCTCGTCGTCGGCCTCAAGGCGTTCTTCTAGGAAACCCTCGCTCCGCTCGGGCCCTCTCCCGTCCTCTCCCCCGCGAAGCGAGAGGGAGAGGATCGAGGAGAGGGCCGGTTCGCGTCAGCGAACCGGAAGACCGCTAGTGCTGCCGCGGCCCGCACCCTCCTCCCCCGTCGGGGGAGGGGGACCGCGATAGCGGTGGAGGGGGCCGGCCCCATCCACAGAGCCCGCCGGCAAGCCCCCACCCCCATGCTGCGCATGGTCCCCCTCCCCCGTCGGGGAGGAAGGGGAGCAAGCTCCGACGGCCCTAAGCCTAGTGCTGCAGCCGCCCGTCCACGTCCTCACGCAGAAGCCCTCCTCCCCCGTCGGGGGAGGGGGACCGCGATAGCGGTGGAGGGGGCCCGCCCCATCCACAGAGCCCGCCGGCAAGCCCCCACCCCCATGCTGCGCATGGTCCCCCTCCCCCGTCGGGGAGGAAGGGGGAGCAAGCTCCGACGGCCCTAAGCCTAGTGCTGCAGCCGCCCGTCCACGTCCTCGCGGACGCTGCCGACGCCGGCGTCGGCGACGGCCTTGGCCTTGTCCTTCAGCGTCGAGCCCTCGCCTTCCGGACCGGTCTGGCGATGGAGCTCCTCCTTCACCTGGCCGTAGGCGCGCTCGGCCACGGTGCGGGCCTCGTGCAGCGAGCTCTTGGCCATCTCGCGGCCCTTGCCCACCAGCTTGTCGCGGTGGGGGCCGATGTAGCGGTTCTCGGTCCGGCTGGCCGGGATCGAGGCGCCGATGGCCATGCCCACCGCCACGCCGATGGCGCCGAGGATCAGGGGCTCGGTGTCCAGCGTCTCCTGGTAGCGCTGCTGCGCCTGGCGGCTCATCGTGCTGGCCCGCGTCGAGACCGCGCCGGTCAGGCCGGCCATGCGGCCCTTGGCGGTGGAGGCGCCGTCCGCCGCGCCGCTGCGGGCGTGGTGGGCGGCCTCGGCCACCTTCTCCTTGGCCTCGCTGATCTTGCCCTTGGCCGCGCCGACGGCGCCCTTGGCCTTCGCCTTGAGCTTGGCGGCCATGCCCTCGCTCTCGTCGTAGCCCTCGTAGGTCTCGTAATAGCCGGCGCCCGAATAGGCGTCGTAGTCGCGCCGCTTGCGGCCCTGGCTCAGCGCCAGCCAGGCGATGCCCGCGCCGATCATGGCGATCGGGATGGGATTCTCCTTGGCCTGCTCCACCACCGTGGTCAGGACCTTGTTGCTCGTTCCGCCCATGATCCTCGTCGCCTCGTCGAACAGTTCCTTGGGTTGCATCTTTTCCTTCAGGGCCTCGACCGTCCGGTCGATCTGCCCGCGCGTGGCCTCGACCTCGCGCTCCACTTCCGCCGATGACTTGGCCATCCTCACCTTCCCTTCACGAGCTGGGCGTCTTTCTGCAGCTGCCGCGCCGACCGGTCGGGCGTCAGGTTCTCGGGCTTCATCATCTTCATGCCCGCACGCACGAGGACGATCCCGATGGCGGCCACCACCACGCCGACGAGCAGCGAGGCGAAGGCCGGGTGCATGTATTCCGACAGCGCCTGGACCAGGGCCGCCAGCAGCACGCCCAGCGCCGCCAGCAGCAGCACGCCGCCGGCCACGATCTCGCCGACCGCCTTGCCGGCGAGGTGCATCTTCTCGGTCATCTCGGTGCGGACGAGCTCCGATTCCTTGCGCACCAGGGTGGCCAGGTCGGTCGTGAGCTGGGAGACGAGCTCGGGCAGCGTCCGCGCGTCGGCGCCGATGCGGGGATCATCCATGCGTCACGTCCCCCGCCGTTCGGGCGCATCCTCGTCCACGCCCAGCACAGAGGTCTGGTCCTCCACGTCCGAGGGGACGAGGCCGGGCGTCTCCACCTCGGCGTCGACGCCCGAGGCGCCGGTCATGCCCCCCGAAAGCCCCCCCGAAAGGCCCCCCGAGAGGCCCAGGGTCTCGTCGGCGGTCGCCGCCGGGCCGGCCGCATAGGTGGACGTCTCGGCCGGCGGATAGGTCGTCTCGCCCGCCGTATCCGAAAGATCGCCCGCGTAGTCGCTCGTCAGGCCCGTGGCGCTCTCGCTGGCGCGGACGAACCGGCCCAGCGCGATGCCCGCCAGCACGGCGCCGCCGATGAACGCCGCGGGATGGCGGCGGCCGAAGTCGCGCACCGCGTCCAGCAGCTCCTCGGGCTGCTTGTCCTCCAGGTTCCGGGTCAGCTTCTCCAGCCCGTCGGCCGCCTGGCCGATCAGCCGCGCGGCCGGGCTCTGGTCGGCCTGGGCCAGCTCGTCGCCGGCCCGCCGGACCGCGTTGGCGAAGTCGCCCAGGGTCTTGGTGGCCGTCTGGGTCCGCTTCTGGGCCTCGGTCCGGGCCCGTTCCTGCGCCGCCGAGGCGAAGGTCTGGGCCTCCTGCTTCAGCGCGTGGCCCGCCTGGCCGATGGCCGCCTTGGCCTGGCCCTTCTTGCCCGCGCCCCGGGTGTCGCCAGAGGTGTCGGCCGAAAGGCCGCCGGTGGTGTCGATATCGGTCATGGTCGTCTCCGCAAGCCGCACGCCCGAGCAGGCGAATTCCGCGCGCGCGGCCGCGTCTGCCGGCCCCGCGCCAGAGCTAAACGCGCCCGACCGCCGATCGGTCCGGCCGCGCGGGGCGAAAACCGCAAAAATCTTCGAGAGTTCCGGCCGAAGTCTGACCGCAACCGGCAGCGCCCCCTTCCACCCCGCCCGCCCGGACCTGTAGGGTCCGGCGCATGAAAGCCCTCATCGTCGCCGCGGCGCTCCTCGCCGCCGCTCCCGCCGCCCCGGTCCTGGCCCGCGAAGCGACCGCCGACACCGGTCCGATCTCGGCCCAGCGCATCTCCGACATCACCCGCGAGCTGGCGAGCGACGCCTACTTCGGCCGCGCGCCCGGCGGCCCGGGCGAGCAGAAGACCGTCGACTATCTGGTGGAGCAGTTCAGGGCGCTCGGCCTCGAGCCGGCCGGCGACGACGGGACCTTCGTGCAGGAGGTCCAGCTCTACCGCTTCCAGACCGCCCCCGGCGGGGCCTACCGGCTCACCGCCCCCGGCCTCGACCGCACCCTCGCCACCCAGACCGACCTGCGCGTCGAGACCCAGCGCCCGACCCCGCGCATCCGCATCGAGAACGCCCCGCTGGTGTTCGTCGGCTACGGCGTCACCGCCCCCGAGCGCGGCTGGGACGACTTCAAGGGCGTGGACCTGAAGGGCAAGATCGCCGTCATCCTCATCAACGACCCCGATTTCGAGGCCAAGGCGGGCGAGCCGGTCGCCGGCAAGTTCGGCGGCAAGGCCGCCACCTACTACGCCCGCTGGACCTACAAGTACGAGGAGGCCGTGCGCCAGGGCGCCCTGGGCGCGCTGATCGTCCACGAGACCGCCGGCGCGGCCTATCCCTGGAGCACCGTGATCGCCGGCGGCGGCGAGAGCTACGACGTCGTGCGCAAGGACCCCGCCGCCGACCGCCTGCTGCTGCAGGGCTGGATGCAGCGCGACCTCGCCGTCGAGCTGTTCAAGGCCTCGGGGCTCGACTTCGAGGCCCAGAAGGCCCGCGCCCGCACCGCCGCCTTCACCCCCGTCGAGCTCAAGGGCGCCGCCTTCTCCGCCGACTACGGCAACGCGGTCGAGAAGCTGACCAGCCGCAACGTCCTGGGCGCCGTCCGTGGCTCCAGGCATCCCGACGAGACGGTCATGTACAGCTCGCACTGGGACGCTTACGGGGTCGGCGCGCCCGACGCCGAGGGCCGCACCATCCGCCCCGGCGCGCTCGACAGCGCCACGGGCGTGGCCGGGGTCATCGAGGTCGCCCGCGCCTTCAAGGCCGGCCCACGCCCCGAGCGCACCGTCCTGTTCGGCCTGTGGACCGGCGAGGAGCGGGGCCTGCTGGGGTCCGAGTTCTACGCCCAGACCATGTCCTATCCGGTGGGCAAGATGGTCGCGAGCATCGCTTTCGACACCCTCCAGCCTCTCGGCCCCACCCGCGACGTGGTGCTGATCGGCTCGGGTCAGAACCAGCTCGAGGACCTGCTGAAGGCCGCCGCCGCCAAGCGCGGCCGCACCATCACCCCCGACCCGCGCCCCGAGCGCGCGCTCAACTACCGCGCCGACCACTTCTCGTTCGGCCGCCGCGGCGTGCCGACCCTGCTGCTGATGGCCCTGGCCGGCGGGCCCGACCTCGTCGAGGGCGGCCGCGCCGCCGGCGACAGGTGGGTCGAGGACTTCACCGCCCGCTGCTATCACCAGACCTGCGACCGCTGGGAGCCGACCCACGACTACAGCGGCGCGGCGGCGGACGTGAACCTGGCCTACGAGATCGGCCTGCGGCTGGCGAACTCCCGCGCCTGGCCGGACTGGAACGAGGGCTCCGAGTTGAAGCCCATCCGCGCCGAAACGGCGGCCGCACGGCGACCCTGACGGCCCCGTTCAGCCTGGGTTCAGGGGCGGCCCCGCAGGCTTGGCGGCAAGCTCAGGAGGCCTCCCCATGCGTAAGATCCTTGCCGCCTCTCTCGCCGCCGTCACCGCCGCGGGCGCGGTCGCCGCGACCGCCGCCCCGGCCGAGGCGCGAGACTACCGCCGCCACTACCGCCACCGCGACAACGACGACGCCGCGGCCGCCGCCATCGTGGCCGGCGTCGCGGGCCTGGCGCTCGGCGCCGCCCTCGCCGGCAACAGCAACAGCCGCACCTACTACAACGACGGCTACTACGGCTCCCGCTACGGCTACGGCGCCCCCTACGGCGCGCGCTACGGCTACGACTACCGCTACGACCGGCCCTACGCCTACGCGCCGCGCGGATACGGCTACGGCTACCGGACCTGCACCGCCAAGGAGCGGTACTGGGACCCCTACGCCCGCCGCAACGTGACGGTGAAGCGCCGCTACGCCTGCTAGCGATTTCCGGGATGACGGCGGTTGACGGGGTGTTTAGTTTAAACTAAACACGTTCTCACTGTAGAACGAGTTCTCGTCACCCGGACGCAAGGCCTGGAGCCCGCCCCGCCCCTCGCCCGCCGCGTCTCACCCCTCCCCCCGAGTGCGCGGCCGCCCGGGTGACGAGCCCCACCGCGAGGCGAGTCGTCCCCCATGCTGTCACCCGTGCGTGTGCGCTATGTGATCCGCTGGTCCCGGGTTCCGGAGGCCGTCGCCCTGACCGCCTCGGCCCTGGGCCTGCTGGCCGTCCTGCTCGGCGCGATCTAGCGCGGAAGATCGCCCGGCCGGGTCCCTCTCCGATCCCGGCCGGGCGCTTCCCCCGTCTTCCCCCCGGCGGCCTAACCCACGAACAGCCAGCCGTCTCCGAGGCTCGCGAGCTGCACGCCGACCAGGGTCACCTGCGCGCCGCCGTCGATGCTGACCACCACGTCCGCGCCCACCTGGGCGGCGGTGTAGGTCGAGCCCGCCAGCAGGTTCACGCGGTCGCCCTCGGCGAAGTTGAAGTCGAGGATCCGGTCCTCGCCGGAGTCTCCCCAGGCGTGGAAGGTGTCGGCCCCTGCGCCGCCGGTCAGCGTGTCCGCGCCGCGGTCTCCCGACAGCCAGTCGTCGCCGTCGCCGCCGAGCACCACGTCCGCCCCCTGGCCGCCGCGGACGATGTCGTTCCCCGCGCCGCCCTCGGCCGTGTCGTCGCCCAGGTTGCCCAGGACCGCGTCGCCGCCCGCGTCGCCGAACAGCCGGTCGTTGCCCTGGCCGCCGACCACCCAGTCCCCGCCGTCGCCGCCGCGCACCAGGTCGTCGCCGATGTTGCCGTGGGCGTCGTCGAAGCCCGAGCCGCCGTAGATCTCGTCGGCCCCGTCCCCGCCGCGCAGGAAGTTGCTGCCCTCCGAGTCCTCGATCCGGTCGTTCCCGGCCCCGCCGAACACCCGGTCGTCGCCGAGGTCGCCGTACAGCCGGTCGTCGCCGTCGTCGCCGTTGATCAGATCGTCGCCCTGGCCGCCGCGCAGGGTGTCGGCCCCCGCCCCGCCCGAGACGCTGTCCGCGCCGGTGTTGCCGTGCACGTAGTCGTCCCCGCCGCCGGCGGTCACCGAGTCGTTCCCGGCGCCCGCCTGGAAGCTGTCGTTCGCCATGCCGAAGACGGCGATGTCGTTCC
>Ga0268287_100221_pt1 | contig 26051 bp, 24 predicted proteins | sample MetcocultureR3M_FD_191348 | JGI IMG/M metagenome (GOLD analysis project Ga0268287, IMG submission 191348) | Soil microbial communities from Anza Borrego Desert, Southern California, United States - Methanotrophic co-culture R3-M | ecosystem: Environmental > Terrestrial > Soil > Desert | place... | reverse complement strand
TACCAGCACTGTCGATGATGGCATCGGCTTCGGCTCCCAGAATGTAGGTATCGTTTCCGGCGCCACCATTCAACCTGTCGGCTCCCGCTCCGCCGTCGAGCACATCGTTGCCATCCCGGCCTTCCAGGATGTTGCTCCCACTGTTTCCGAGCATCGTATTGCCCAAACCATTGCCATAACCATTGATATTGCTCGTCCCGACCAGCGTCAGATTTTCGATGCTGGTCAGATTGAGGATGGAGCGGCTGACGGTTGAGGTGACCGTATCGATACCAGCACTGTCGATGATGGCATCGGCTTCGGCTCCCAGAATGTAGGTATCGTTTCCGGCGCCACCATTCAACCTGTCGGCTCCCGCTCCGCCGTCGAGCACATCGTTGCCATCCCGGCCTTCCAGGATGTTGCTCCCACTGTTTCCGAGCATCGTATTGCCCAAACCATTGCCATAACCATTGATATTGCTCGTCCCGACCAGCGTCAGATTTTCGATGCTGGTCAGGTTGAGGATGGAGCGGCTGACGGTTGAGGTGACCGTATCGATCCCAGCAGTGTCGATGATGACATCGGCTTCCGCTCCCAGAATGTAGGTATCGTTTCCGGCGCCACCATTTAATGTGTCGGCGCCGCCCATTCCATTTAGGATATTGTTGGACGCATTTCCGAAGATGGTATCGTTTCCGGATCCACCTATAGCATTTTCGATGATGGTACCTCGTGCAACTCCCAGATTGCCGATAAACCCGGCTACATTGGAGTAGGTTTCTGCGCGAAGATCTATCCGTTGCGCAGCTGTGGCCCAACTAAAATCAAGAGAGTCGACTCCTCCCGTGTCGACCACGGTCACAGCAACCGCTGGGCCTTGCATTTCGCTCCGGAAATTGTAATTCGTGTTGCCGCTATTGACGGCAGCCGTGCCGTAGAGATCTCTAATTGCGATCACGTCGGCAATCATCGGGGTCAACACATAGGCAAAGCTTGCATCAATGTACGGGTTAACCGATTGGTCGAAGTACGACATAACCGTGGCCTGCCAAGAGTCATTGGCGTAGTGGTTGTCTACCCCCCAAGTGGCGGTTCCGTTATAGTTTCCAGCGTGACCGAGCCCCAACGCATGGCCGATCTCATGAATGTAGGTTTGCAGGGAGTAGGTGGCTCTTCCTGTGCCGTAGTTAGAAAGCCAAGCGGTGGAAACATTGACAAATGAGGATAAAATTGTTCCGCCGCTGACGCTAGACGTCGAATAAGCGCCCTCGTCAGAATCATCAAAACTGATGGAGGCGGCACCACTAGTCACGTATTGGAACTGGATTCCTGACGCCACTGTCCATGCAGAAAGAGCCCACTGTGCCAGTTGCTGCCCCTCGACGGTCAAACCGGTGATGTTGACCGTAAGAGCTTGTCCTGCGGCTATATTGAAAGATCTTTGGCTGCCCCAATAACCCGTGGTCAATTGGTCTGCTATTTGATCAAACGTATAGGTGGGTGTTGCAACGACCTGGGCTGCCTGAAGCGAATACCCACCTGTGTTGTCGCCATAACCTCTCACACTCAGATAATAGGTGCCATTCTGACTAGCGACAAAATTTATCGTCGAGTACAGGCTTCCACCATCATCGTCATTGCTGGCGACAATATTCCCGCTGATATCACGCAACTCAAGAATCGTGTCCGGGAGGGGCGTTGCTCCCCCTGCCCCAGTAGCAAAATGATAATTTTGTCCTGCGGAAAGGCTAATCCTGATCCAATCGCTATCGCCCGCAGCCGTTATTGAACCCGTAAACGTGTCTCCCGCTGACATCACGTAACCGGTTGAATTATTGGCTGCTGCGTCAGTCGTTTCGACTAAATTTGCAGACAATTCGCCGTCTGCGGAAATTTCATCAAAAACATTTATCACTGTCATTAAAGCCCCCAATAACCCCACTGCACATCATCTGATATCCGAAATTGTAACGAGACTACGCGCCCACTCGCGAATCGCGCGATCATTTAAGCTCGTGTCCATGATAGACGTTTCGACTACGGGGCCTAAAATCCACTTAACGTCAACACCTGAATCGTTCGACCACTTCAAGCGTCCAGAGATGGTTTGCGATCCAACCTCAACGTCTGAAAGACTGATTCGCAGATTTACGATCCGGTTTTCATTTCGTTGCTTCTCTTCTACTTCCAAGTCCGGAAACTTCGTTCGAAGATGCGTCTCGATCTCGACGCACAGCCGGTAATAGAGATCTCTGTCGAGGCTAAGCATCGAATGACACGATAACACGACTTGTTGGTCTTTAGCGCTGATTGGCATCGCTACTAGAAAAGACAAAATTACTATTGGAGCGAAAATAGATAGAAACATTGCGGCAGACCGATGCTATCTCATCAATTGCTTCATGCAGGATCCGTGGTCGGAGTGGCTGTTAGTACCTCACATACATCCTCGCCGCCTATGCGATCTAGGCCAAAGGCTCGACAACGACGACTAAAGTGCAGGTGGTGGCAACATCGTTGTCTGCCTTGAATCGCAAGTTCATTCGAATGAGTGAACAAGCCTACTGAGCGACGATTTTTCAAGCGCCGGTTAGTGGGACCGTCGACGGTCTTCAGGTTCTATTGATCTTCTGGTGGAACTGCCGCTGGTCGGAGTGGAGTGATTCGAACACTCGACCCCCACGTCCCGAACGTGGTGCGCTACCAGACTGCGCTACACTCCGTGACCAGCGGCGCCTCTATAGACCAGCATCTTTTATTCCACAAGCGGTCAGCTTAAAAATTCCATGGATTTTGGCCCCGTCGACCCAAATTTCCGAAGCCTAGCTTTTGCCGTTGCAAAAAAACGGCGACAAAAGAAAATTAAGCTCGCGGGATGCAATGACACCTCGCGAAGGACGCCTGGAATCTGCTACTTGCGTCGCTAGAATCAAGCCTGACGGCTACCGCCGGACATAAAGGACCTTAAATGAAACGCCGCAGTGCAGTACAAGCCACGCTTTTAGTTTTCTCTCTTTCTGCTTGCACAACCATAGGCGTCGCCAACGACCCGATTAAGTCTCGCTGGTTAGGTCACTCAGCAGGAGAGTTCTTTGCGAGATTCAGCCCGCCCATTAGCGACAGTCAGAGTGGCTCCTCGACCGTTTACAACTGGCGCGGCGGATATAACCGGATTAAACAGCAGAACGGCCGTTCCGTAAGTGTTAGCTGCTCAGCGAGAATCACCGTTTCGGGAGACTATACAATCAGCGACATCTCGATTGTATCGGACCGTCCAGGCTCCAACAGTTCGAGCTACTGCACGGAGTTGCTCGCGACCAAGTAAACGTGCTCAATTCCCGGAGGAGATGTTACCGAGCGAATTCGCTGTCTCTTCTAAACCTGACCGGTTAGCTCCATGTCGTCGCGAAACGCGTCAGGGACATGCGCTACTCGGCGGCAACGGCATTTTCGCCGAGCAGATCGGCAATTCGTGTTTGACGCTCCGGCGTTAATTCCTCCAAGCCGAAATGACAATTGGAGCACGGTCCCGACTTAGGTTCATAACTGAGCAGAGAGCGTCTGAATTTGGCGGAGGCCTCGCTCCCATAGTTGAGAAAGATATCCGGCGCGATATGCAGATCGGCAATCATATAGTCAGCGTGAGCAGCAATGTCCGACCTGAAATTGCAGCAAGGCACCATCATCCCGTTATAGTCAATATAGACACCCCACACAGGCTGACTACAGGGTAAACGGCGAACGTAATCCCTTCTGATATCGACTTGGTCACCACGGCTAGTTCCGTTCACCTCGAAATTTCGGCCATATAGACGCAGCTTCATATCTTTGTACTCCAGCTGCATCTCGTACCACAAACCCGGTTGATCTATAGTAACTTTGTACGGCAGCATGAGACGCCGCAGTGTCTGCTGAGCTCTTGCTATGGTCTTTGCATGGTCGTAGCGTTCATGGTTCTTCAGGTAGATTTGGATGTTTAGCGATCGCATACCCGCGTCGTACAGCTCAGCAAGATATTCTAAGTTCAGATAGTCGCCATTCGTGTTGGTATGAAGCTTCGCCTTTGGCAGTTTTGCCCGCGCTTCGCGCACTCGATCCAGAATGACTTTATCAGCGAGCGGCTCATTATATCGACTATAAGTAATCACGTGACGATAATCGACCTCGGCAAGCTGAGATATTACCGAACTGTATACATCTGCTCCCATATGGATGTTCTCGCTGATGCGGTCCGTATGGGCATTAGGACAGAACCAACAGCGGCGGTTACAATAAGAGAATAATTCGATCTCGACCATCGATACAGATCGCTTGAAAAGCGCCATCGCGGCTTCTCGATCTGTCACCGGAACAATGTGATCCGCAATGACCTTGTCGAAATGGCTGGAGATCAAGCGCACCCCCTTGCAGGCAGTTCAACCCGAAGATAATTCATATTCTCTACATCCAAAAATGCGGCCAACAGCAATGCCAACTACGTCTGATTGTAGAGCAACGATCGGGGCGCTGCAATCCAGTTGACAGCGAGCGACGGCTTCCGATTCCTTATCTCCACGTAACAAGACTTCCCACCCCATCGGCTCTCCTTCCCCAAGCAGACCATATTCCAAACAGCCGTGACCGTCACGCATACTTTACAGGCATGTTCACCATATATATGGCTGCGCCTGAAGCGTTGGAGAAAGTAGGGCTGTTATGAGCAAGAATTGCGTATTGATCACGGGCGGTGCCGGGTTCATTGGCTGCAAGCTTTCGTCCTTTCTGGAGGACTTCGGTCTGCCGGTTGTAGCTGTAGACAACATGCATCCTCAGATTCATGCAAACAAGGATCGACCAGAATTTTTGCCTAGCTTTGTGGATCTGCTCGTTGGAAATGTATGTTTTGCCGAAACTTGGGAAGAGGTCTTGCGTGAATGGACGCCACGCGTCGTGGTTCATCTAGCTGCTGAGACTGGAACTGGTCAGTCACTGACGGAAGCGTCTCGACATTCCGAGACAAATGTCGTGGGCACGACCCGCATGTTGGACGCACTCTCATCTCGGGGGTGCTTACCCGACCATATTCTCCTCTCCTCAAGCAGGGCGGTATACGGCGAAGGCGCCTGGCGGGCGCAAGACGGCGCTGTCGTCTATCCCGGCATCAGAAAGGCGGCTGATCTCGAAAGATCATTGTGGGGCTTCAAGGACAGCGGCGGAAAAGATCTGGAGCCTCTACCTCAGCGTGCGGCGCGAACCACCCCCAACCCGACCAGCGTCTACGGCGCAACAAAACTCGCTCAGGAACATATATTATCCGCTTGGTGCGCAGCGATGAAAGTTCCTTTGTCAATCTTGCGCTTCCAGAACGTGTACGGTCCCGGCCAGGCCCCTTTCAATTCATATACTGGTATTATCAATATCTTTTATCGGGTAGCCCGAAGTGGGGCGCCAATCGATGTGTATGAGGACGGCGCCATAGGTCGCGATTTTGTATTTATTGACGATGTCGCACAAGCCTGCCGGGCAGCCTTAGAAAATCCACCGGCCTCTACCCGAGTTCTCGATGTTGGAAGCGGAGCCGTTACAACGGTGCTGCAAGCGGCTAACATCATTGCAAAGGCCAACAACGCCCCCGAACCCGTTGTCTCAGGAAAATTCCGCGCGGGTGACGTCCGTTGGGCCGTTGCTTACGCAAATGACTTGCGCGACGATCTTGGCGTGACTGCCAAAGTGCCTTTCGTTGAAGGTGTCACCCGGTTAGGGCATTGGCTGGTTGCGAAAGGTTATGCTTGATGATCAGAACGAGGCTGCGCCAGCTTTTGACACGGGCATGATCCAGTGTTACGAGCAATTAGGCCACAATATTGGCGGCAAACATATGCTGATATTGCCGCGTAACAAGTTCGAGTGCATCAATGAAATTGCCTCCTCATTTCCATTCCAATCTAATGGATATCGTTGTCGACTTGGAAGCTGATCTGGCTAGTGCAACCGGTCTCGAGATGAGGCAAAAGCTCGAGGAACTGAAAAAAGCTATTGTTTCGATCGGGATCAAGACCCAGGCTCCGTCAGGTCACTTTTACTCTCCCGTCGTTAACCCCAACTCGCTGGGTAATTACTACTCCCGCCGATGGGAAACTCGTAAAAATCGTCTTGCGGCGCCAAATGTCGATATCAGCAAGATGGTTCCACTGTGGGAAGCCTTTCTGCCTTACATGAAGAACTACCCCTTTCAGAACGAAAAAACCTACGACCAACGGTACTTTTTACGAAATAACTATTATGGAATTTCTGACGCTTCTATCCTGGTTGGAATATTGAACCACTTCGAGCCGGCCAGATATTTTGAGATCGGATCCGGATTTTCCTCGGCCCTCGCTCTCGACGTTGCCGAGCGGGCAGATTGGGATATGGAGTTTCGCTTTGTGGAGCCGTATCCGGATGTCCGCCTTAATTCCCTGCTTAGTGAGGAAGACAGACGACGCACAACTATTGAACAATGTTTTGTGCAGGACATACCGCTTTCTTGGTTCCGCGAATTAGCTGCCAATGACATCCTATTCATTGACTCTACTCATGTGGCGAAGAGCGGGTCGGATGTGATTTATCTATATCTGGAGATACTGAATAATATCGCGGAAGGCGTAATTGTCCATGTTCACGATATATTCTTTCCGTTCGAGTATCCACCCAATTGGGTTCTCAAGGACAATCGATCATGGAACGAGGCATACATGCTCGAAGCCTTCTTAAAAGGTAACGAAAATTTCGAGGTCTTGTTTTTCAACGACGCATTCGGCCTGCACGAACGTGAATTAGTCGAACGCACCTACCCGGCATATCTCAATAGTGGCGGGATCACCGGCGGGTCCGTCTGGCTGAAGAAAGTGAAATAGGCTCGTTTATATGTCGAGGTGAAATTCGACTTACCGTATTGGCTATACTTCTGGGTCCTTCTATCGTTATCGACGAGGTACCTTGTCGTTGATTGTTATACTGTTAGACCTCAAGAAGCCTCTCGTCGCATTCTACATCTACAAACGACTGTGATAGTTTGCGAAGTGACTGTTCGGAATCGTTGGAATGTGACGCCGCATGCGACGCCTCCTGCTCCTGAGCAGGCTCTGCTAAAAAATGGCGGCTAAAGACGCGCATCACGTGATCAACACCCGCCTCATCAATCTCTCGCAAATCCGGCGCATAGTAGGCGCCTCGGGAATGTGGGCCTGTTATGATTTCATAAGAAGGAAAATAATAGACCCCTTCGAAATCGCTTGAAATCGTCTCGCAAACAACACGCAATACAGACTTCGAATACGTAGTGGAAACAAGAACATGTCGCCTTTCCCACGTAGCTACCAATGGTACGGGCGATACCGTCAGGATTATTTGCGCCTTGGGGTTAACCCCTCTTAGTGCAGTGACAAATTCGCGCATGTCAGAAAGCACTTCATCATAGGTGAAGTTGCGGAAATGATGTTCATCTGGATTAAAACGACCATCCACTACACCTGGGCATACCGGATAAACGACGCCGTCCCGCGCATTTTCCCATGCCTCAGTAAGCCCCATCGTAAAAATGTAGAAGTCCAAGCGTTGGAACATGTCACGAACGCACCGCAAGTGGTAGTCTCGATCCATGTTAAGTTCAGCCAGCGTTCTGTAACCGCCTGGCTGCGAGGTAGGGCGTAGTGGGTCAACGTAGACGCCCTTCGTGTTCCAGTGAGTGTCCAGCGGCTTAAGATCATCGAACGCACGCCGAAACAATTGCAGCAGTTGCCTTGCTGTGTAAATATTGCCGTAACGGGCAGAAAAAATTCCATAGCCCTGCTCATTACCCACTACGTCGCCGAGAACAGGATGGGGATTTTCAGCAATGAAATAGTTATAGCCCATCTTCTTCAGACGCCGCGCCAAATGCTGAGCAAAACAGCTTCCTCCTGTCGCAATAAGATCATTCCGCCGTATCAACTTGGGACTAGCAGCTATGGGATCGACATCCCCATACTCTTTCCGTGAGATCGATCGCGACCAGAATGCGTAATCAGGAAGGTCTTTATAAGGATGAGTGCTGGACATCAGGCTAGGTCCTCGTCGATCGTTGTTTTGATTTTTTTCAGAAGTTCCTCACCATACCAAGCTGAACCATGGGTGGCATCGCCTGCCCAAGCCTGACGCGTGAGAAAACCATCATCATCTATTGCGGACGCCGGCGAAGTAATTAGGGTCCACCCGCCCTCCTTTGCCATCTCCTCAAGAACCATCCGGTTAAGGAGCCAGAGCTTGTATCGAAGTATTGCTGGCGCTGGTATCAAGTCACTGATGCTATAGTTTGCTTTAAACCACTGATCCATGTTTCGGGCAATGTGATCAGAATCTCCTATGGGCGGAGGCGGTTCGACCCAGTAAACCCTATCTGGCCTCGCCGTATCCGCAAGCCTTTTAAAGAATTTATAGAAAGGCTCATAGTGCTTCCGAAAATGATAAAGAAATTGTTCTATCGGAATAGTTCTGGCCCGGCGATCGACATGCAAATCCGGACGGGATGGGACGATAACGTCATAGAGTTGTTTTTGTTGTATCAGGCCCGTCGCATTATGCACATTCCCGGCAAGAATAGAAACGAGAATCCGGGTTCGGCTTTCATCGAACAGCCCAGCTACGGACAAGGCATTGCCCAGCGCCTGATTGATGGAAACACCGTCCGGGTGAACAAGGGGCGATTGCCATTTGCTCTTCCCGTCAATCGGAGTGAACAAATATCGAATGTTCTGATCAGCCTTGGCAATGCTGCCTTGAATACGTGAAGCAGTCAGGGGCGCCTGTAGGTGGCTGTGGCCTATGAGGAATATATCCATGTTAGCGCCCATGTAGAACCTCCAAGCCTTATGAAGAACAAGCGTCGAATTAGAAGCGAGGCGGCAGCCTTTCAAGCGGCTTGTACCCGGCCATGAACTCTATGGGTGAGACTCTGACCGGCGATAGTCCCAGAGTCATGTAATCCACCAGGCGCGTTCTCACCTGCGAGGTTAAATATCGAGCAAGTCCCTCCGGCCCCTCAGAAAGATAGATCTTCCTTATGCTCTCTGCTTCATCAAGTCGTCGTAGGAGTTGATGAGGAAGGAAAAGCTCGCCCACAGGCACGAGGCTATGAAAAAGGTTGAAGGCGACAAGGCGTCGCTGCAACTTCAAAATCTCTCCAAGGTCCCTGTGCTGGATGAGATCAGACAATGTGGCCATGTGGCCGTCCAGAACAAAGGACGCGCGTCCCGTTACGACGACGGGCGTACCAAGAATCATTGCCTCGAATGCCATCGAGCTGTTAACGGAAACAACGGCGTCAACGTGGCGTAACAAGCCGATCTGAGCCATGTTGCTCAACGGTTCATCAAACCAAATTACTTTTTCTTGGTCTTGCTTTAATTGCCATTCGTGGCAGCGCTCGTGATCTTCGCGCACGTAATCTGCCCGCATCCCTCCTGGATGAGGTCTGATGAGGCAGATCCAACCCGCCTCCACAAGCCTTGGGACCACGTCCTCAAGAAAGTCGACAAATGTGTCGTACTGTTCTGCATGTAGTAAGAAATTCGCATCATCTGCAAGCTGAAGAGGGATAAGGACAACTTTGTGGCCATTTCCCTGCGCAGTCCGGACGGCAGCAGGCGCGGGGGTGATGGCCATGCCTAGACGGTCAACGAATTGATCCACCCACTTCTCACTCTCCAAACTCGGCAAGAGAAAATTCCGGGGCAATTTCGAAAGCATACTGTCGCCATTGACCCCGAACGGATCGCAGTGACCAGTTTCGATGAAAGGAATTCGCGTCGGTCCGAGCTCCAAGGATACATGCTTTGTTCCAGTCGCCCTGGCATATTCAGCCACAGCGCCGTTCACTCCCCATGTTAAAACGGTTTGGAAAGGAAAAACGTCAAAAGCCTTGGAAAGCAATTCCAGTTCAAGGTCGTAGACAGGCCCATGCCCTTGCATGAGATCCTTCCATTTCTGTACTCCCTCAGTTCCCCACTCTAACGACGGCGGCATTAGCTGCTCTATCTTTCTTACCGTTTCTCGGTCCTGAGGAAATGCCCAGCTTTTGTTGGAAAAGGATTCTACCAGCGGGGTGTAACGATGAGAATGGGTAACCCGAAGATGCCCATACTGATTTCGTTTGGGCTGTTCGGACATGCCCAATCCCATAGAATAGACGGTCCAACTATAAGCAGTCCCGCCCCTGATGGGGAAAGGTTCTGTCCATAGAAGGACAAAGGGGTCAAACTCCTCCCGATATAGTTCCTGCTTAATTCTGCCGTTGGCTCTTTGCCCCTTCCTTCGGAGCAGCAGTTTTTGGGCTCGGTCTTCTGGTTTATCAAATTCAGAAACAATCGAATTCGATCCGTCACGACGCAAAGTCCGCAACATTGCCGGAACTTTTTCGGTTGCGACGGAAAAATCCGAAGGATACCTGAGTGAAATCCTCAGATGAAAATTATAATCCTCTTCGTATGTAATCTCTTCATCGAAGAAAATATGCTTTTCATCAACTTTCAGTCTATCCAATACAAATGTGGCAATATTGAACTGCGGGCTTGTATAAAGAGCTTGCAGTCTGACGTTATCTCGCGTAATAATTTTCTTTCCCGTTGTATAACCTAACTCGCCAGTCGAATGTTGCTCGACTACAATCAGTCCTGAATACGAGATAGCTGCAATGCCATCCTTTAAGCTGTTGACAAGTCTCTCATAGTGAGATTGACCTAGAAAATCGTCGTAGTCCAAGATGGCCAAAAAGCGGCTATCCCTGCTCTCGCGGATGCCGATATTCAACAAGTGAGTTCGCAAATCCTGCGGCTCAACAAGCTCAACATTGATAATCCTGGCATTGACGTCGGGGTGCCAGAAATAATCGTCGAGAATCTGCTGCACTTTCTCGACCTGTTCATCGGTAAAGCGTTGCGTGAGGATTATGGGTTCAATCCTAGGAAAGGTCTGCGCTTCCAGAGTGAACAGACATATTGATAGTTGCTCAAGCTTAGACAGATCGTGAAATCGAATAAGGACTGAAACCTTGTCTTTCAGTCCGATGTTTTTTTCCTGTAGAGTCATATGTTTCACCAGCGCCTCTCGGCGAAAAAGAACTCATTCCTAAAATTCGCGGCCTCAGTCGAATGAGGTAGCGGCTTAAGATGATCAATGGAGGGCATATCTTCGACACAGGCGTAAAAACCTTGATTTATTAATTCAGCCTCGCACTTGCGCCGGAATTCGACATTTCGCCACTTATGGCCAAGATACCGCCCCGCTTCCAGTCGATTCCTCTTAAAGAATTCGGAAATCGCCGTCCGGCTGGCGTAGTCGTGGAAATAGTAAGCCCAGAGGCAATATTTGACTTTGAAGCCGGCACGGCGGATTTCCCATCCATAATCGACGTCATCGCAATACAGGAAAATATTTGGATCAAAGCCTCCGACGCGTTCCCAGATTTTTCGCGGAAACAAAGCACATGCTGTAACCGCCCATTCTGTATCAAAATTATCTGGATTGACGTACTTGCCGTTTTCGTTAGGCAATTGCGCTGCTTCGATCGCTGTGGTCCAGTCATGGCGATACGCCATTCTGACCATACGCTCGAGCGCATGTGGATGGAAAAAACCATCCGGATTAAGTGTCATGTATGCGATGGACCCCTTGGTATTGAAAGCATGTACCATAAGTCTTGAGTGACCTGCCGACGATCCGATGTTACCATCTGGATTGTCAACGAGAGTTACCCCAAACTCTTCCAGTACGCGCTGCATGCCTTCATCGAGCGGCCCGCCATTGTTCATTACAGCGGGCTCTACGTTCACTCCATCCATACGTTTACTCCGCCGCATCGAGCGAAGGAGGCGACGAATCTCTTCTGCTTCGTTGTTGTAGAGGACGATGCCGGCAGTAATCGTCTCGCCAACGGGCAGACCACATCCAACCCCTAGGTTGTCCTTCATAGCAATTTCATCAAGTTCTATGTCCGGAACGACATTGCCCCGTACTCCAGTAACTTGGAGCATGCGCACTGATTTTGCTGCTGGGTCACCGCCGTGAGCAAGCTCCAAGATAGACCTGTTAAATCCGGGCGGCGCCTTTCTCCCCTCTGGGATTCCGTGACGCAAAAAGTGCTGCAGCGGATCGACCCCTGCCGCTTTCACATCAGGATTTGCCTTTAGGTAGTGTTCCGCATCAAAAATCGGACGAATTGACCTGAAGCTTTTCGCATTACCTGGAACCCTACGCTTCAGCAGTTCATCCAAAAAATTCCTCATTAGACGACCTCAAAATGGAGCATGAAGTTGGGAAATTCACTTCCCCGCTTATCGCTCTATATCTCATATTGGCCTCTTTAAGGCCTAGCTGGAGCGAATGTTAAGCTCCTAGCACATTGGAGAGGCCTAACGCGAGAAGTGACCTCCTGTCAAAGTGGTATTTGTCGTATTGGCAAGGAATGCTCGAGCCGGTTGACAACCTGAAGGCGCAGAACTCGTTGGGAGTGTTGATCAACGATCTTCCCTACGATACGAGTGCTTCATGTCACCAGTTGCGTTTCATTGGGGCGATGACTATGTCGTCTTGCCATGAAATCTGAAGTCAAGTCCAATCCTGTAGGGAAATTTCATGTTGCGAATCAAAAACCTTTTTCGCCGGCAGCCCCCCAGCCGTACAGGACCAGATGATCAACTCTTCGAACAGTACTGTCATGACGTGCCCAGCGCTCAGAATGCGATTGATGCGCTGCCCGGATGGAACTCCGGCTTCCCACCTTTTGCCAAAGTCGTTGCAGGAACGCACCCCCTTTTTGCCGACGCAAGAATCGACTGGGCTATTCACCAGGCAGGTTCTATCAAGGATAAGAAAGTGCTTGAGATTGGACCATTGGAAGGCATGCACACGTACATGCTCAATAAGCATGGACCGGCTCTGATCGACGCTATAGAAGCGAACAAACAATGCTTCCTACGCTGTCTTGTCGCCAAGGAGATACTCGGTATCGAGCGGGCGCGCTTTCATCTTGGCGACGCCCTGAAGTGGCTTGAATTCAAAGAAGAGCGATATGATATTGGGATCGCTTCCGGCGTATTATATCACATGGCTGACCCAGCGACCTTTCTTCATCGGCTTGCTTCCCGGTGTGACAATCTCTTCATATGGACCCATTATTTTTCCGACACCGCAATGCCGGTGCAGGACGAGAGACGTCTGGCGTTTACTGGTAAGGTTGAGGAGCGAATGATTGGAAACTTGCCGGTTCGATACTACGAGCGTCGGTATTTTCACGCCAATGAAACCGAGACTTTCTGCGGCGGCATGAAAGATCGCCACTACTGGATGCATCGCGAGGATATCCTCAGCGTTCTTTCCGCGCTGGGCTTTGCCAATTTAGCGATCGCTCACGAGATGCCCGATCACCCCGGCGGGCCTTGCTTTTCGGTATTTGCCAAACGCGCACTTTCCGACCAAAGGCCCGAAGGTGCTTTTTAATATCCAGCGCGACCAGGGAGATTTGATCGAGGGCTATGTCATCCCGGATGGATTCTCCGATATACCTATTGTGGTTGTCGCCGATGAAGACGGACAAATCGCCGAAGTCGTTTGCGATCAACCCCACATTGCCGTTCGTGAGAGCGGCAGGCATGAAACAGGCCTTGTCGGCTTTAGACTCACGGAGGCCAATGTGCCGCGTTTGATTTCGCGGAAAACCCTGTTCCTCCGTGAAATCAAATCAGGCCTTTTAATTTATCGGCGACCATTGCAGCCAGATCAGATCAATATGAAGGTAATCCGGCTGGAACTGCAGTTGCTGCCGCAACTCGCTCTTGATCGTGAGATGGTGCGACATTTCCAATACGCACTCCCATTGATCGAGCGATTCGGGCATGAAACTACCCTTCAGGCATTTCTGCTTCATGGCATCCCCTCGATCTATTTGAGCGGGCGTCTTCAGGTGCGTAGCTTTCAAGACTTTCTTGACAAGGGTTTCCGTGGGGTAGTTTTGTTAAACGACCCTTATTACGACATGGCATCCAGGATTATCGCGCTTAAGCGTTTCGCCACGATTAAGCCATCCTTCTTGGGCAAGCGTGATCTTATGACGCTTGCCCCTGCGATCGAATACTTCGGGGACCTCGACCTGAACGATACCGCGGCGCTCTCGAGATCTCTCAAAAAAGCCCCACCTAGGGTAGGCAATGTGCTTTATTCACCAATGACGCGTCAGTTTGCATGTGCCGATTTTGATCAGCGATCAACCCGCAGAGATATCGCAACGGCGATGGATCTCGTTTCGCGCTTCGACGTCATTGGCCATATGAACAATATAAGTTCCTTTGCGTCATCTGTTGGAGAATTACTGGGGCTAGACATGAATCTGGTGCCCATAGCTCCCCGCTACTTCGCCTTCGACCAGGTTGCTGAGCGATTGAAAACCCTACCAATTGCCGAAACTTACTTGGAAGACGATTTGATCTTGGATTATTATATCCGTCAAGCGATGGAGGCCGATGAATCTGATGCAAATCAGTCATAAAGAGCATCAGGATAATCTGGATGCTGACATCTCCGTCATTGCAAAAGATCGAGCATCTAAGAACAAGAATTGGCGCGTCACCCGCTTCTTTCGCAGTTCTGCGTTTGCACGCTCGCCTAGAGATGAACAGTCTGTGATTGAGGTCGATCACAGACCCACAAGAGATCTTTCCGTCTCCATAGAGTTTCCGACGAAAAGCGGTGGAGGCCCTACCCTAGCAATTCTCAGCTTCCTTGCATTCGTGGTCTTACCCTTTTTGGCCAGTGCTATCTATTTTACTTTCTTAGCATCAGATCAATATGTCGCAGAGGCCCGTTTTGCGGTGCGCTCATTAGCGGAGCGCACGCGGGAAGAGCAAGCGGACGACAGCATCGTTTCAATGACTTCTATGCCCCAAGACAGTTATATCGTGGCGAGCTTTATCCATTCGAGCGAGATTTTGGAACGACTTAGCCACAAGATAGACTATCGAGGCATGTTCACTGGCCCCGGAATCGATTTCTTATCCCGTTTTGACGCCGAGGAATCGAAGGAGGAGTTTCTCGACTACTGGAAGAACCAAATTACAACATATATCGACGGCCCTTCAGGCATCATTACGCTAAGAGCTCGCGCTTTCACGCCTGAAGATGCAACCAAGATTGCGCAGCTTATTATAGAAGAAAGCGAAAGCTTGATTAACGAGCTTAGTGTTCGCGCGCAGCAGGACATGACTCGCCGGTTTTCGCAACAGGTCGAAAAAGAAACCGCGAACTATCGGAGAGCTCTTGATTTGCTCAACGACTTTCAAAATAAGTCGGGTTTGCTGACCCCTGAGGCGCGCGCAACGGAAACCGGTACGCTGCTAACGGGCTTGCTTGCAGAGAAGCTCAACCTAGATTCGCGCCTTTTCGTTCTCAAGCAATCGAATGTGGAGAACTCGCCCGCCTATCAACAACTCGCGCTGCACCAAAGAAATATCGAGCAACAGATTGAGCAGTTGAGGCGCGAACTAGCCGGAGGATCCGCGGTGGCGGAAAACATGGCAAGCTCGATCAAAACATATGCGCGCTTGGAAACGGATCGCCGAGTTGCGGAAAGCCTTTACGAGGCCTCCCGAAAAAATATGGAGATCGCACAAGCCGAAGCGCTACGCAAAGCTTTGTATATCGTCGTGTTCGTCCCGCCAAACACCCCGCAGGATTCAATTTATCCTCACCGCATTTCGACGCCGCTCCTTCTTCTGCTGGCACTAAGTGTTGCCTGGATGACTATTGCACTGATCTGGGCCTCGGTAGAAGACCACAGGCTTTAGGACAGAAGGATGATCAGATTCAAGAATGTGTCCAAGCATTTTGTTACGGAGGGACACAAGAAAATTATCCTTGATGGTGTCAATATCGAATTTCACTCTGGCTACTCCTATGGATTGCTTGGCGTGAATGGCGCGGGTAAATCTACAACTATGAGAATGATTGCGGGGTCGGCGCTTCCTAACGCCGGGCGCATCATCAAGGATTTGCGGGTATCCTGGCCACTGGGCTTTGCTGGAGGATTTCACCCCCATATGACTGGACGTGACAATCTCGCCTTCGTTGCCCGTACTTATGGGGAGAATGTGAAACGCGTTTCGAATTTTGTCGAGGATTTTGCCGAACTGGGCGACTACATCAACGCGCCCGTGCGGACGTATTCATCGGGGATGATGGCGCGGTTGGCATTTGGCCTGTCTATGGCCATTGAGTTCGACTGCTATCTTGTCGATGAGATTACTGCCGTCGGCGACGCCCGCTTTCAGGCTCGCTGCAAAGCAGCGTTTGACACCCGGCGCCGCAACTCGGACATCATAATGATATCGCATAGTATGTCCACTATCAGCGCATATTGCGACAAGGCTATGGTCCTTGTGGACGGACAAGTACTGCTGTTCGACAAGGTAGATGAAGCGATCCAGACTTACTATCGCTTGAATCGCTAGCAACGCAGCACTCGCTTCAATTTACGGTACACGCCGATGACCCAGCTAGATCAAAACATCAAGAGAACATCATCGCTGCAACGAAGCAGGGCCGCAGCAAAGGCGCTATCGGTAACTGCTCGAAAGCTACGTTTCTCTACGTCAAACCGGAGTGTTCTATACAAGGCAGTTGGCCTTCGAGCACCTCTGGCTGACCGACTCTTCAAGTACGGTGTAGTTTTCAATACGTTTTTTTTGCTGATCTTCCCTATAGCTCTCAGCTCCATCTACTTCGGACTGATTGCCTCGGACCAGTATCGGTCGGAAGCCCGCTTCGTTGTACGAACATCGACACCCGCAATCGGCAAGGATCAGCTTGGAAAGGTAACGGGATTGCCTTCTGCGAAGATCCTGCAGGATACGCAAATCGTCTCTAATTTTATTCATAGCCGGGCTATCCTGGAAGCATTGGAACGAGAAATCGAACTCCGGAGCCGCTTTACGGGCAATCGTGCGGATTTCGTTTCACGCCTAGAGCCTAACGCCACCTACGAAGAATTTCTTGAATATTGGCAGGGTATGGTGAAGACGTCCGTAAGCCCGTCGAGCGGCATTATAACCGTTACGGTTGATGCCTTTACCGCCGAAGACGCACAAGAAATTCTTGAAGCGATTATCAAGGCATCGGAACAAACTCTCAATCAGTTAACCGATCGTATATGGAATGATGTCGTGAACACTGCACAAGTTAATCTCGACCGTGCAACAAACAAGCTAACTGATGTTCGCGAGCGCGTTGCAACCGAACAGAACAGATCTGGCGTGCTGACAGTTGAAAGCTCCTCCGCTATGCTCTCCGCGTTGTTGACGTCGCTGCAAAAACAGAAAATTGAGCTTCAGCAATCTTATGCGGTCAAGCTACAGTCGGTTTCGCAAGATGCTCCTCAAATGCGGATACTTGCTCGAGAAATCGCAAGCAAGCAGGCTCAGATCGACGACATCCAGCGCCAGATAGCCGGAGAGCGGGGCGACGTTAAAAATCTCGCCAATGTCTCGACCGAACTGACAAGTCTAGAATTCGAAAGGCAACTTGCCGAACAGCAATTTTCGGCAAGCACCAGGACTTTTGAGCAAGTTCAGTTCCTAAGCAAGCAACAACTGATGTACCTAGATAGCTTCCTCGCACCGAGCCTTCCGGATGAAGCGCTGTATCCGCGCCGTCTCTTTTGGATTGGCATTACCACCCTAGGAGCTGTGTTCGCATGGCTCTCTTCGATTGGCAGCCTAGCCTTACTAAGGAATAAATTCAGCTGATGCGCGGGCGGGAACCGCTAGGTCGGCGGGTATTAGAAAACATCATTCTGCAACTGTTGCCACGGGTGAAGACCAGACGCAGCCACTTCGACGGCGCTTACGCGCGGTCCCTCGTGGTCTTTACCAAAGGAGCGAATCCGACATTTAGCTACTATGTTGCTGAGCGCTTGCGCAGGCTCAAGAGCGAAATTCCTATCAAGATCCACAACATCGACGATAAGGATCTTTCCACGATTGATCCAGAAGGTGCCTTCGTGATCATCTGCCGCTATCTGCGTCATGCGCAGATTAATTGGATCAAGCGCCATGGTGCACGTCTAGCAGGGGTCGGGCTCCTCATCGACGACGATGTTAGAAACCTCGTAGTACGCTCCGATGCGGGCCTACTTTATCGAACTCGGTTGATCAGATTCCATCTCTGGGCATTGTCACGGATTAATAGTCAACTTGATATCATCTGGGCGTCAACGCCAGCTCTTGCGGACACGCTCGCCGACACTGGATGCTTCACAACGGTTCTATCACCGCTGCCCGGTATAGAATGCACGACGAGAGATGAAGTCAGGAGCGCTGAACGTCCTTTGGTGATATCCTTCCAAGCTACGTCCATTCATAGCGCCGAACACCTGTTTCTGCGACCGATTGTGTCTGACATCCTATCCAGATATCCGGAGGTAGTTTTCGAAGTATCAGCCGACAGCAAGAATGAAAAAATTTGGCGAGACATTACCCTCCACCAATCCCGCATCCGCATTCGTCCTACCATTGGCTGGACAGAGTTTCTCGAAACTACCAGGCAAGAGTCAGTCGATATTGCACTCGTCCCTCTCGTCAGTAATCTTACAAATAGAGTTAGATCTGACACGAAGCGAATAGACGTCGCCCGTTTGGGTGCCGCCGCGGTCTTTTCGGATGTGGAGGCTTATGCCCGCCGACGCGTAATCGGTGAAGTACTGGTCCAAAATAATGTGGAAAACTGGATCTCGGCAATCGAAGGGCTGATCACTTCCCCCCAGCGCCGGGCGGTAGCACGACAAGCTACCATGGATGCCGTTGCCAAGATGAGAAATGAAACTGCGTCTTTTCCCGGTATTCTGGTGGCTGGAGGTTAGCCCGCGATGACTACGACATATGATCCTGCGAGGGACCCCCGTACCGTTCGTTATGCACTAAGACAAAAGCTAAATGTCACGAAGGCCGTAATCCTGCGGGATATGCGCACACGCTTCTTTAACCACGGGCTCGGGTTCCTCCTTGTGTCTCTCTGGCCTCTAGCGCACATCTTTGTGCTCCTTCTGCTTTATTCGCTTGTCGGGCGTCGCTCACCTTTCGGCGACAGCATGCGGCTGTTCTTCGCCACCGGCCTATTGCCATGTCTCACTTTTGTGTACGTATCTCGCTTCATGGCACTTTCCGTGGTGATTAACCGTCCCATGCTGGCAATTCCGGCGGTGAAGATACTGGATATCGTTTTCGCCCGGGCCTTCCTCGAGACTATTGCATCCTGCTTCACCGTTTTCCTGACTTTCGTAATTTTGCTCGCTCTTGGGGATCGACCCTATCCCTTCGACTGGACAATGGCGGCTTTTGCTTATTTATCGACAATATTTCTTGCAATTGGCGTGGGGGTTCTTGCCGGCGTCATCACCGCCCTTTTCAATTTCTTCGTTACGGTTTACGCACTGTGTATGATTATTGTCTACGCGGCATCAGGTACGTTGTTCGTCGTTTCTTCTCTTCCTTTACAAATCTCTTATTTTCTTTCCTTCAATCCGGTCCTGCATGCGGTTGAGTGGATGCGCTCGGCGTTTTATCCAACATATGGGAGCCAAGTTTTGGACAAGGAATATCTCCTGGCGTTTGGGTTAAGTGCAATGTGCGCTGGTCTTCTGCTTGAAAGAATGGTGCGACGAATCACTTTGGAGGGAAAATAGCCGACATGGTGTATGTTGTAGCCGAAAACGATCTCACAGCCGATGCGGAAGAAAGGGGGCTGTGGCAGGCGGATGGTGAAGATCCATTCTTCCTTCTTCATTTTCCAGTTGTTCGTCCCCGCTACCTTGTAATGCGGCTGACAACGCGCGATCGCGCGATCGATCCAACTATTTATATTAACAAAGGCAGTGGATTTAGCGAGAAAAACAGCAGACCGACCGGAAGCGGGCGTGACCTTCTGATAATTGCCGATATAGGGGCATTTGGCACGATTTGCAGTCTTAGGCTTGATCCCGCCACGGAACCCTGTCGTTTCTCATTCGAGGTTGCCGAGTTCACTTCCAGACCGAGGATGGAAAGCTATATCCGGGAACAAAAGGAAGCGGCCGCCAATGTGAAAATCGTCCGGCTGGGAAAGTTGCCGCGCTTCCATACAAGTTTAGCAATACGGCTGGGCCGGCGGCGTTCGTCAATTGCAAGGTACGTCACCCACATCGAGGAACTTGCCAGCACAATTCCCCCCTCAGAGGCGATCTCCCAAGAACCGTGGCTAAGTATTGTTGTACCGGTATACAATGCGCCCGCGCGATACCTTGACGATGTGCTGCAATCATTCCGGAAACAGGATACGGCAGGAGTGGAGTTAATCTTATCTGACGATGGATCAGACTCTACTGAGACTCTGAAGTGGCTAGAAAGTGTCGATGAACCTGGCGTAACATGTGTGCTAAACGGAACTAATCGTGGGATCGCACTCACTACTAATGCAGGCCTGGAGCGTGCTCGCGGGCGATGGGTAGCTTTACTGGACCATGACGATGTTATCGCTCCACATGGGCTACGGGTTATCCGCAGTGCGATGGTAGGACACGAGGAAGCCTTCTTCTTTTACACCGATGAGCTGGTGGTAGACGACAACCTACGTCCCACGGGCGTTATGCTCAAACCTGCCTTTGATCCGGTTCTCCTGTCGGGCGTAAACTACATCAATCACTTTTCTATCTATCGACGAAAACGCCTTGAGGAAATTGGCTTCCTGAGGAATGGGTTTGAGGGCTCTCAGGACTACGACCTCCTTCTACGATATCTTAAAGGTTTGGACGACGGAGAAGTCGTCCACATCCCTTATCCGGCATACTGGTGGCGCAGAACAGGCAAGACCTACTCTCGAACCCACTTTAGTCAATCAACAGACAGTGCACGCAGAGCGCTATCGGAACATTTCGCTACAGCAGCGTCAGACGTTACCGCGGCTTTGACGCCCTCGTTGCACCGAGTTAGATTCGTGTCCGGTAGACGGCCTAAGATCTCAATCATTATTCCTAACAAGGACTCGCCAGAGCTGATTTCCCAGCTTTTAGAGGGCATTTACGAAAGGACGGCCTACCCCGAACTTGAAACCATCGTCATTGATAATGGGAGCACCAATCCTTCCACGCTCGCAATTTACGCCGACTATGCTCGTCGCTTTGCATCATTTTCATTTCGGATCGAAAAAGCTGAGTTCAACTTCTCTCACGCCGTCAATGAGGGCATGGCGAAAGCTGCTGGCGACCATCTTCTTCTACTGAACAATGATGTCGAAATCATCGAGGAGATGTGGCTCGACGAGATGGTTCAGTGTCTCGCCTATCCGGGGGTGGGTATCGTCGGCGCTAAACTTCTTTACGCAGATCACCGACTACAACATGCGGGCGTTGTTACCGGTTTCGGCGGATTGGCAGGCCACTGGTATCTCAACAAACCCGCCAATTTTCCAGGCCCCATGGGGCGTCTTCATGTACGCAGCTCGATGAGTTGTGTTACCGGAGCGGTAATGTTGATTTCTGCAAACTGTGCGAAAGCGGTGGGGCGGTGGGATGAGGAACATTTCGCCGTAGCTTATAACGACGTCGATTATTGCATTCGGGCATATAAGGCAGGTTTCCGCACCGTGTGGACGCCCTTCGCGTGTTTAATTCATCATGAATCTCTAACACGTGGGTCCGACAAGTCACCAGAGAAGCGACAAAGGTTCGAGCGAGAAAAAGAAAACCTGCGACGGCTGCACGAAACGCAGAATTTCGTTGATCCTGCCTCCAACCCCAACTATGGCAGAGACCGATCCGATCCAAAGATCATTCTGCCTAGCGAACTACCTGCCCCGAGGCGGTGGTTTGGCAATCCGAACGGGCAGGAAGAAGCTGCCACTACCACCAAGGTTCGTGATTTTCTCTCTGAAGAATGGACTTAAGAGTACGTTGAGGGTGAGCGTCCGGCGAACGCATTTTTGGATGGTCGAGGATGGAAGCTATAGGGCGCGTTTCATTTCATCGAGCATGATGCGTTCGATCATTTCGGGATCGCACTGTGCGTCAATGAGGAACTCGCGGATACCGCCGTCCCAGGTCCTGATGTCGGCGAGTAGGCTTTGAAGTTCTTCGATGCCATTCTCGGTCAGACCCTTCGTGCCATCTTCACTGCCATCGCTGACGTAGACCAGTTCGCCCTCGGAGATGTTGTCCGAGTTTGCGGTCACTTCTTCGATCAGTTCGAGGTTCTCGCCGATCATGCCGGCGACTTGCTTGAGCGTATAGATGAATCTCGAGCGTGCCATCAGGCGGCCTCACATCGAGCGTTTGCCGGCGCCCAGTTCCAGGGCAGCAGGTCTTCAATTCGGTCTTTGGGGTGATCCTGGATCCGAGCGAGGACATCTGTCAGATACACCTCCGGATTGTGGCCTTGCAGTTTAACCGTCTCGATGATGGTCAGAATGTTGGCGATGCGCTCACCGCCCTTGTCCGAGCCGGCAAACAGCCAGTTCTTCCTTCCGATTCCAAGCGGACGCATGGCTCGTTCAGCGATGTTGTTGTCGATTTCGACACGGCCATCATCGATGTAGACACCCAAGGCTGTCCATCGCGACAGCGCATATCGCATCGCCTCGGCCAGCCTCTGCTTCTGTGGCAAAGTTGAGAGTGTCGCCTCAATCCAGGCCTTGAGCTCGTCCAGTATGGGCCGAGCATGTTGTTGGCGCAGGGTGCGCCGCTCGTCAGCCGACATGCCTCGGATACGGTTCTCGATATCGTAGAGAGCGCCGATGCGCGACAGTGCTTCCTCAGCGATCGGAGAAGGCTTCAGCTTGATCACATCATGGAACTTGCGGCGCACATGCGCCATGCAGGCGGCTTCAATGATCTGGTTGCCGTAGAGTTTCTTGTAACCCCCGTAGCCGTCGGCATGCATGACGCCGCTGAAGCTTGCCAGGTGATCAGCCGGATGCGCGCCCTTGCGGTCAGGGCTGTAGTAATAGGCGATGGCTGCGGGAGTGGCGGATTGATAGCCACTGCCGTCAAAGACGTAGACCCAGACCCTGCCGGTTTTTGTCTTGCCCCGCCCGGGGTCGAGAACATCGACCGGGGTATCGTCCGTATGTATTCGGTCGAGTGCGGCGATATGGGCCCTGATTAACAGGACAAGTGGTGTCAGCAATGCAGATACCCGGCCGACCCAGTCGGCCATCACGGATCGGGAGATGTCTATCCCCAACCGGTCGTACATCTCTGACAGGCGGTAGAGGGGAATGTGATCGTCGAATTTGGCGATCATGATATGGGCGAGCAGTCCCGGCCCGGGTTTGCCGCGCTCGATCGGCAAGGTCGGCATCTCGCCAGCCACTGTCGTATCGCATTCCCTGCAGATCATGCGCTTCTCGACATGCCGGACAATCTTGACCGACGCCGGCACGTGCTCCAGCACCTGGATCACTCTGTCGGCCGCCTTCAGGAACGAAGTGCCACCGCAGGTCGGGCAATTGCAGGGAGCCGCATAGACCAGTTCTTCGGTAGCGAGATCATCGGGTAGAGGCTTGCGCTTCGGCTTCTCGGATGCGTCGTCCAACTCCGGCAGAGGAGTTTTCCCGGAGCGCAGTTCAGCCTCGGCCCGGGAGGCCTCGATCTCCTCCAGCATCAGCTCGAATTGCTCGATCTTCCGGTCGATCTTTTCCGAAGACGCGCCATGCTGCCGATGTCGGAGAAGCTCCAGTTGCGCGCGAAGAAGTCCGATTATGGAGTCTCGCTTGATGACCTCGGCTTCCTGGCTCTCAAGTTTCGCCGCCTGTTCGGCGACGAGTGCGCGCAAAGCAGTGAGTTCGTCCTGACTGTCCAGCGGCGCTGTTTCCATACCCGCGAATCTAGCCGATTTGCCTCTGACGCGCCAGCGTTAAGCCTCGGATGTGCCTGCAAAATATAGCTTTTATCCCGTTCGACCGGGAGCGGACGTCCACGCCGGGCGTCGCCAATCGATCCCCTCAACGAGCATGGAAAGCTGCGCCTGCGTCAGGTGCGCTACACCCTCTTTTGCCGTCGGCCAGGGAAAGTATCCGCGCTCCAAAATCTTGTAAAACAGGCAGAACCCTTGGCCATCCCACCAGAGAAGTTTGACCCGGTCGGCGCGTTTCCCGCGGAAGCCGAAGATTGCGCCAGAACCTGGCGCCTCCTTGATAACCGTCTCGACGAGCGCCGACAGTCCATCAATGCCACGCCGCATATCGGTCACTCCGCAGGCCAGATAGACCCGCACATTCCCCGATGGTCCGATCATGCCGCCTCCACGCAAGCGACCAGCGATGACAGCACCCCAAGATCCATGTCCGCTGCAATTCTCAGCAAGCGGCCATTCCTCAGGACGATTTCAACATCTTTGCATCTCGAGCAAGCGCCGCTCCTCTTGGAACCGTCGCTAACGCTCTCCGACGCGCCGATAAGCGATACCGGTATGAACGATGGGGTCTCTGGAGATGTCAGTTTGGGTGGCGAGAACTTCTTTCGCCATGCGTATATCTGCTGCGGAAGAATGTCGTGCCGGCGCGCTACATCCGAAACACTGCCATCCGCGCTGAATGCTTCCTGCAATATTGAAAGCTTCAACTCTGTCGACCATCGACGTTGTCGCTCGCCGCCCGTCAGGATCTCAACCTTGGCCATTCCTACCCTGTTACGTCACAAATGAATCATCTGTGACGTAACTTGCGCTAACTCCGCGCCTGACCAAAACCGGCTCACCGGACGCTCACCGTTGAGGAACAATCCCTGTCATACAAATGCATGCAAACGAAGGTAGCCTTGCTTTCAATCGTTAAGTACTGTCAGGAGGTAGCGACCATAGGTCCCGCCACCGAAGCTTTTGGCGAGTTTTTCTAGCTGTTCACCACTAATCATACCAAGTCGAAAAGCGATCTCTTCCGGGCACGAGATTTTGAAACCCTGCCTTCGCTCGAGGGTGGCGACAAATTCCGACGCTTCTAGAAGACTGTCAGGCGTCCCCGTATCCAACCAAGCGTAACCCCGTCCCATTTGCTCCACATGAAGTTTTCCTCGATTAAGATATTCCTTGTTGACGTCGGTGATCTCAAATTCTCCACGCTTTGAGGGCTTCAAGTTAGCAGCAATATCCACGACTTCCTTGTCGTAGAAATAGAGACCGGTAACGGCCCAATTCGATTTAGGATTTGCTGGTTTCTCTTCGATCGAGGTGGCCCTCATAGTGTTATCGAATTCAACGACCCCATAACGTTCGGGATCATTCACGTGATATGCGAAGACAGTAGCTCCTTCCGTGCGGGCCATCGCGCTCTTAAAGATGTCGGTAATTCCGTGACCGAAGAATATGTTGTCACCGAGAACAAGGCAGGAGGGCTGACCTCCAACAAAGTCTGCGCCGATCACATATGCTTGTGCAAGGCCATCCGGCGAGGGCTGTGGAGCATAAGACAACGAAAGACCCCATTTTGATCCATCCCCCAGAAGCGACTGAAAGTTTGGAAGGTCTTTAGGAGTTGAAATGATCAAAATGTCTCGTATCCCGGCCAACATGAGTGTCGACAAAGGGTAGTAGATCATCGGCTTGTCATAGACGGGGATCAACTGTTTGGAACTTACCAGTGTCATCGGGTGAAGCCGCGTCCCGCTACCGCCGGCGAGAATAATGCCTTTCATACTTGTCCCTGTTCCTTGTTTTGTTGTTGAGCAAGGCGAGCTACGGTTTCCGCCGTGGATTTCCGCCAATCCGGAAGGCGAACATCGTGAAGTTCCGCGAGCTTGCTGCAATCTAACCTTGAGTTGGCTGGCCGTTTTGCGGGTGTAGGATATTGGCTGGAGGGGATGCGTCCCACACCCGCCCAAGGCCCGGCTAACAGTCGGGAGCTTGCAAAAATTTCACTTGCGAAATCTGCCCAGCTTGCTTCACCCGAGCCTGTCATATGGAAGATGCCGCGAAGTTCCCCGCCATTGCTAGACAGAAGATTGGCCGCAACTTTCAAAATCCCATCGGCAATATCGAGCGCTGAAGTGGGATTGCCTATTTGATCAT
>Ga0268287_100219_pt1 | contig 26575 bp, 16 predicted proteins | sample MetcocultureR3M_FD_191348 | JGI IMG/M metagenome (GOLD analysis project Ga0268287, IMG submission 191348) | Soil microbial communities from Anza Borrego Desert, Southern California, United States - Methanotrophic co-culture R3-M | ecosystem: Environmental > Terrestrial > Soil > Desert | place... | reverse complement strand
GCTGATCGGCGGCCCCGACGGCGAATCAGCTAGACTCTCCGTACGGCCATTCTCCGGAGAGACACATTGCAAAGCAGCGGCGCCGGCGCGCGCGCATTCCAGAACGCGCGATTGCAGAAGAAACTGATGAAGCAGGCGGACGCCGTCATCTCCGCTGCCGGGGCCGCCTATGGCCAGGGCAGGTATGGAGAAGCCGAGGCGCTCTGCCGGGAGATCCTGAAGGCGCTTCCGGAGCATTTCGACGCGACGCATCTGCTCGGCTTGTGTGCACATGAAGGCCGGCGCCTGGAGGAGGCCCGGCAGCTGCTTGAACGGGCGATTGCGCTCGATCCACGCTCGCATGAGGCCTACAGCAATCTCGCGACGGTCTATTTCGACCTGAAGAAGTTCGAGGATGCGCGCAGGTGTCAGGAGAAGGCCATCGCGCTGAAGCCGAACTTTCCGCTTGCGCTGACCAACCTCGGGAACACGCTGCTGCACATGAAGCAGGCCGAGCAGGCAATCGAGCTGCACGAACGCGCTATCAGGCTGAAGCCTGACTATGCCGATGCATTCTGCAACCGCGGCATGGCGGAACTCATGATGGGCCAGATCGAGCGTGCCAGGGAGAGTTTCGATCGCGCCCTGGTATTTCAGCCGCGTCACGCCGAAGCGATCGCCGGCAAGGGAATGGTGAGCGTCGAACTCCGGCACTTTGACGAGGCCGGAGCCGCGCTCGCGGCCGGGCTTGCCATCAAGCCCAATTCGCCGAGGCTGCTGGCGCAGCGCGGACGGCTCAATTTTGATCTGTCGCGGCTGCCGCAGGCGGCTGCGGATTTCGAGGCCGCGCTGGCGCAAGCGCCGACCCTCGAGCTGGCATTGCGCGGGAAGGCACAAGTCAACATTCTCCTGGGGAACACGGCGCAGGCGATTGCGGCGGTCAAGACCCTGCTCGAGGAAAATCCGCGATCCGAGATCGGCATGGCACTGCTGGCGTCGTGTTACGCGAGCCAGGGCGACATCACGACGGCACTCGCGCATCTCGACGCGGCGTTGGAGCTCAGGCCGGACTACGCGGACGCCATCGAGCGCAAGATCTTCTTGCTGGACTATCTGTCCGAAGCCGGTTTCGCCATTCAACAAGCGGCGCGAAAATCGTGGTGGGATGCAGTCGGCGTCAAGCTGCCGCGAAGGACGTTGGCGCCGCGGGAGCTCGATCCGGACAAGCGGATCGTGATCGGCTATGTCGCGTCCGAGTTCAGGAACCACTCGGCGGCGCTCACTTTGTTGCCGGTTCTGCGCCATCATGATCACGCCAGGTTCGAGATCATCTGCTATTCCTGCTGCCCGTTGCCGGATGAGATGACCGAACGATTCAAGCCCTTGGCGGACGTCTGGGTCGACGCCGGGCAGCTTTCGGACGACGAGTTGGCCGACCGTATCCAGGCCGACAAGGTCGATGTCCTGATCGACGTATCCGGGCATACCACCGGCAACAGGCTCCATGTGTTCGCTCGCAAGCCCGCGCCAATCCAGGCGACGGGGTTCGGACACGCCACAGGCACGGGCCTTCAGACCATGGACTATGTGCTCGCGGACCCGACTTTCATCCCGCAATCGGCGCGCCACTTGCTGGCCGAGAAAGTCTATGATTTGCCGTGTCTGATCACGATCGAGCCCATCCTCGACGTGCCACCGTCGGAGCTTCCCATGCTCCGCAACGGCCATGTGACGTTCGGCGTGTTCAACCGCATCTACAAGATATCGGACGAGGCGATCCGCGTGTGGTCGAAGGTGATGCGCGGGGTGACCGGGTCGAAGATCATCATCAAGCACGGACTGCTCGACGATCCCTTGCTGCGGGATAGCCTGGTGGCGCGGTTCGTGGCGCAAGGTATCGCGGCGGAGAACATCACCTGCATGGGGTCGACGTCGCGCCACGAGCATTTGCTCGCCTTCGCGAAGGTCGACATTTCGCTCGATACATTCCCGCAGAACGGCGGCATCAGCACCTGGGAATCGCTCTATGCCGGCGTTCCCGTCGTCGCCAAGCTCGGCAACGGCGCTTCCTCGCGCGCCGGCGGGTCGATCGTCGCTGCCGTCGGTCTCGAGGACTGGGTGGCCGAGGACGACGAAGGCTATGCCGCGATCGCGATCAAACATGCATCGGAGCCTGTTCATCTGGCGAAGTTGCGCAGCGAGTTGCCGGCTCGGATCGCCGCATCCCCCGCCGGCAATGTCGAGATCTATACGCGCAGGGTCGAGGCGGGATATCGCCAGTTCTGGCGAGACTATTGTGCCGTGGCCTCAAAGGGCGGGAGGTAGCTTGGGCCCGGCCGGATGTTGCCTTGAGCCCCCGGGAAATCCCGGAGGCTCGGCTGATCGGCGGCCCCGACGGCGAATCAGCTAGACTCTCCGTACGGCCATTCTCCGGAGAGACACATTGCAAAGCAGCGGCGCCGGCGCGCGCGCATTCCAGAACGCGCGATTGCAGAAGAAACTGAAGAAACAGGCAGACGCGGTCGTCGCCGCCGCGGCAAGCGCCTATGGCCGGGGCCGATATGCGGAGACCGAGGCGCTCTGCCGTCAGATCCTGCAAGCGCTTCCGGATCATTTCGACGCCACGCACCTGCTCGGCCTGTGTGCGCAGAACGGCCGACGCCTGGACGAGGCGCAACGGCTGCTGGAGCGTGCGACCGCGATCGATCCTCGTTCGCACGAGGCCCACAGCCATCTTGGGGCAGTGCATTTCGATCTCAGGAACTTCGATGAAGCGCGCCGCTGCCAGGAGAAGGCGATCGCACTGAAGCCGAATTTTCCGCAGGGTCTGGCCAATCTCGGCAATACACTGCTCCAGCTCAACTTCGCGGAGCAGGCGATCGAAATGTACGAACGCGCGATTAAGCTGAAGCCGGACCATGCCGATGCGCTCTGCAATCGCGGCCTGGCGGAGCTGGCGCTGCGCCAGTTTGACCGCGCCAAGCAGAGTTTCGATCGCGCTCTCGTGTTTCAGCCGCGGCAGGCGGAAGCGCTCGTCGGCAAAGGCGTGGTCTGTATTGAGCTCAAGCACTACGATGAAGCGAAAGCCGCGCTCGAAGCCGCGCTCGCGATCAGGCCTCATTGGGCCAAGGCCCTGGCGCACCGCGGACGGCTGCATTTCGAGCTGTCGCGACTGGACCAGGCGGCCGTGGATTTTGATGCAGCACTTGCGCTTTCGCCCAAGCTCGAGGTCGCCTTGCAGGGGAAGGCGCAAGTCAGCATTCAGCTTGGGAATACGGCCGAGGCGATTGAGGCCGTCAGGATCCTGCTCGTGGAAAATCCGCGCTCCGCGATTGCGATGACGCTGCTGAGCGCCTGTTTCGCCAACCAGGGAGAGATCGCATCCACCATCGCGCATCTCGACGCCGCGCTGGCGCTCGCGCCTGATGATGCCGACCTGATTGCACGCAAGATCTTCTTTCTGGACTTTCTCTCCGACGCCGATTTCGCGCTCCAGCAGGCTGCGCGGAAATACTGGTGGGAGGCGATCGGGTCCAGATTGCCGCAACGGACGTTGGCGCCGCGGGAGCGCGATCCGGACAGGCGGATCGTGATCGGATATGTCGCGGCCGAGTTCTGGTACCACTCGGCTGCGTTCGCCCTGTTGCCGGTGCTACGCCACCATGATCACGCCAGGTTCAAGATCGTCTGCTATTCGTGCTCGCCGCGACGCGATGAGATGACGGCCGAATTCAACTCCTATGCGGACGTCTGGGTCGATGCCTGGCAGCTTTCGGACGACGAACTGGCCGATCGTATCCAGGCCGACAAGGTGGATATCCTGATCGATGTGTCGGGTCACTCCTCGGGCAACAGGCTTCCAGTCTTCGCACGGAAGCCGGCGCCCATCCAGGTCACAGGCTTCGGGCACGCCACCGGCACCGGCCTTCAGACCATGGACTATGTGCTCGCAGATCCGATTTTCATTCCCAAGTCGGCGCGCCATCTGCTGGCAGAAAAAGTCTACGATCTGCCATGCCTGATCACGATCGATCCCATCCTGGACGTGCCGTCGTCGGAGCTTCCCATGCTTCGCAACGGCTATGTGACGTTCGGCGTGTTCAACCGCATCTTCAAGATATCGGACGAGGCCATCCGGGTGTGGTCGAAGGTGATGCGCGCGGTGACAGGGTCGAAGATCATCATCAAGCATACCTTGCTTGACGATCCCTTGCTGCGCGACAGCCTGGTCGCGCGGTTCGTGGGGCAGGGTATCGGCGAAGACAATGTCATCTGCATGGGCTCGACCCCGCGCGATGAGCATCTGCGGGCGTTTGCGAATGTCGACATTTCGCTCGATACGTTCCCGCAGAACGGCGGCATCAGCACCTGGGAATCGCTCTATGCCGGCGTTCCCGTCGTCGCCAAGCTGGGCAACGGCGCCTCGTCGCGCGCGGGCGGGTCGATTGTGGCGGCCGTGGGTCTTGAGGACTGGGTCGCCGAAGATGATGAGGGCTATGCCGCGATCGCGTGCAAATATGCGACGCAGCCGGCTTGTCTGGCGAAGTTGCGCAACGAATTGCCGGCTCGGATCGCCGCATCCCCCGCCGGCAATGTCGAGATCTACACGCGCAAGGTCGAGGCGGGATATCGCCAGTTCTGGCGTGACTATTGTGCGGCGGCCTCGGAACACGGCGCGGTGGTGTAGGGCATCCTGCCGTGCGCGAGCTCGGGCGGCGTCTCCGACGTGAGCCTTCCCTCCGCGATCACACGAACGGCGGCTTGATGTTGCTGCGCTTCTCCAGCCACTCCGGCACCGGCAGGTTCTTGGCGCGCATGAAGTCGGCGTTGAACAGCTTGGACTGGTAGCGGCTGCCGGAATCGCAGAGCATGGTCACGACCGTCTTGCCAGGCCCGAGCTGTTTCGCAAGGCGCATCGCGCCGACAACGTTGACGCCGGTCGAGCCGCCGAGGCACAGGCCCTCGTGCTGCAGCAGCTCGTAGATGGCGCTGACGGCCTCAGCATCGGGAATGAGATAGGCGTCATCGACTTTGGCTGTTTCGACGATCGCCGTGGCGCGGTTGAGGCCAATGCCTTCGGTGATCGAGCCTCCGGGCGTCGCCTTGGCTTCGCCGGTCCTGAAATATTCGTACATGCCGGCGCCGTGCGGATCGGCGCAGGCGATGCGAATGGTCTTGCTCTTCTCTTTCAGATAACGGCTGACGCCGGCCAGCGTGCCGCCGCTGCCGACCGAGCAGACGAAGCCGTCGACCTTGCCTGCGGTCTGTTCCCAGATCTCCGGCCCCGTGGATTCGTAATGCGCCTTGGCATTGTCGGGATTGTTCCACTGATCGGCAAATAGCACGCCATTCGGCTCGGTCTTGCGCAACTCGTCGGCGAGTCGCCGGCCGACATGCTGGTAGTTGTTGGGGTTGGCGTAAGGAAGGGCCGGCACTTCGATCAGCTCGGCACCGCACAGCTTCAGAAAGTCCTTCTTCTCCTGGCTTTGCGTTTCCGGGATCACGATCAAGGTGCGGTAGCCGCGCGCGCTCGCCACGACCGCCAGTCCGATGCCGGTATTGCCGGCGGTCGCTTCCACCACGAGACCGCCAGGCTTGAGCTCGCCGCGCTTCTCCGCCTCCAGGATCATCCATTTGCCGGCGCGGTCCTTGACCGACTGGCCCGGATTCATGAACTCGGCCTTGCCGAGGATGGTGCATCCGGTCAATTCCGAGGCGCGCTTCAGCTTGATCAGCGGGGTGTTGCCGATGGCTTCGACAACGTCGTTTCGAATGGGCATGTCGGGGAAAATCGCTACCAGGGGGTTGATCAGGTCTGGCGAGAACGTAGTGCTTGGCAGGCCAAAGGGGAAGGCCTTTGCGGTGCGGCGAACCGGAGCGAAACGTCCGCTCAAACACTGATATTCTCGAGGGACGAAACCGGCGGAAGATGCGCGTGGCCGCGAGGCGGGATATCGGTAGGAGGAAATCATCGAGCTTGGTCAGGGAGCGAAATGATACGCGCTTCATGAGCGGTCTTGCGACCAATTCTTGCTACGGGCGACACCGGTCGAGTTCGAGAGGCGTGGGAAGGCCGGAGCGACATCGGCACGAAAGAGCCACGGGGTCGGCAGTTGACGGTCTTGTGAGTTGCCGGAGGGCGTGATTGAGCTGAAGCCGCAGGGTGTGGTCGAACTGAAGGGCTCAGCAGCCCGTGTTGCAGCAATATCACATGAAATCTTGGTAAGCTTGATCGCGCTTTCGATGTACCGCAATCCAAGAAGTCGCTGCGAGACAGGCACATTCGGCATTCTTGCGCGCTCCCTGCCGGCGCATTGACATGGGCATCTCGCAACTGCGGCACTGTCCCGCCATTCCGCGCCCGGCTAGTATGGTTCGAGGTTCCGCAGAAAGCATCACGCCTGTGAACGCGTCGTTCAAAGCCTCCCGACTGCCCCGCCGCGAATCGGTTAATCCGGCTGTGCGGCAGCGGCTCGTTCTGCCCGGCGGGGGCTGGATGTGACACTGGAAGTTCCTGCGATCGCCGCGCGGCGGTTTCTCGGTTCTCCGTCATGGACGCTGCGTGCGGCGCGCTGGATTGCGGTGCTGTGCCTCGGTGCCGGTTCCGGTGCGTGTGTGCTGACCCAGGATCTTCCAGATCCCGCCCTCGACGTTCCCGCGCAGTACAAATATGCGGGCAAAGGCGATGCGCCGCCGTCACTGGATTGGTGGCGCGGCTTCCGCTCTGCGGAGCTGACGCAGCTGATGCAGGAGGCGCAGACCGTCAATCTCGACATCGCAGCCGCCGTTGCGCGCATCGTCCAGGCCGATGCCCAGGCGCGGCAGGCGGGCGCCGCGCTGCTGCCCAGCGTCTCCTCTGGCGGCTCGGAAACCTATTCGCGCACCTCGGGCTCGAGCGCTTCGGGCCTGTCCATCGGTGGGCGCGAGGTCGTCAATTATTCGGCCTCGCTCAGCGCGAGCTACCAGCTCGACTTCTGGGGCCAGAACCGCGCCGCGCTGCAGACCGCCGAGGAGACGGCCAACGCCAACCGCTTCGATCGCGACACGGTGGCACTGACCACGCTGGCAGCCGTCGCCAACGCCTATTTCCAGGTGCTGGCCTCGCAGGACCGCATCAGGACCTCGCAGCGTAACATCGCGAGCGCGCAGCGCATTCTCGACGCCGTCAGGGAACGGCGCAACGCCGGCACCGGCACCGATCTCGACGTCGCCCAGCAGGAGAGCGTGCTCGCAAACCAGAAGGCGCTTGTGCCACCACTGCGCCAGACGCTCGACCAGAATGTCAATGCGCTCGCGGTGCTGGTTTCCCGCCCGCCGGAGAGCGTGCGCGTGCACGGCGGCTCCCTGGACCGGATCGCGATCCCGCGCGTGACACCCGGCCTGCCGTCGGAACTGCTGACGCAGCGGCCCGACATTCGCCGGCAGGAGGCGCAGCTCGCCTCCGCCACCGCAAACATCGGCAATGCCCGCGCGCAGTTCTTTCCGACCATCCAGCTCACCGGCAATGGAGGCTATCAGAGTTCGGCGCTGGTCTCGCTGTTCCAGCCGCATGCGGCCTTCTTCCAGCTCGTCGGCAGCGCGACGCAGCCGATCTTCGACGGGGGCAGGATCCTCGGCAATTTCGAGCTTGCCAAGGCACGGCAGGACGAGCTGCTTCAGATCTACCGCAAGACCATCATCCAGGCCTTTGCCGACGTCGACAACGCACTGTTCTCGATCAAGCAAACCACGATCAGGCTGCAATTGCAGCGCGACGTCGTTGCCGCCTCGCGCCGAGCATTCGATTTGTCCGAGCAGCAGCTGCGCGCCGGCACTGCCGATATCGTGACCGTGCTCAACACCCAGCTGACCCTGTTCCAGGCGGAAGATGCGCTGTTGCAGGCGCAACTGGCCCGCCTGCTCGCCATCGTCAGCCTGTATCAGGCGCTCGGCGGCGGCTGGGAGCCGCGAATGGAGAAACCGGTCAATGCTCTTTAAACCGGACGCGAAGCAAGACGCGGGAGAGGGGAGGGCGAAAAGATCGCGTGCACGCGGCTTCGTCATGACTCTTATCACGCTCGCGATCCTCGGTGGCCTTGGTTACCTCGGCTGGATTGCGATGCACCAGCAGCAGGCCAACAATCGCAACCAGCGCCCCGATCTGCCGGTGCCGGTGCTGGCGGCGACCCCGCGCATCCAGGACGTGCCGGTCTTTCTCGACGGCGTCGGCGCGGTCCGCGCGCTCAACACCGTGACCGTGCGCTCGCAGGTCGAGGGCAAGCTGATCTCGGTCAATTTCACGGAAGGCCAGGACGTCAAGAAAGGCGACGTGCTCGGCGAGATTGATCCGGCGATCTACCAGGCCCAGTACGACCAGGCCGTCGCCAAGAAGGCGCAGGACCAGGCGCAGCTCGCCAACCAGCGCATCGACCTTGCGCGCTACGAGCAGCTCGCCGCCTCCAATGCCGGCTCCAAGCAGCAGGCCGACACGCAGCGCGCGCTGGTGGCGCAGACCGAGGCGCTGGTGAAAGCCGATCAGGCCGCAATCGACAATGCGGCGGCAACGCTCAGCTACACCAAGATCGTGGCGCCGATCTCGGGGCGTGCCGGCCTGCGCCAGGTCGACCAGGGCAACATCATCCGCGCGTCCGATACCACGGGCCTCGTGGTGATCACGCAATTGCAGCCGATCGCGGTGTGGTTCAGCCTGCCTCAGCAGCAGATCATGCGCGTCAACGCGGCCGCGGCAAAAGGGCCCCTCGCGGTCGACGTGTTCGGCAATGACGGCGTGACCGTGATCGACACCGGCAAGCTGACCGGCATCGACAACCTGGTCGACCAGACAACGGGCACGCTCAAGCTCAAGGCCGAATTCCCCAATGCCAACTACCAGCTCTGGCCGGGCCAGTTCGTCAATGTCCGCCTCAAGGTAGAGACCTTGGCGCAGGCGCTGGTGGTGCCGACCTCGGCAGTGCAACGAGGGCCGGTCGGGACGTTCAGCTATGTCATCGGTGAGGACAACATCGTCTCGGCCAAGGCCGTTACCGTGACGCAGCAGAACGAGCATGATGCCGTGATAGCCGGCGGCTTGTCCGCGAGCGACAAGGTCGTCACCACGGGCTTTGCCAATCTGGCCGACGGCTCCAAGGTGATCATCGGCCGCGATGACCAGACCCCGTCAGCGGATCTTGCGCCGCGCAAGCGCTCGCGCGGGCCGGACGCCCAGAAGAAGGATGGTGCGAGAGACGGCCAGAAGAACGGCCAAGTCAAGGAGGGCGAGTTCCGCGCCAAGCGCAAGAGCAGCGAAGGCGACCAGAAGGGGCAGACCGGGCCGGCACCGGGGCCGGGGGCATCGGGACCAGGAGCCAAGCAGCCATGATCCCGACAACAGCCGCCTGAGCGGCAGGCAGATCCCATGGGCGTCTCCGAACCCTTCATCCGTCGACCCATCGCGACCTCGCTGCTCGGCATCGCTCTCATGATCGGCGGGCTGCTCGGCTATTTCGCGCTCCCGGTCTCGGCGCTGCCCCAGGTCGATTTCCCGACGGTTCAGGTGACGACGCAGCTTCCTGGCGCCAGCCCCGACGTGGTCGCCTCGCTGATCACCGCGCCGCTGGAGCGGCAGCTCGGCCAAATCCCGTCGCTGACGTCGATGAACTCGACCAGCTCGTTCGGCGTCAGCCAGATCTCGCTCCAGTTCGACCTCAACCGCGACATCGACGGCGCCACCCAGGACGTGCAGGCCGCAATCAACGCGGCGGCCGGCGTGCTGCCGAAGACGCTGCCCTATCCGCCGACCTACGCCAAGGTGAACCCGGCGGATGCGCCGGTGATGACGCTGGCGCTGCGCTCGGACACGATCTCGCTGCGAGCGATGAGCGACATCGCTGATACCATTTTGGCGCAGCGTTTGAGCCAGATCTCTGGCGTCGGGCGCGTCTCGGTGCTGGGCGGGCTGAAGCCGGCCGTGCGCATCCAGGCCGATCTGGCGCGCCTCGCCGCCTACGGCATCGCCATGGAGGATCTGCGCACCGCGATCGCCAGCGCCAATGTCTCGGGGCCGAAGGGCTCGCTCGACGGCGCGCAACAATCCTACATCATCGCTGCCAACGACCAGATCGCGGCCGCCGACGCCTACAAACCCATCATCATCACGTATCGCAACGGCTCGCCCGTCACCATCGGCGATGTCGCACAGATTATCGATGGTCTCGAGAACGACCGCACCGGCGGCTGGTACCAGGGCACGCCGGCCGTCATCATCGACATCCAGCGCCAGCCCGGCGCCAACGTCATCGACGTCGTCAGCCAGATCCGCGCGGAAATCCCCAAGGTGCAGCGCGCGATCCCGGCCGGCGTGAACCTCACTATCGTGTCCGACCGCACCGTCACCATCCGCGCTTCGGTGCGCGATGTGCAGTTCACGCTGGTCCTCGCCGTCGTGCTGGTAACGCTGGTCGTGCTGCTGTTCCTGCGCTCGCTGCGCGCAACGGTGATCGCCGGCGTCGCGCTGCCGCTGTCGCTGATCACGAGCTTTGGCATCATGTATTTTGCCGGCTTCAGCCTCGATAATCTCTCGCTGATGGCGCTCACGATCGGCACGGGATTCGTGGTCGACGATGCCATCGTCATGATCGAGAACATCGTGCGGCACATGGAGAACGGCGACGGTCCGATGGAGGCCTCGCTGAAGGGCGCCAGCGAGATCGGCTTCACCGTGATCTCGCTGACGGTGTCGCTGATCGCGGTGTTCATTCCGCTCTTGTTCATGTCGGGTCTCGTCGGGCGCATGTTCCGCGAATTCGCGCTGACCCTGACGATCGCGGTCGTGACGTCGGCGGTGGTCTCGCTGACGCTGACGCCGATGATGTGCTCGCGCCTGCTCAAGCATTCCCACGAAGAGCTGGCGGTGCCGGGCTTGGCCGCGATCAGCCGCTTCATCGACCGCACGGTCGAGGCCTATCACAGATCGCTGCTGTGGGTGCTGGAACGCCAGCGCGCCACGCTGGTCGTGACATTCGTTACGCTGATCGCGACCCTCGTGCTCTATGTCGTCGCGCCCAAGGGTTTCCTTCCGCTGCAGGACACCGCCTCGATCACGGCGGTAACCGAGGCTGGGCCCGACGTATCGTTCGCGGAGATGAAGAGACGGCAGGCCGAGGTGGCCGAGGCCATCAGGGCCGACCCTGATGTGCTCGGCGTGGTCTCGGTGATCGGTGCGGGTTCGGTCAATCCGACCACCAATGTCGGCCGGCTCGTCATGGGCTTGAAGCCGCGCGGCGAGCGACGGGACGACATCACAGTCGTCGTGGCCCGGCTGAAGGAGCGGGTGTCGGGCATCCCCGGCATGATCGTCTATTTCCAGCCGGTGCAGGACGTGCAGATATCGACGCAGTCGAGCCGCTCGCAATATCAGTACACGCTGACCGGTACCGATGCGACGCTGGTCTCGGAATGGGTGCGCAAGCTGGTTGCCGAGATGCGGCGCGATCCCTTGTTCCGGGACGTCTCTTCGGAGGCGCAGGAGGGAGGCCTGCGGGCTCAGCTTGATGTCGACAGGACGCGCGCAGGCCAGCTCGGCGTCAGCCTCCAGGCCATCACCGACACGCTCAACGACGCCTTCGCGCAGCGACAGATCTCGACCATTTACGGCCAGGCCAACCAATACCGCGTCGTGCTGGAGGCGCTGCCGATGTACCAGCGCGATCCCTCGATCCTGTCAAAGCTCTATCTCCCGGGCGCTGCGAGCGCGACCGCGGGCGCGCCCGCCGCCCAAGTGCCTCTGTCGGCGGTGGCGACGCTGAAGCGCACCACGGCGCCGCTCGCGATCTCGCACCAGGCGCAGTTCCCGTCCGTCTCGCTCAGCTTCAACCTCGCGCCGGGCGCGGCACTCGGCGATGCCGTCGAGGCGGTCAAGACCATCGAGACCCGCATCGGCATGCCCAACAGCATCGTCGGCGTCTACGCCGGCGACGCCGCCGAATTCGCCAAGGCGCTCGCCGGTCAGCCCTGGCTGCTGCTCGCCGCCGTCATCACGATCTACATCGTGCTCGGTGTGCTCTATGAGAGCTACATCCATCCGATCACGATCCTCTCGACGCTGCCTTCGGCCGGCGTCGGTGCGATCCTGGCCCTGATGCTATGCGGTCAGGATCTTTCGGTGATCGGCCTGATCGGCATCATCCTCTTGATGGGTATCGTCAAGAAGAACGCGATCATGATGATCGACTTTGCGCTCGAGGCCGAGCGCGGGCGGGGCATGTCGCCGAACGAGGCGATCGTGCAGGCGTGTCTCTTGCGCTTCCGCCCCATCATGATGACGACGCTGGCGGCGCTGTTCGGGGCACTGCCGCTCGCGATCGAAAGCGGCACGGGCGCCGAGCTGCGCTTTCCGCTCGGCATCTCCATCATTGGCGGCCTGCTGCTGAGCCAGCTCCTGACCCTCTATACCACGCCCGTGATCTATCTCGCGCTCGACCGCATCAACCGGCGCCTCGAACAGGCACTGCCGCCTGCCGAATCCGGCGGGCCGCCGGTCGCCGGTGCGACCGAGGGCATGCAGTGATGGCTTCGATCTCGGAGCCTTTCATCCGCCGGCCGGTCGCGACCACGCTGCTGTCGATCGGGTTGTTCCTGCTGGGCGTCGTCGCCTACCAATTTCTGCCCGTCGCCTCGGTCCCCAATGTCGATTTCCCCGCCATCTTCGTCTCGGCCAGCCGCCCCGGCGCGGACCCGTCCGTGATGGCGGCCACGGTGGCCTCGCCCCTGGAGCGGCGGTTGGGCGAGATTGCCGGCATCAACCAGATCACCTCGACTTCGACCCTCGGGACCACCAGCATCCAGCTTCAGTTCGACATCGGCCGCAACATCGACAAGGCCGCACGCGACGTGCAGGCGGCCATCAACGCGTCGATGGTCGACCTGCCGACCGACCTGCCGACGCTGCCGCGCTTCCGGAAAGCCAATACGGCCGGCGCGCCCGTCTTCGTGCTGGCGCTGACCTCGAAAACTCTGTCGGCCAGTGCAATCTACGACGTTGCGGATACGGTCATCGCGCAGCGCATCTCGCAAGTGCCCGGCGTCGGCGATGTCACGGTATCCGGCGCCGACCAGCCGGCTGTACGGGTGCAGCTCAACCCCGTCGCGCTCTCGAGTGCTGGCATCGCCACCGACGACGTCAGGACCGCGATCGTCAATGCCAATCCGCTCGGTCCGGTCGGCATCTTCGAAGGCGAACGCCAGGCCGAGACGCTGGCGCTCAATCGGCAGATGCGCACCGCCAAAGAGTTCCGCGACATCGTCATCAAGAGCTCCAACGGCAATTTCGTGCGGCTCTCTGACGTCGCGGACATCGAGGATTCCGTCCGGAACGCCCGCTCGATCGCCTGGTTCAACAAGCAGCCGGCGGTGCTGATCCAGATCACCAAGCAGGGTGATGCCAACGTCATCGACACCGTCGACAGGGTGAAGGCCCTGATCCCCGCGCTGAAGCAGTGGATCCCGGCCGGCGTCGAGATATCCACTCTGGTCGACCGTACCAGCACGATCCGCGCCAGCGTCCTAGACATGCAATGGACCCTGCTGGCGACGTCGTTCCTGGTGATGGTCGTGGTGTTCGTGTTCCTCCGCCGCCTGACCCCGACGATCGCGGCCGGGATATCGGTGCCGCTGGCGCTGGCCGGCACCTGCGCCGGGATGTGGGTCGCAGGTTTCTCGATCGACAATCTGTCGCTCATGGCGCTCGCGATCTCCGTCGGCTTCGTCGTCGACGATGCGATCGTCATGATCGAGAACATGTATCGCAATCTCGAGCATGGCATGCGGCCGTTCCAGGCCGCGCGGGAGGGTGCGAAGCAGATCGGCTTCACCGTCGTCTCGATCAGCCTGTCGCTGATCGCCGCCTTCACCCCGCTGATCTTCATGGACGGGATCGTCGGCCGTCTGCTGCGCGAATTCTCGCTGACGCTGACCTTCGCCATCCTGGTCTCGACGCTGGTGTCGCTGACGGTCACGCCGATGATCTGCGCTCACTACATCCGCCAGACCACGTCCGGTACGGCGACCCTTTTCGATCGCATCATCGAGGGTTCGCTGTCGCGCATCGTGGTTTTCTACGCCAGAAGCTTGCGTGCCGTGCTGGATTATCCGTTGGCGACATTGCTGGTGTTCTTCGCCACGATCGGCCTCACCGTGACGCTCTACATCAAGGTGCCCAAGGGCTATTTCCCGACCGACGATTCCGGTTTCATCATCGGCGCGACGCGCGCCTCGGCCGACATCTCGTTCCAGTCGATGCTCAGCCTCCAGCAGCGGCTCGCCGACATCGTGATGCAGGATCCCGCCGTTGCCGGTATCGGATCGACCGTCGGCAGCGGAGGCGGGCCCGGAGCGGCGACCTCGAATCGCGGCACCATGTTCATCAGCCTGAAGCCGCCGGAGGAGCGCGACCACGTCTCGACGCAAGTTGTCATCGATCGCCTCAGGCGCGCGCTGTACCCCGTGCCCGGTATCCGTCTTTTCATGTTCGCAGCCCAGGACGTGCGCGCTGGCGGGCGCCAGAGCGATTCCGATTACCAGTACACGCTCACCAGCACCGATCTCGGGCTGCTGCAGAAATGGGCTCCGATCGTGGCCAAGCGCATGGAGAGCGTCGAAGGCATCACCGACATCTCCAGCAATCGCGACCCCGGCGGGCTCCAGCTCACGCTCTCCATCGACCGCCAGAAAGCCTCGGCGCTCGGCGTCCGGGTTCAGGATATCGACACCGCGCTCAACAATGCATTCGCGCAACGGCAGATCTCGATCATCTACACCCAGCGCAACCAGTACATGATCGTGCTGGAGATCGACCCGAAGTTCCAGGTCGATCCCTCCAACCTCGATCGCATCTATGTCGCCGGTGCAGGCGACGCCCAGGTGCCGCTATCGGCGGTGGTGCATGCTACACGCGGGCTCGCCCCGCTTGCGGTCTATCACTCGCAGTCTTTCCCTTCGACCACCGTGTCGTTCAACCTGCTGCCGGACGTGCCGCTGCAGGCGGCGACGCAGAACATCCAGCGCGCGGTCGAAGAGTTGCACATGCCGGAGGGCATTCGCGGCAGCTTCGATGGCAATGCCGGCGATTTCGCCAAAACCAGCGGCCGCCAGCCGCTTCTGATCCTCGGCGCGCTGGTCGCGATGTATATCGTGTTGGGTGTGCTCTATGAGAGCCTCGCTCATCCGCTCACGATCATCTCGACGCTGCCCTCGGCCGGGCTGGGTGCATTGCTTGCGCTCCAGCTCACCAACACCCCGCTGACGGTGATCGCCTTCGTCGGCATCATCCTCTTGATCGGCATCGTCAAGAAGAACGGCATCATGATGGTGGATTTCGCGCTCGATGCCGAGCGCCAGCGGGGTCTTTCGTCGGCCGAGGCGATCTTTGAAGCCTGCCAGGCGCGCTTCCGCCCCATACTGATGACGACCATGGCGGCGCTGTTCGCCGGCATTCCGCTCGTGGTCGCGACCGGCCCCGGCACTGAGCTGCGCCGCCCGCTCGGCATCACCATCATCGGCGGCCTGTTCGTCTCCCAGATACTGACGCTCTACACTACGCCGGTGATCTACCTCCTGATCGACCGCCTGCGGCGGCGGTCCGAGCCGCGTCCGCTGGCGGTGCCGGCGGAATAGGTTGTTGAAGTGCAGCTTCAAGCGTATAGCGCGCCCATGTCCAACCCGCCCCAGACCACCGCCGCGCCGCCCGAGACGATTCCCGAATGCCCGCACTGTCAGAAGCCGATGCCGCTCTGCATCTGCGACAGCGTCGTGCCGATCGAGAACCGTCTTTCGCTGCTGATCCTCCAGCACCCGCAGGAGCAGGACAGGGCGCTCGGCACCGCGCGGCTGCTGGCGAAGCATTTTGCCGACGCCACAGTGCGGGTCGGCCTGTCCTGGCCGAGCCTGTCCAAAGCAATGGGCCGGCCGATCGAGAACGCCTCGCACTGGGCCGTGCTCTACCTCGGCTCGGCGCGCGCGGCCGATCTGGAAGCCGAAGGCGAGATCGTCGCGCTCAACCGCAAGGGCGAGGTCGCGGAGAATCAGCGCGCGATCCTCAGCAAGCTCGAAGGCATCGTGCTGCTCGACGGAACCTGGAGCCAGGCGAAGGCGCTGTGGTGGCGCAATCCCTGGATGCTCAAGTGCCAGCGCGTGATCCTCAACCCGGCGCACCCCTCGCGATACGGGCGGTTGCGCAGGGAGCCGCGGAGCGACGGGCTTTCGACCATCGAGGCCGCGGCGACGATCCTCGCCGGGCTCGAGCGGCGTCCCGACATCGCCGAGACGCTGCACGCGAGTTTTGAAAGGCTGCTGGCACGTTACCGCGAGGTCCAGGCAGAGATGCCGGAATTGGCGCCCAGACCCGCCGCGAAAGGCCGCAGGCGCGACTTCCGACGCCGCAAACGCGCCTGACGGCATGGCGCTCTGGGTCTTTCAAGAGCCTGGAAGTCGGCGGGAAAGTGGGACGAAGGCGGTTGCCTAAACCCTTCATCCCCTATATTGCTCCGCCCTTACGGGGCCACGTGGCGGAGTGGTTACGCAACGGTCTGCAAAACCGTGTACACCAGTTCAATTCTGGTCGTGGCCTCCATTCATAAATCACTGATCTGTCGTCGTAATTCGACTTCCGGCCGGGAGAGAGCGTCGAGGCTTGCCCCGCTGTACCGACGCTTTGCCCACGGTCAGACGCACTGCGCCCGTGAGGCGGGCGTGCATCCAGACTGCCGCGAAAAAACCCCTCAGCTGGCCGCGTACCACCCCTCGGGGAAGGGCAGGAGGGGCCAGGCGCCTTCGTTGTCATTGGCGGCTTTGGGCGTCGTCTCAAGACTCCACGAGCGGGGCACGAATTCCACCTCCGGCACGGGCGCGACATCTTCGAAGACCATGGCGTCCCGGACAGCATCCAGCATCAAGTTGAATTCGGCTTCGCTCATCACACCCTCGCAGAACGCGGATGGCGCAATGTCGCAAAGCCGGTTTGTTTCCGGATTGACCCGATCGCTCGCATTTTAACGATCCGGCGATCGGGATCCGATTGGTTAGCAATTCCTGAAAATTCCCCGGCGAAGCCTAGGTGCCTCCTGCGCGCCGCGGGTGTGAAAGAGATCACATTCCCAACGGTTTATTCTCCTATCTCTTCGTGCCACGCCAGCCGCGCTGGCTTCGGCGGGAGAGGCAGAGCAGGAGACTGGTCATGAAGGCAAGATTCCTGCGGTTTGCGGGCGTGAAGAGCCGAGCGCGCGGCGCATCCACCGTCGGGCTGTTCCTGACGCTGTTTGCCTCCTCGGCTCATGCACAGGGCACAGCGGTGCAGCGGCGGGCCTAGACGCCCGACGTGTACCGGCTCCACGCGGGCGAGATCTTGAACGTCCGCGCCACCGGCGAGGCCTGCCGCGCGGTGTTCGATCAGGCCGGGGGCTGAGCGTGCCGCCTTGTGAGTTTGTGCGCAGCAAGTAGCTCGCATGGGCTGGCGAATCCGCCACGGTCAGCCTGTGGATATGCTGCGGACAGGCTGTGGACGACCGGACGGTATTCTGCAGATCCCAGTTTTTGTGCAGCCGCTTGCCCAAATGCCGGGCGCACTCCATCCAATTTTTTGTGCGCCCGCGGACAAGCTTTTCACGGCCCGGTTCCGCACGCTTCCTCCCCGATCACTGGACCATGGCAGGCGCCATGACATTCGGAGGAACTGGCGAAATGGAGAAATCGGTTTGGCCCCAGGCGCGGCGGGGAATGGCGCGCGCATCAACGCCATGGCGCAAGGCCACGCTTGGCGCCGCCGTCGTGTTCGGCCTCGTCGTCGCCGCACCGCTCGGTGCGCAGGCCGCTCCGCCTGCCGCCTGCGCCGCACTCCAGGAGAAATACCCGGACTGGAAGGGCAAGACACTCGTCAACGCCATCAACCCGCACACGCCGGGCTACGAGACGATCGATCCCAAGGACCCCAGCAAGTACATCGGTTTCGACATCGATCTCGGCGAAGCCATCGGCGAATGCCTCGGCTTCAAGCTGACCTACAAGCCCGTGGTGTTCGCAGCCCTCTTGACCACACTGGCCGCCGGGCAGGCCGACATCGTGATCTCCGACATCTACGCCACCAAGGAGCGCGCCAAGGCCGCCGACTTCATCACCTACTCGAAGGTGTTCGACGGCGTCCTGGTCGCCAAGGGCAATCCGAAGGGCATCAACGGCATCAACTTGTCGCTGTGCGGCGCCGCTGCCGCCGAAAACACCGGCTATGTCGAGGTGCCCCTGATCCAGGCGTTGATCCCGGAGTGCAAGAAGGCCGGCAAGCCCGAACCGACCATCCAGCTCTACGACAACAACGCCAACTGCATTCAGGCGATCCTCGCCGGCCGCGCCGACACCTACATCAACGACGTCAACACCGTCGACAGCGCCGTAAAGGCCTATCCGGACAAGCTGGAGAAGGCGATCGCGGTGACGATCCCGTATTCCGTCGGCATCGCCGTGCCCAAGAACAAGCCGAAATTCCGCGATGCCGTGCTCGCCGCGCTGATCGAGGTGCAGAAGGCCGGCACGCACATGGCGCTCCTGAAGAAGCATGGGCTCGATGTGAACAACTTCATGGAGCCGGGAATTCTCACGGCCGACTGAGCGCGGTTTACCTCTCCCCGACGGGGAGAGGCCGGCGCGAAGCGCCGGGTGAGGGGGCGGCGCGGCAAATGCGGTGCAGCGTAATCCCTCACCCGGCTCGCATCTGACGATGCGACCCCACCTCTCCCTATGGGAGAGGTGGATCGAGCCAGGCTCACTCGCATTCTGCCAATTTCATTCCGCTGATGACGGCTGACTGATGTCGCTGTTCCTTCACTACCTGAGCATGCCGTATCTGCTCGCGGGCATCGAGCTCACCCTGGAGGTGACCGCCCTCGGACTCGGCGGCGGATTGATCCTCGGATTGATCCTCGCCAGCATGCAGCTCTCCCGCTTCTGGCTGCTGGCGGCGATCGCCAGGGCCTACACCGTGATCTTTCGCGGCACACCGCTGATCCTGCAGATGGTGTTCGCCTACGACGCGCTGCCGCATATCGGCATCAAGCTGCCGGCGGTGCTCGCCGCCGGTCTCGCGCTCGCCTGCAACGAGGCGCCGTTCATCGCGGAGATGCTGCGCGCCGGCGTCCTCGGCGTCGATCGCGGGCAGGTGACCGCAGGCCAGGCGCTCGGCATGACGCCCCGGATCCTGATGTGGCGGGTGATTGCGCCGCAGGCGATCCGCACGATGATCCCGGCTTTCGGAAACGAGGCGGTGAGCGCGCTCAAGAATTCCTCTCTCGCCTCCGTCGTCGCGGTGCAGGAACTGACGCTGCGCTCGACGCAGCTCGCTTCCTCAACTTTCGACTTCTTCTCGATCTTCTTCGCCTCAGGACTTCTCTATCTGGTGCTGACCACGGCCATCAGCGTCATCCAGCTCTTTGTCGAATGGCTGCTCGATCTCGACCGGACCACGCGCCGCCAGCGCCAGCTCGCCGATTATCTGCCGTGGCGCCGTGTCGATCTCGGCACCAAGCTCGAGCTTGCCGCTGCGACCGCCGCGAATCCTGAGCCCGCACCAGCGGAGCTGACCGACACGCCGCCATTGGCCTTGACGCGCGAGGAGCGCGCCCGCCGTGCTGCGACGATCGCGCGCAACAACATCGCGGTCGAGGTCAAGGACCTCACCAAGAGCTACGGCTCGCAGACCGTGCTCGACCGACTCGATCTCACGGTGCGGGTCGGCGAGGTCGTTGCGCTGCTTGGTCCCAGCGGCTCCGGCAAGAGCACGCTGCTTCGCTGCATCAATCACCTCGAAAGCTGGGACTCCGGCACGGTGCGCGTCGGCGGCCGGCGCCTCGGCTTTTCCGAACACGGCAAGCTGCTATCGCCCCGGGCGATTGCCAATGAGCGCGCCAGTGTCGGCGTTGGCATGGTGTTCCAGCAGTTCAACCTGTTCGCCCATCTGTCGGCGAAGGAGAATATCGCCGGCCCCTTGCGTTGGGTTCACGGCATGACCCGGATCGACGCCGATCGCCGCGCGGCCGAGTTGCTCGACCGCGTCGGGCTTTCGCATCGCGCCGACGCGCTGCCGCGGCATCTCTCCGGCGGCCAGCAGCAGCGCGTCGCCATCGCCCGTGCGCTGGCTCCGAACCCGAGCGTGCTGCTGCTGGACGAGCCGACCTCCGCGCTCGATCCCGAGCTCGTCAACGAGGTCCTGGAGGTCATCCGGCGCCTCGCCATCGACGACGGCCTCACCATGATCATCTCGACGCACCAGATCCGCTTCGCCGACGAGGTCGCCGAACGCGTCGCTTTCTTGAGCGGGGGGTCGATCATTGAAGAGGGCCCGGCGCATGAGGTGCTCTCCAACCCGCGTAGTCCGCTCACCGCGCGTTTCCTCAGCGTGATGGAAGCCGACAAGAGGCCGGAGGCGGTGCGATGAGCGCTGTCTCCGCACTGTTCAAGATTTTCCAGGAGGCCACCTGATGAAGCATTTCACGCTGCCGGTTTCGCCGAAGACCGTCCACTGGGGCTATTTCTCCAAGAAGGTCACGCCGGCCCTGACGCTGCGCTCCGGGGATCGCGCCACCATCGAGACGCTGACGCATCACGCCAACGACGACTACGAGCGGATGATTCAGGGCGATCCAGGCGCCGAGAGCGTTTTCCAGTGGACGCGCGAGCACAAGGCGGTGGCCCGCCGTGGCTCCGGTCCGGTCGAAGGTCCCTTTATTCGTGGCGCCGGGGAGGGGATCGGCGTGCATCTTCTCACCGGCCCGGTCGCGATCGAGGGCGCCGAGCCCGGCGATATTCTGGAAGTGCGCATCCTCGACGTCCGGCCGCGTCCGAGCTGCAGCGCCTGTCACGCCGGCCGTTGCTTCGGCTCCAACGTCGCCGCGAACTGGGGCTTTCACTATCACGATCTGATCGAGGAGCCGAAGCCGCGCGAGGTCATCACCATCTTCGAGCTCGATACCTCGGGCGAGCCCTATGCGAAGGCCATCTACAACTATGTCTGGACGCCGCAGACCGACCCTGACGGCATCGTGCATTCGACCATCGATTATCCCGGCGTCCCCGTCGACCACGCCACCATCAAGAAGCGCAAGAACATTCTCTCCAACGTCAAGGTGCCGGCGCGGCTGCATTTCGGCACAATGGGGCTCGCACCATCGGAGGCCGATTTCGTCAGCTCGATTCCGCCGAGCTATACCGGCGGCAATATCGACGACTGGCGCATCGGCAAGGGCGCGCGGATGTTCTATCCGGTCGCGGTGCCTGGCGCCTATTTTTCGGTCGGCGATCCTCATGCGGCGCAGGGCGACAGCGAGCTCGGCGGCACCGCGATCGAGACGTCGCTGACGGGTGATTTCGAATTCATCCTGCACAAGAAGGCCGACCTTGCCGGTACCAGCCTCGAGGGCCTCGACCATCCCATGCTCGAGACCGACCAGGCATGGTCGTTCTACGGTTTCACCTATCCAAACTACCTCGCTGCGCTCGGCCCCGAGGCGCAAACCGAGATTGCCAATCATTCCAGTCTCGACCGTGCGATGCGCGATGCGTTCAGGAAACTGCGCCGGTTTCTGATGACCGTACATGGACTCAGCGAGGACGAGGCGATCTCGCTGATGTCCGTCGGCGCCGATTTTGGCGTCACCCAGGTGGTCGATGCCAATTGGGGCGTCCACGGTACGATCCGTAGGAACATCTTCCGGTGCGACTAGTGCGCGGCCTGTCTTCGGGGTGAGCGTGTGACGAGCGGAGATCATTTGCGGCCCGTCGCCACGACGGACGATCGCGTGCTTCTGGCACGGAGGTTGCTTCGATCGACTGCAACTTGGGTCGATCCGATGAGCTTCCGCCCGTTCACGAGCGAATCCTACGCGCAAGACGACCGTCCGGAGGCCTGGCGGGACGTGCTGGCCGCTGTCGGCCTGCAACCGGCGGGTGGTCACGACGTCTTCGACGGACATGCGAGCGCATCGCACCGGCGCGCTGCAGGCATCGCGCTGACACGCATGGCCGCGGGTGCGCAGAGCGTCGGGCCGCTGTCGCGAGCCAGCGAAGACATTCCCATCGCACTGATGCCGGTGGAGGATGGGATGGTGCTGAAGAGCGCCAGTGATCACCGCATCGTTCCCGTCGGTCACCTTGTGCTGTTGCCGCGCAGCGGCGACTGGAGCATCGTGTTCCAGCGCGACATGCGCGCCATCGTGCTGTCGGCGACGTCGGAGGCGTTGCAGGGGCGCCTCTCGGGCAAGCCGCGGCTCGGCGAGCCCCGGGTCGTTCCGCCGAGCGGCTTTGCCGAATTGTTCTCGCGCCTGCTGGATGCAGCCGCGCGCACGCTCGACACCCTGAGCGATGCCGAATGGGATCTGGTGGCACGATCGCTTGCAGACCTGTTGCTGACGCTTGCGCATCAGTTGGCGGCCTCGAACTCCGATGCCGGATCGAGTGCGGCGCAAGCCGCGCTCCTGCACCGGATCTGCCAGACCATCGAGCGTCGCCTCGAAGATCCCGATCTGGTGCCGGCGCGCGTTGCCCAGGCCGAAGGGATTTCCGAGCGCTACCTGCAAAGGCTGTTCGAGACGGTGGGAGACAATTTCACCCACTACGTCCGTGAACGCCGGCTTCAGCGCGCCTGGGCCGATCTGTCCAATCCGACCGCGGCGCATCGCTCGATCTCGGAGATCGCCTATGCCTACGGCTTTGGTGACTCCGCGCATTTCAGCCGCGCCTTCCGCCATCGCTTCGGCCTGCCGCCGCGAGAGTTTCGTCAACAGGAGGCAGAGCGGGCGACCTCGCAGCTTGGCACCGCGGGCCAGCGCGGCTGGCCACAGGAGGCGCTGGCTCAATTGCGGGCGCATCAGAGCGTAGCGGCGCGCAGCAGCATCGCCCCGGGCGACGTCGAGAAGCGGGCCACCTCGGAGCGCAGGCATCACCATCTCCCGGTCGAGGCCAGCCGCGTGCATTGGGGCTATTTCAGCCGTTCGCTGCCACCGCAGATCGAGATCGCCTCCGGAGATACGATCACCATCGAGACGCTGACCCAGCACGCCTCCGACGATCCCGAGTTGATGATCGCGGGCGATGCTGCCGCTGAAAGCGTGTTCGGCTGGACGCGAAACAGGAAGAACGTGGACCGCCGCGGCGCAGGACCCATGGATGCCAGCGTGTTCGGTCGCGGCGCCGGCGAGGGGTTTGGCGTGCACATCTGCACCGGCCCGGTCGCGGTGAAGGACGCCCAGCCCGGCGACGTGCTGGAGGTGCGCATCCTCGACATCGTCCCGCGGGCGAGCCGCGATCCGAACCACGCGGGCCGGGTATTCGGCTCCTCGGTCGCGGCTTGGTGGGGCTATCATTACAACGAATTTCTCGGCGGCCCCAAGCCGCGCGAGGCCGTCACCATCTACGAGATCTTCGACGACGCTGAGGTGCCGCACGCCCGCGCCCTCTATTCCTACCGCTGGGAGCCGCAGACAGACCCTTTCGGTGTTGTGCACACCACCTACGACTATCCCGGCGTTCCCGTCGCACCCGCCACGATCAAGCGTCGCCATGCCGTGCTCGACGGCATCAAGATTCCCCTGCGCCCGCATTTCGGCGTGATCGCGTTGGCGCCGCGCGAGGTCGATTTCATCGATTCCGTGCCTCCGTCCTATTTCGGCGGGAATCTCGACAATTGGCGGCTGGGGAAGGGGGCGACCGTGTATCTACCGGTTTCGGTACCCGGCGCGCTGCTGTCAATCGGCGATCCCCATGCCGCGCAAGGCGACGGCGAGCTCAGCGGGACCGCGATCGAATGCTCGATGACCGGCACCTTCGAAGTGATCCTGCACAAGAAGGCGGACCTCGCCGGTCGTCCCTTCGCCGATCTTTCCTATCCCTTGATCGAGACCGCCACCGATTGGGTGCTGACCGGCTTCAGCCATCCCAATTATCTCGCCGAATTCGGCGCCCAGGGGCAGAGCGAGGTCTACGCAAAATCGTCGCTCGATCTCGCCATGAAGGATGCGTTCCGCAAGATGCGCCGCTTCCTGATGAACGTCAAAGGCCTGAGCGAGGACGAGGCAATCGCGCTGATGTCGGCCGCGGTCGATTTCGGCGTCACGCAGGTGGTCGACGGCAATTGGGGCGTGCACGCCATCCTCAGCAAGCGCCTGTTTGAAGACGCACCTTAACGAGGATACCGAAGTGAAATTCCACATGATCAGCGGCGGACCGAAGCCGGTCGCGCCATTCAGCCACGCGGTCGAGACCGATGGCTTCGTCTTCGTCACGGGCCAGATGCCGGACACGCCGCAGGCACCAGGAGTCTTGCCCGACGGCATCGTTGCGCAGACCCGCGCGGTGATGGAGAACCTGAAGGCCGTTCTGGCCGGCCTCGATCTCGGCCTCGAGCACGTCGTGATGGCGCGTGTATATCTGACGCGCTTCAATGAGGACTACACGGCCATGAACGAGACCTACCGCGCGTTCTTTCCGCCGGACCGGCTGCCCGCACGCACCTGCGTCGGCGTCACCGGGCTCGCTTATGAGGCGCTGATCGAGATCGACCTGGTGTGCCGGCGGCCCTAGGCGTCACAAGGCAAGGTCGATCGCCCCGGAACGTCTCGCGTGCTCATCGCTCCCTCATTGCGATTGAGATCAGCATCGAGAGTCCGCAGAAAGACTCTGGACCTCTCTGTCGCGAGGGGCTCCTCGCCAGATGGCGGTGAGAGCTTGCAGTTCGCTTCAAATTGCAACTTTTGCGTGCAGGAAATCTTGATTGGCGGTGCGCTAGGGGTGATCGGCCGGCTTGAACGCGCGCCCGAACCACGGCGACTAACCAACAGAGTGCATTGGATCAGAGGAACGTGATCAGCTTCCTTCTTCCGAAAGCACTAAAATGGTGCTTTAGTGCTTTCCATGAAGCAGTCGCCCCGCAACGCTCCCTCTGCCCTGCGTTACAGGCTCGTTCCCGACGCGGCTGCCAAGGCTGCGCTGGAGGCAACGTTTCAGGCTTATGACCGGATGATGGAGATCCTCGACGAGGTGGCTCGTGCGCACAATGTCGGCTCCAATGTCGTCCTGCTCCATGCCCATGCCTACGAGCCCGTCCGCAAACAGACGGGGCTGCCGTCGCGGTTGGTGACGCTCGGCCTGCGCGATCGCGCCGAGTATCGCGCGGCGCAGGGCCGCCGGCTTCCGCTCGACGACAAGCTCGTCAAGATCAAGGGACCGGCCACCGTGTCGATCGCGACCGTACAAGGGCGCTTCAGCGTTCCGTTCGACTATGCCGGCTATGTCGAGGGCTGGGGGCAGAGCGTGCCCGCGCACCTCATCCGCACCGACGACGGTTTTGAAATCCACTACGGCGTCACGCCGAACAGTTTGCCAGAGGAGGAGAATGCCATGGATACCATCGCTGCCGCTCCCGAAAATTTCCTGTCCCGGGTCGGGCGCCTGATCGCCGGCATCGCTTATGACGCGATCGAGCAGGCGGAAGGCAAGAACAAGCTGAAGGTGGTCGGACAGGCCATCCGCGAGATCGAGCGCGCCGAAACGGAGGCGCGCGATGCGCTCGCGGCCGCGCGTGCCGAGGAATATCGCCTCAACGCGCGCCGTACCGAGATCGAGCGCCAGATGGCCGATCTTGCGCCCAAGATCGAAGCCGCGGTCGCTGATAGCCGTGACGATCTCGCGCGTGCCGGCATCGCGCGACAGATGGATCTGGAGGCACAATTCGAGGTGCTCTCGCGGGCCATCGACGAGAACAACGAGAAGATCGAACAGTGCGTGACAACGCTTCGCGCCGTGCTCTCGGCGCTCCAGGACGCCGAGCAGCGCCGCGCCGATCTCGAAAAGAGCGAGGCGGCCGCGAACCATCAGACCTCGGCGTCGCCGCGGAAGCAGGGCGGCAGCTCGGCGGCCGCGAAGGCGCTGCGGGCAGGACGGGCAGTGGCACGCGCCACCGGCGTCCCCCCTGGCATTTCCTATTCGAGCGACATCGACGAGCTCAGCACATTGCATCGAGACAAGGAAATTGCGGCAAGGCTGGCCCGGTTGAAGTCGGGCTCCTGAGTGCCGTGTCATGAGCGCTCTGCTCGAACACGTCATGGCGCCGGAGGTCAGGCCGTTCGCGATCGCGGCGGCCATGATCATCATCGTCGGCTCGATCGAGATCGTCTCGATTCTGGTGGGGGCTTCGCTCAGCGAAATACTCGGCACCAACATCGATTTCGCTCACCCCAGCGACAATGGCGTCGTCAATGCCATCTCCTGGATCAATGTCGGCGGCGTACCGCTCTTGATCTTCCTGCTGCTGCTGCTGGGCGCCTTCTCCATCACCGGATTCCTGATCCAGGACATCGCACGAATGGTTGCGGGTCCCTTGCCGGCGATAGCCGCCTCGGTGGGTGCGGTCGTGGTGTCGGTTCCGCTGGTCCGCGCCGCAAGCAGGACCATCGCGCGGCTCATTCCCAAGGATGAAAGCTATGCCGTCGGCCTCGGCGATCTCGTCGGCCGCATCGGCGAGGTCGTCATCGGCCCGCTCGACCACGGGCCGCCTGGCCGCGTCAGCGTCGCCGACGTCCACGGCAAT
>Ga0268287_100218_pt1 | contig 26663 bp, 22 predicted proteins | sample MetcocultureR3M_FD_191348 | JGI IMG/M metagenome (GOLD analysis project Ga0268287, IMG submission 191348) | Soil microbial communities from Anza Borrego Desert, Southern California, United States - Methanotrophic co-culture R3-M | ecosystem: Environmental > Terrestrial > Soil > Desert | place... | reverse complement strand
GCGATTTGAAGCGGAGGTGGACAGGTGGTCTTCCGTGCCCGTTACGAGCAGGACAGGGAAGCGCAATTGCGGCAAGAACTTTGTGGCATCCGGCCGCGCCAACAGCGCCCTGTTCTGACGCTCATGCACCTCAGGCGGGCAGTCCTCAACCATCTTTAAAATGGCGGCGACCAGTTTCGGCTTCTGTCTGCTCGCGGCAGAGATCACTTTCGGCACCCAGCCGCGGGCGTAGGCGGCCATATCTGCATTGGCATCGGCAATACGCATTTCACGGTGGGCTATTTCTTGATCGGCCAGCCCTTCAACGTTGCTATTTGCCAGAACCATCGCTCGGACGCGTTCAGGCGCCTGGCGCCCCATCTCCAGTGCCACACGACCACCCATTGAATGCGCGAGCACGACCAAGTCGCCGTGACTCTCGGCCAGTGCACGCTCGGCCATTGCTTCGATCGTCGTGTCTCGGCTGGTGTCTGCGTTAAAGACTGTGGCGCCCGGTCTGGCGATGTCTTGAGCAACAGCGGTCCATGTCCTTGCATCGGACATTATTCCCGGAATGGTCAAAAGTATGGTCATCGTCGAAGCGCCTTGCGTTTCTAGCTTGTGTCGTTCTCAGTTTCAGAGACAACCGGTAGAGTTCAAAAGCTCAACCGTTCGCTGTCACAGGGGTTTCTGCCGCATATGTCTAGTTAGGCTGGGTGGAAAGGTACATCGGGCCACCGCGATGCCGGGGAAAGCCATAACCAGTGAGCATCACCACGTCGATATCCGAGGGCGTTTCGGCAATTCCTTCAGAAAGCAAAGCCTGTCCTTCCCTCTGCATGACTCCAAGGATCCGTTTCATGATTTGGTCGTCGGAAAAGGATTCGCCGGTCATGCCAGCTTTTGCCCGTTCTTCTTCGATAATGCGGGTCACCTCGGGGTCCTCGGTCTTCTTCCCCAGGCTGTAGTCATACCACCCCTTGTTGGTCTTTCGTCCGAGACGTCCGCCTTCGCATAGCCTGTCAGCAATGTTGCAATAGGGCAGGGTGGGATCGCGTGTCGAAGCGGTGTTCTTGCGCTGTGCCCAAGCTATGTCCAGTCCGCTCAGATCCTGAACTTCGAATATCCCCATGGCGAAGCCGAAGGCTCGCATGGCACCATCGATCTGCGCGGGCAGGGCACCCTCCAGCAGCATGAACTCGCAGTCGCGCCGATAGGCGGCCATGATGCGGTTGCCGATAAAGCCTTGGCATACACCGGACACGACGGCTGTTTTCTTCAGGCGCTTGGCAAGGGCTGCCCCCGAGGCCAGTGCGCGATCGCCCGTGTTGCGTCCTTTGACGATTTCTAAAAGCTTCATCACGTGGGCTGGAGCAAAAAAATGCAGCCCGAGCACTCGGCTGGGATCAATGGTTGTTTCGGCGAGTCTGTCCACATCCAGATAGGATGTGTTCGTTGCAAGGACTGCATCGGATGGCATGATGGCGTCTAGGCGGTGAAAGACGCTGCGCTTTACATCCATGTCCTCGAACACGGCTTCGATCACAAGGCCGCAGGATATGAGTGCCGTTTCATCCGGGCTAGAAGTGAAACGGGCCAGAGCTGTGTCTGCGGCTTGCTGAGAAATTGCGCCTCGTAGCACGCTGGCCTCCAGCATGTCCTTCACGCGGGTATTGGCGGCTTGCGCGGCGTTATCATCACGCTCCAGAAGCCGGACTTCCGAGCCCGAGAGAAGCAGAGCCGTCGCGATACCGGCGCCCATCGTGCCTCCGCCGACGACGCCAATCTGCCCCAGCTCTGCTGGCACGCCGTCAATCAATTTCAGGCTCCGTCCAGCGTTGCGCTCGGCGAAAAAAGCGTAGCGCAATGCAGCTGCCTGCTCAGACGCCGCAAGACGCAGGAAACGCGCTCTTTCTTCTGTCAGCGCTTCACGAGCCGACAGACGCAAGTTATCCTTCAGGGCATCAAGCGCCTCGATGGGCGCTACTGCACCGCGTGATTTCCCTTCAATGGCAAGCGCTTTTTCCTTCCAGTCGAGCTCCTCGGCATTGAGGCAGGGACGGTCGAGAAGGCTCGCCGGCTTGGGCTTCTCCGCCAGTTCCATAGCAAACGCGATCGCGGCTGGAAGAAGGTCGCTCTCGCTTAATCGGTCGACAAGGCCGATCGAAAGCGCCTTGGTTGCCGTGAGCGGCTTGCCCCCGGTCACCATTTCGATGGCCTCTGCCATCGAAATGAGACGTGGGAGGCGCACAGTTCCGCCTGCCCCGGGGATCATCCCCAAAGTCACTTCCGGCAGACCGAGTTTCGCCTTGCTGTCAGCGATGCGTGCCGTGCAACCGAGCGCCAATTCTAACCCGCCGCCAAGCGCGGTCCCATGAATGGCTGCGATCCAGGGCACACGGGCAGATTCAATGGCTTCTATTACCTCCGGCAGAACGGGGGACAGCGGTGGTTTACCGAGCTCGTTGATGTCGGCTCCTGCCACAAATGTTCGCCCGGCGCATCTGAGAACGACTGCGCGGACATCGATCCGATCAATGAGCTCTTTGATCCGTTGCAAAAGCTCTGCGCGCACGCCCTGCCCAAGGGCATTCACCGGGGGGGCGTCGATTGTGACGATTGCGATGTCGCCTTCGAAGGTACAGCCAACCAGAGATGCCATGTGGTCCTCCCGTTCAATGACCCGGCATCATCGACATGCGCCACGCTTGCGGTCTCGAACCCAAGATGCCGGTTGCTGGCTCTCTATAGCTGCGAAAGCCGTGTGCGTAACATAACCAATGGTTTGCCCTGACCCTGCGGATGGTTGGGTTCAAAACCGACAACCTTCTCTGATAGCATGCAATTGGGAGTGAGGAAGACTGACATTCATGATGCTACATATAGACGCGGATTCCGACGACGGACGCCCGGCGCTTCTCTTGGTTCACGGCTTCCTATCGAGCCGGAATCACTGGCGGCCGAATCGCGGCCTTTCTGAGAAGTTTCGCCTTGTCGCGATAGACCTGCCCGCGCACGGGCTATCGCCGGCCCCAGGATGCGAAGCAGGCGCTCGGCCCGAGGCTCTAGTTCACGCGATAGAGATCGTCAGGCAGCGGCTTAACATCTGCAGATGGTATATCTGTGGCCAGAGTTTTGGTGCAGCTCTGACACTTCGCTATGCCTTGACTTTTCCTGATCGGGTGATCGCGCAGATCTTCACCAATGCCAACGGCGCTTTGCGAGAGGCCTGGAATGTCTCTCAGCATGATCGCAACTTGGTACAGATTCATGAGGTTCGGAATGAAGGACACGCCGCCATGAGGCGGATGGCTTACCATCCAAGTCACTCCAAGCGCTTTCCACCGGATCTTCGAGATGTCCTGACACGCGACGCCGACTCAACCGATGTCCACGGGATCGCCCTGCTCCTGGAGCAGGCGATGCCGCGTTTGTCCGTTCGCGACAGGCTCAGCGCATTATGCGTGCCGACGCTTCTCATCAATGGCCTTTGGGAAAAACGGTTTCAGCCTACACGTCAATGGCTTTCGCGAACTCATCCGCATATCGCGGTCGAGGATCTGCAAGGCGGCCATTCCATCAACATCGAATGTCCCGATGGTTTCAATGCGGCGGTATCCCTGTTCCTTTCGGGATACCGATAATGAGCGCGGAAATTGCCTCGAAGCCTGTTTGTTCCGGAACTAGAGGATGCGGTGTTCATGCGCAGGTTTAAGCATCTGGCGAGGCTTGCAATCATCTATCTATTGGGTTCGTTCGGTGGCGCAATTGCAGCCAGTGTCGGTATGCCCTTGCCATGGATGATCGGACCACTCATCTTCACGGCTCTACTCTATCTGACGGGCCTCGCCGACATCGTCATTCCGGTGAAGACACGTCCCATTGGCCAGATCGTCATCGCCTCTCAAGTAGGGGTCTATTTTTCGCCCGCTGCCTTGGCGATGGTGCTGACGCTTGCGCCGCTGCTTGTCGGGATGGCGCTGGCAACCGCAGTGTGTGCATTCTCGGTTGCGTTGCTACTGGCACGCGCGGCACGGCTGAACCTAACCGCTGCCTTTCTCGCGTCACTTCCCACCAGTCCGGTCGAAGCTGCTATCATGGCAGAGCGCTTCCACTGCAATCCAGGTCCTATCATTCTGGCTCAGACTGTCCGGATCGCGGCGGTCGTCGTCCTCGTGCCCGTCGTGATCTATGCCATCGATGGTTGGCCAGCTTCTGCTGGCTTTCGTGTTTCAGCTGCCTTTGACCCAGTGGGAGCGGCGATGTTACTCGGAGTAGGGGTTACGGGTGCGTTGCTGTTTCGTCTGCTTCGGATTGCCAATCCCTTCTTTCTTGGGCCACTCGCCGCCTCCTCAGTGCTTGCAGCTTGGGGTTTGGGCCCATTCTTCTACCCGGCGATCCTCTTGTCAGCAGCACAGATCATCCTGGGTGTCTGGCTCGGATCTACCTTTCGCAGAGATTTGTTTCAGGCGGCGGGCCGGCTGGTCGCGTCATCCATCATTGCAACACTTGCTCTTCTGGCGATGACCTCGGCCGTCGCTGTCGCTCTTGCACTCATCCTGGCACTCGATTGGGAGTTGATGGTTCTGAGTGCTGCCCCTGGCGGAGTGACCGAAATGGCATTAACCGCCAAGTTCCTCGGCCAGGACGTGGCGCTTATCACGGCTTTTCACCTAACCCGTATCTTCATTTTCATCCCAAACATACCTTGGATCATCGGTCTCATCCATCGCTACGAAGGGCAACGTGCAAGAGTGACGGATCGGGACGATTAGTCGGGCTTGAAGATAGATCTGTGACGCTAACTGCGGACCTTGGCCCAAGAATTGGGGCGTTCTGACCAAATCAATTCTCAGTTCAATTTGAGACCTGCATTGCGGATAAGGACCTTGGTCCATTTCTGACTGCTCCTTTGGCAGAGTCGCGAACTGGGACCTTCAAGTGCCCCTGGAGGAGGGGCACGGATGCCGAGATGCTTCTCGTGCAGCCGAATGGAGGAGATCAATGGATAAAGAACCTGTTTTCTTGGGCAAGCAGCGCATATCGGAAAACATCCGCGTGCCCTTGCCCCTGCTTGAAGTGACAGTTGGATTGGCGCTGCTCGCGATCTTGGCCTGGTATGCCATGAGCGCACAGAAACTCCCCCAACCTTTCAATGCCACCGACATAGGCGCCGGCGGATTTCCGCTGTTGATTGCCGGCGGTACGATCGTCGCGACGATTCTCATGGTCGGTTTCGGCATTGCCGGCCTGCTCGGAAAGGCCGAGCGGGAAGTGACCCAATGGCGTCGACCCTTCTACGTGGTTCTGACCAGTCTCGTCTTTGTAGCGCAAGCTGTCTGGTTTGAGACGCTCGGCGTCTATGCCTGCGTCGGTCTCTTCTCAGCCGCGGTGATGCTCGCGGCTGGGGAACGGCGACCGTTGCATGTCATCGGGGTGCCTTTGGCACTGGTCGCATTCGTCTATGTCGTGTTCGCGCTCGCGCTGAACGTCGTTTTCCCGTGAGGAACTGCAATGTTTGAAAATCTGCTTGTAGGCTTCTCGGCATTTGCTGATCCCTTGGTCTGGGTAAGCCTCGTCTTTGGCGCACTCGCCGGCTATCTCATCGGTGCCATTCCCGGCCTTGGCCCAAGCCTCGGTGTCGCCCTTCTCATCCCGTTCACCTATGGCATGGATCCGGTGGTCTCAATCGTGGGATTGGTTGCACTCTATGCCGCAGCTGAATATGGCGGTGCGATTACGGCAATCCTGATCAACTCTCCAGGCACCTCTGCTGCCGTCGCGACGGCGTGGGACGGTTACCCTCTGACCCAGCAGGGAAGAGCGGGCGAGGCGCTGATGGTCTCGATCATTGCTTCGGGTATCGGCATTTTCATCAGTGCGCTGTTCCTGTTGTTCACGGCCGTACCTCTCTCGGAATTTGCGCTGCGCTTCGGACCCGGCGAGTATTTCGCCCTTGCTCTGGTCGGCCTCAGTTTGGTGGTTGGACTTGCTGACGGCTTGGTGATCAAGGGCGCTATCGCCATGGGCATTGGCCTTGCCCTCGCCACCGTCGGACTTGATACCCAAACAGGGGTACCTCGCTTTGCGATTTCGTCGGAACTGTTCGAGGGACTGCCTCTCGTGCCAGTCTTGCTTGGCCTCTACGCCTTGTCGGAAGTGTTGTTCATGGTGGAGGAGGGCGCCACGGCGAAGGTGAAAACCCCGCCAGTCGGTAGCTTTCGGTCCTGGAACTGGAAAGGCCTGTTGCCGCTGAACGGCGTTATCATGCGCAGTTCTGTTCTCGGATACGTCATCGGCATTATCCCAGGGGCAGGTGCGTCCATTGCTTCCTTTATCGCCTATGCGACAGCGAAGAAAACTTCCAAGAAGCCGGAGCTCTACGGAAAAGGTTCGATCGAAGGTGTTGCTGCATCAGAGGCGGCCAATAACGCAGCTGTGTCCGGTGCAATGGCGCCGTTGCTCGCCCTGGGTATCCCGGGATCGCCTACCACGGCTGTCATGATCGGCGCCCTGATGATCCAGGGTATCCAGCCGGGTCCCTTGCTGTTCAGCCGCAACCCCGAAATCCCCTACACCATCTTTGCTTCTCTATGGATCGGTGTCCCCGTGATGGTGTTTATCGGGTTGGCAGGCGCGCGCGGCTGGGCAAGGGTCGCCAACATTCCGCGGCCCGCAATTGCGGCCATCGTGTCTGCGATATGCCTTGTCGGCGCCTATTCTTCCGAAGGCACCATGTTCCCGGTCTACGTGATGACAGCTTTCGGTATCTTGGGCTATCTGTTGCGTAAGATGCAAATACCGCTCGCGCCCATCATCCTTGCATTGGTTCTTGGGGAGATGATGGAAACCAACTTCCGTCGGGCCTTGATCACCTCGCACGGTAGTTTTGAGATCTTCTACTCATCTCCGCTGACACTCGTATTGCTGCTCATCGCTTCGCTCGCGTTCATTCTGCCGGCCATCAGCTTTGCTCGTCGGCGGAGACGCGTGAAGCAAGGAGACGTTGCAGCAAACTAAGTCGGCCGGAGGAGCTGACTTTCACCAGCTCCTACGCCAGCAAGGTCTAAGTTTTACGTCCAGCTTGACTGACCAAAGCTCAGTTTAACTCTCCTCTTTAATCAGCAAAATGAAAACGACCGGAGAGGAGCCGGCTCTATGTTTCGAACCCTGGGAGGAAATCCATGCAATTCAATTTCATCGACACGATTCGCAAGAGCAGCCTTGCTGTTTGCATCGTCGCATCGACTGCTCTTGCAGCAAGTTCTGCGCTTGCGGAGACAACTTGGAAGCCTACCGGCCCTGTGAATGTTGTCATGCACACCAAGCCTGGTGGTACGGCCGACATCTTCATCCGCACCCTTGCTCAGTCGCTGGAGCCGTTGATTGGGCAGACCATCGTGGTCGTGAATGCGCCAGGTGCAGGAGGCGCAACGCAGATGGCCCGCGTTGCAAATGCCAAGCCTGATGGATTGACGCTTGGCATCAATACCATGACCCACTTCACCAGCATGCTGACAAACCTGAAGGGAACCTTCGCTGCTGAGGACTTCTCCTGGATTGCGTCGACGCAGGAGGATCCCATCATCTACTTCGCTCGCGCGGACTCTGAGATCAAGACGATTGATGATCTGGTGGCCAAGGCGAAGGAAAGCTCTGGAACCATCAATGTCGGCGGCTTCGGTCCTGTGGGATCGATGCAGCACTTGGGGACTTCGATGCTCGAGAAGGCTGCTGGCGTGAAGTTCAACTGGGTTGGTTTCGATTCGACACCAGATATCATGACCGCTCTGCTCGGTGGCCATGTCGACATCGGTGTCTCCAATCTCGGTCCGACGGCTCCGTTTTTTGAATCCGACCGCATCATCGGTTTGGGCGTGCTTGGTGCCAAGCGGCTCGACGGCTTGCCGGATGTGCCGACTTTCGGTGAACAGGGCTATGAGGTCGACACGAGCTGGGTTCAGGTTCGAGGTCTCTTCGGTCCGAAGGACATGCCGATCGAGCTGCAGCAGCAGATCGCCGATGCTTTTCATGAAGCGATGAAGGCGAAAACCTATCAGGACTACGCACGCAGCACAGGCGTCATCGATTCCTGGATGGGACCTAACGAGTACACCGCCTTCGTTCGCTCTGTCAGCGAAACAGCCACGAAGCAACTCCAGGCTGCCGGCCTCCTGCAATAACCAGAGAGCCCGCAGGTAAAAGCTCAAGGAAGATCCGGCGGTCTATGGCCGCCGGTCACCCTCCAGGAATATGAGAAGGAAACCCCATGACAAAAGCGCTTGCCGGACTGCGTGTCATCGACACCACACATGTTCTCGCGGGTCCCTTCGCCAGCTATCAGATGGCTGTGCTGGGCGCCGAAGTCATCAAGGTCGAAGACCCGTTCGATCCGGATCAGGCCCGCCTTCAGGGCTCTGATCGGGCGCTCAGCAATGCAGGAATGGGAACTGCCTTCATGTCCCAAGCCTCGAACAAAAAAGCGATGGCGTTAAACCTGAAGACAGAAGGCGGACGCGAAGCACTCAAGCGTCTGATCAAGACGGCCGATGTGTTTGTTGAGAATTACCGCCCCGGAGCCTTCGACAAGCTTGGGCTAGGTTATGAAGATATGCGGGCAATCAATCCCGGGATCATCTACTGTTCGATCTCGGCTTTTGGAGCCACTGGTCCTCGGCGTGAGCAGACAGGCTACGATTCCGTGCTCCAAGCCTTTTCCGGCATGATGGCAATGACGGGCGACCAGGACAGTGATCCCCTGAAGTGCGGAGCACCGGTCGTTGACTACGCTACTGGTACAACGGCCGCTTATGCAATCACCGCCGCGCTATTTCGACGCGAGCGCAACGGCGGCAAGGGGCAGCTCATCGATGTCTCCATGCTGGACGTCGCCTTGATGCTGTGCAGTCCATCAGTGACTGGCTATCTGTGGAACGGTAGCCATCCCAAGCCGAAGGGTAATCGCTTCCCCTTCGCAACGATCGGGCTTTACCGTGCATCCGATGCAGACCTGATGATAGCCGCCTCCAACCTTGAGCAGCAGCGTCGCCTGTGGATTGCACTTGGTCGCGAAGACCTGATCAAGACGAACAACGATCAGCGCCTTGATGGCCATGCGGAAGAGGAGCAGGCCCTGAGGCAGATCATTGTGACCATGCCTGCTGACTATTGGGAGACCTTCTTGCGCGAGCGGCGCATTCCGGCAGCACGTGTTCGTCAACTGAAGGAGGCGCTTGCGGATCCGCAGATCGTAAGTCGCCCGGTGCTCCACAAGCATGTCTCTCCCGGCACTCCGGTTGACGGGCTAGTGGTGCCCGTAGCCGGTTTCACCATGTCAGACAGTGCGCCTGGTCTGACTTTTCCGCCGCAGGCAGTCGGTGCACAGACCGAAGAACTTCTGCGCTCACTCGGCTTCGAGGACGCAGCTCTTGAAAGCTTGCGTGCTGATCGGGCGATCGTTGGAGGGGCAGTGTAAGTGATGAACCCGCTTGTAGAGCTGGCAGAAGCCGCCGCTGATTGGCGTCATCGAACCGTTGAAGAGCCGGTGCGATGGGCGACGCGGCGTGCCGTCCTGGACTGGTTTGCAACGACACTTCCCGGTTGTGCCGAAGCCCCGGCGGCGCTTCTCGCTCCGGCCATGGCCGAAGCGCCGGGAAGCGGCAATGCTTGGTCCTATGTGGATGACCGACCGTGCAGCCCGCGGCGGGCTGCCTTTCTCAACGCCGTTGCAAGTCACACGGTCGAGTTCGACGACATCTTCAAGGATGGCGGCTATCACCCCGGGAGCCCGACGGTCTCGACCGCGCTCGCCCTTGCCCAGCATCTGGGTTCGACACTGGACGAACTTCAGCGAGCCATCATTGCTGGTTATGAAGTCGGGTGCCGGATATCACTGGCAATACAGCCCAGCCATTATACCCACTGGCATACGACCTCCACGGTCGGCACGATCGGCTCAGCGGTCGCCGCATCGCTTCTGCTCGGCGGTGACAGCGGCGTTATTGGCCATGCAATCTCCCTTGCCACCAGCTTCGCCGGGGGGCATCAGCAAAACCTGCAAGGCGAAGGGATGGCAAAGTCGCTCCATCCTGGGCATGCGGCCGATGCTGGAATTCTGGCGGCGATGGCCGCAGCCGCCGGCGTGACGGGTTCGTTGGACAGCCTTCATGCTCCAAACGGCTTTGCTGCTGCCATGAGTGAGACGACAGGTAATTGGGATCACGCCCTCGAAGGTCTTGGCACCTGGACGCCGATCAGCCGCATGACAATCAAGGCACATGGCTGTTGCGGCCATATCTTTCCCGCGCTGGATGGCATTGAATCCATGCGAATAGAACACCGGTTTGGGCCAGAGGATATCGAACGCATCGAGGTATTCGGATATCGCGCAACACAAACCATGTGCGATCGAGCCAATCCTGTGTCGGCCCAGGAAGCACGCTTCAGTTTGCAATATTCTTTGGCAGCCTACCTCCATTTGGGAGGCGTGCGCCTTTCGGCATTCGAACCGGCAATGATGTCCCGCCATGACATTCGCGGCTTGATGACAAAGATCAACCTTGCGGAGGATCCGGCGCTTTCGGCTGAGTATCCCAGAAAACGCCAGGCGCGCCTCACCGTCACTCTCACGGATGGCCGTGTCCTTCACCATCTTCAAAAGACACGGCGAGGGGATCCGGAAGACCCTCTCAGTGATGGTGATCTCGTCGCAAAATTCCTCGAACTCTCCTCAGGGATCCTCGGGCCGCAGGATGCAGACCGCTTTGTTGCGACAGTCCTTCATGGTGAAGAGTTGCCGGGAAAGCTGACGCTGAAAGTCAATGAGGAGCCTGCGGCGTAGAGGCCGTTAATACGGGTAGGGTCCCAGGATTCCCTGCCTCTTCAAAGTTGAGAAAACAGAAACATCAAGCTCGCCGTACGCGGGGCTTGCAATCAACAGGAAGGACAAACCCGATGACTATCAGTGTGCGTGAACACGAATTCGTCGCGCTGTCGCATAAGAACAGCATCGCGACCGTCACCTTGAACCGTCCGGATGTGCGCAATGCTATCAACGATCAGATGCGTGCGGAGTTGATCGAAGTATTCGAGCAACTCGCAACCGACAGGACGGTACGGGCGATCATTTTGACAGGCGCCGGGAAGGGTTTTTGCTCAGGTGGCGACGTATCTGGCATGCGCGCCCGGTTGGATGCAGCGCCTGGTGATGTTGCCTTCAATGGCTGGACACGTCAGCGAAGCACGCATAAGGGCGTCGCGGTTATTCATGGGATCACGAAGCCAGTGATTGCAGCCGTCAACGGTGCTGCCTTCGGTCTTGGCCTCGACATGGCGCTCGCTTGCGATTTTATCATCGCATCGGAAGGCGCCAAGATGTCCATGAGCTTCATCAAGCGTGGCCTCGTATCGGATGGTGGCGGTATGTATTTCCTACCACGCCGAGTGGGTCTGGTGCGCGCCAAGGAGCTGATCCTGACGGCAAGGGTTGTCGAAACGGCTGAAGCTCTGCAGATCGGAATGATCGATCGTGTTGCAGCTCCGGAAGCGCTGCTTGAGGAGGCCCAGACCTGGGCCGAACAGCTCAGCATTGGCTCACCGGCGGCCGTGGCGCTGACGAAGTCAATTCTCGACAAGACCTTCGAGAGCTCGGACGAGACCATTTTCGCACTCGGACGTGAGGCACAAGCGATCTGCTACACGACCTTCGAGCATCGCTCATCCGTTGAGGCCTTCCTCAACAAGACAAATGGCTGAGGTGGCAAGATGACGTTCATTCAGGCTCTTCTGAACCCCGCCAGTGTCGTTGTTGTAGGCGCATCATCTGATCCGACCAAATTGACAGGGCGGCCGATCGCGTATCTTCAGCAGCATGGATATCAGGGGAAAATCTATCCCATCAACCCACGCTCCGAGATGATCGGCGACCTGAAATGCTATGCCGATGCGCAGAGCTTGCCAGAGGCCCCAGACCTCGGTCTGGTGCTTGTCGGAGCAAACCGGGTCATCGACGCAGTTCGCGATCTGTCGGCGGCAGGGACGAAAGCTGCCGTTGTCTTGGCCAGTGGTTTTGGCGAAGCGGGAGAAGAGGGGCAGAGGCTCCAAGCAGAGCTTCGCGAGGCGGCGGGTTCAATGCGCATCCTTGGACCCAATACGATCGGGTTGGTCAATCTCACCGACGGCATCATGCTGACGGCCAGCGGCGCCATGGACATGAAAGACTTCCGCACCGGCGGTATCGCAGTTCTCTCGCAGAGCGGCGGTATTCTCGGCTCGCTTCTGTCACGCGGCGTTGCCCGAGGCATTGGCTTTTCCAAACTGATTGCCACAGGCAATGAGGCCGACATAGAGGTGGGCGATCTCTTGGACGCCATGGCAGATGACCCAGCGACTTCAGTCGTTGCGCTCTATCTTGAGACCATCCGAAATGTGGCCAAGTTCCGCCAAGCGGCGGCAAGAGTCATCGCTGCCGGTAAGTCAATTGTCGCCTACAAAGTGGGTCGATCGGAAACAGGTGCGCAATCCGCAGTCTCTCATACGGGAGCCTTGGCGGGCGCCGACCGCGTCTATGACGCTCTTTTCACGCAACTTGGCATCATCAGGGCCCAGACCTTTGCCGATCTTCTCGATATTCCGGCGGCACTGGCGCAGGGTCGCAGTCTGGCTGGCAAGAGGGTCGCTATTGTAACCTCGACCGGCGGAGCGGCGACTATCGTCGCGGACAATGTCGGTCTCGCCGGCCTCGAAATGCCAAGTCCCGATCTTGAGACCGCGCAAAAGCTTTTGGCTTTGGATCTCAAGGAAGCGGTCCTCGACCGCAATCCTATCGATGTCACTCTGGCCGGTCTTCGACCCGACCTGTTCCGAGCAATCCTGAAAATCCTCTCTGAGAGCGCAAGTTACGACGCCATCGTCGTGGTTGTCGGTTCGTCTTCGATCGGACAGCCCGACGTCGTCGCACGGCCATTGCTTGACTCGATGAACATTAGCAGTAAGCCAATCATGGCCTATGTCAGCCCGGATGCCCCGGGGATCGTTCAGCATCTGAATGCAAGTGGGATACCGGCTTACGCAGCGCCGGAAAGTTGTGCAGCTGCATTGAAGGCGTTGATCCGGCGCCCTGTTGCGATCGTCGTCCCGGATAAGGTGAGCCCGACAGTCGACCTCACGGATCTGAACGCTGGTGCGCTGAACGAGGCGGACGCAAAACGGCTCTGTGCACGCTTCGGTTTTCCAATCACGCGGGAGGTTACGGCGACTTCCCCTTCAGAGGCCGCGGTCAAAGCTGGTGATTTCGGCGGACCGGTCGTGATCAAGATCCTCTCCGACGAGATCCTGCACAAATCAGAAGTCGGTGGGGTCGCTGTGGGTGTCGTGCCGGAGCAGGTCCAGGCGACCTGTGAGGCGATGTTGGCCAAGGTAAAGTCTGCGACGTCCGCGCGTGTCGACGGCTTCTTGATCCAGGAACTCGTCAAGGGCGGGGTCGAACTCATCCTCGGCTATAATCGAGACCCGCAGCTCGGGCCTGGAATACTCCTGGGTGCCGGCGGCGTACAGACGGAGCTCTACCAGGATGTCGCCATGCGGCTCCTGCCGGTGACCCGAGAGGAGGTCCAGGAAATGATCGGCGAACTCAAATGTGCAGCCCTGCTCGACGGGTTTCGCGGACGACCGATCGCCGACAAGGAGGCCTTGGTCGATGCGGTCATGTCCTTCGCTGACATGGCGGTTGCGCTGGACGGTCGGCTGGAGGAGGCAGAGATCAATCCGGTCTTTGTCCTTGAGAAGGGCAATGGCGTCCGAGCCGGCGATGCCCTTGCAGTCCTCAGCTAAGCTTCGTTTGCGCCCGACCAATCCGGTCGGGCGTCAATCGCACTTTCTCCACTCACACCATCTCAGGTGAATGCAAACATGTCAGATGTCTACCTCTGCGATTTTATCCGCACTCCCATTGGCCGATTTGGTGGAACGCTTGCCTCTGTAAGGGCCGACGATCTCGGTGCAGTCGTTTTGAAGGCCCTGACGGTGCGCCACCCGTCCTTGGACTTGGAAGCCATTGACGAGGTCGTTTTTGGCTGTGCCAATCAGGCAGGTGAGGACAATCGCAATCTTGCACGAATGTCGTCGCTTTTGGCGGGTTTGCCCGTAGGCGTCCCTGGAACGACCATCAACAGGCTATGCGGCTCCGGGATGGACGCAATTGTCGCCGGGGCGCGCGCAATCAAATCCGGAGAGGCGGAACTCGTCATTGCAGGCGGCGTCGAAAGCATGAGCCGCGCGCCATTCGTCGTCCCGAAAGCGGAAACGGCCTTCAGCCGGACGGCTTCCATCGAGGACACGACCATCGGTTGGCGTCTCATCAATCCGCTGATGAAGGCACAATACGGGGTCGATTCAATGCCAGAAACTGCGGAAAACGTAGCCGAAGAGTTTGATGTTTCGAGAGAGGACCAAGACGTTTTCGCTTATCGTTCCCAACAAAAGGCGGCGGCAGCCCAGGCGAACGGCCGTTTTGCTGAAGAAATTGTTCCGGTCGAGGTGCCACAGCGAAATGGTCCGCCGCTGCAGATCACTCAGGATGAGCATCCGCGTCTGACAAACCTTGATGCACTGGCGGCTTTGAGAGCCCCATTCCGGCAGGGGGGCAGTGTGACTGCTGGCAATGCAAGCGGCGTCAATGACGGGGCGGCGGCCGTGATCCTTGCCAGCGATCAGGCCGTGAAACGGTATGGACTGACGCCGATCGTTCGGATTCTGGCAGGTGCCACTGCCGGTGTTGCTCCGCGGATCATGGGTATTGGACCCGTCCCTGCAATGCAAAAGTTGATGGACCATCTCAAGCTGCAGCAGACATCTTTTGACGTCATCGAACTCAACGAAGCATTTGCAAGCCAGGGCCTTGCCTGTTTGCGTGAGCTGGGGCTGCCTGACGATGATCTGCGGGTCAATCCGAATGGAGGAGCGATTGCGCTTGGCCATCCGCTCGGCATGTCTGGAGTCCGTATCACGGGCACGGCGGCTCTGGAACTAAAGAAAACCAATGGCCGCTACGCCGCCGCCGCCATGTGCATCGGGGTTGGGCAGGGAATTGCTGTTGCGATGGCTGGTCTCTGACTCGAACGGTCTGACAAGGACTAAAATGGAAAACGCGGTGCTCGCTCCGCCCTGGCTGGCGAGGGGCCAATTTGCCAGCTGTCGTCAATGCGATATGAGTAAAACATGAGCAACCCCATTCCGCCCCTCAATCCTCTACGCACCTTCGAGGCAGCTGCGCGGCTGTCGAGCCTCACGCACGCAGCGCAAGAGCTTAATGTATCGCAAGTGGCCGTCAGCAGGCAGGTCAAGGTTCTGGAAGATTATCTCGGTGTGGTTCTGTTCAAGCGTTTGCATCGTGGAATTGAGCTGACCGAGGAGGGACAGCAGCTATACGATGGCGTCACCCGGGCCTTCCTCGAAATCGGCAATGCAGCAAAACGGGTGTCTCGACGGGGGAGACGAGATATTCTGGCTATCCAATCCTACACGACATTTTCGCAACGATGGCTCATCCCGCGCCTTACGCAGTTTCACGATGCTTTCCCACGCATTGAGGTGCGCTTGAGTTCTTCCATCGCACCGGTTGATTTCGAAACGCAGAATCTAGATGCGGCAATTCGCGCGGGGAAAGGAAATTGGTCTGATCTGCATTCTGAAAAGCTTGTTGATGTCGAGCTCATTCCAATTTGCTCGCCAGCATTTCAGGCAACCCACAACTTGAAGAGTCCTGACGATCTCAGCCGTGTCCGTCTCTTGCACTCGATGGCGCGGCCCACCGACTGGCATGCTTGGTTAAAACGTGTCGGCGCAGCTGTGGATCCCGAGCCAGGGGTGCGTTTCGAAAGCTCTGCGCTTGCCTATGAGGCCGCGTCACTTGACATTGGTGTCGCTATTGCAACCAAGGTCTTTGTCAATCGTCATCTGCAGGCGGGTAGTTTTGTCGCGCCGTTCGATATGACCTGCTACAGCGGGGAAGGTTACTATCTCACTTGGCCAAAGAACATTTCGCCATCTCTGCCTCTGCAAAAGTTTCTGGTGTGGATGCGAGAGCAGATAGGCGAGGACGAGAATCGCTGATTCGAGCTCTCTGTTTTGGAAGCCCAGGCTTTTGAGCCGACCTAGGTCTGCGATTCCAGATGAATACTGCCCATGGATGCTGCAGGCTGGTCTGCTAGACGTCTCAAACTTGATCGACCAAATGCAATTCCGATGGCTTATCCCATCCAGCCTGCATCCGACAGGGAATTTGCCATGAACAGCAGGCCCGCGCGTAACTCCTCTCTTTGAATGACGCCGCCAAGGCAAACGCGAACATGCTCGTCAGGCTTTCCGAGGACCGTGAAGGCGTCAGATGGCATAAGACCGACATGTCGCCCCGCCATTCGTCCCATCAGTTCGGCTCTGCTGGATCCCAGCGGCAACTTGAGCCAGATATTGAATGCGTCCGGTCCGCCGGCAAAATCGTGGCCAGCAAGCGTTGCGGTCGCGATTTTCTGACGGGCGGCACTCTCCGTTCGAATATAAAAGCGGATGGCATCTGCCGTGCCATCCTCGATCCATCGTGTGGCGAGTGCCATGCAGAGTGGTGACGGCATGACGGCGCTTGCCCGAAGCGCCTGCGCCAGGGAATAGGCTGCTCTCGAATTGGGGGCGACTGTGTAAGCAAGTCGCAGACCGGCGCCAAGACATTTGGCAAGGCCGCCAATGTGCCAGGTCAGATCTGGCGCGAGCGTCGCAAATGGAGCGGGGCTTGACGCCGGAATGAAGCCGTAGGCGTCATCTTCGATGAGCGGTAGACGTTGGCGAATGAGGACCTCCGCGATTTCCATTCGCCGGCTTTGCGGAATTGTCAGCGTCGTCGGGTTCTGTACGGTTGGATTGAGATAAAGCGCCTTTGGCTGGTGCAGATAGATTGCTGCATCCAACGCGTCAGGCAGTATGCCTGCGCTGTCCATCGGAAGCCCAACCAGCTGAAGCCCCATTCGCGCTGTGATGGCGCGTAGCCCGGGATAGGTGACCCCTTCGCAGAGGATCACGTCGCCCGGACGCGTCATCGTCGACAGAATAGCTGTCATTGTCGCATGCGCTCCGGGCGTGATCGCAATACGTTCAAGGCTCGGAACCATGCCGCGCTTGGAAAGCCAGGAGGAAGCAGCGGTTTTGTCCTGTGTTCCGCCTGTGGTGGATTGATAGCGCAGCAGGGATACAAGGTTCGCTGAAACCGTCTTCAGACCATCCTGCATGCGGGCGATGAGTTCGGGGTCCTGAGGTTCAGGAGGCATGTTCATCGAGAGATCCTCGTCGCGGGCACGACGGGGGTCCAATTCATGGCGTGCATGGGCGGGAGCGCGTGCGAATGTGCCGCGCCCCACATGGCTTTCAACAAGGCGACGCGCATGCGCCTCGGTATAGGCGCGGCTGACAGTGGTGAAATCGATTGCAAGCCGCTCGGCCAGCTTGCGTTGCGGCGGCAGTCGTTCTCCCGCTGCTATCTCTCCGCTCTTGATGCCGGCCTCGATTGCATCTGCAATCTGAAGGTAGCGGGGTTTGCCGTCAGGCTTAAGCACCGGTAGCCATTTTATCATGCCGTTTTGAATCCCGAATCTGAGAATTGTCTGTGATTGTATGGATGTATTTCTAGATAAACAAGCCGCGGCTATTCAACCACCGTGGTATATTCTGTGTGCCCAATAAGATAGCAAGTAAGCACAATTCCTGGTCATTTTGATCAAAAGAAATGCATCAAATTCGGTTTTGTCAATAATATTGTATGGATATTACACTTAATATTGATTCATACAATTTATGTCGTACGCTTGGCCATCCCCACCGCCAACAGGAGCGACAGTAATGCCCCAAGTCACACAGGAACCCCATAAGGATGGCGACTTCTTCGTTGATTACGAATCCAAGGTGTTCGAGGATGTGAAGGCAGATCCCGGCGAGAAAGCTCTCGTCACCTTTCACACGGTTGCGTTCGAAGGATCGATCGGCCTCGTCAACATTCTCAATGCCATCCGCTTGCAGCGCAAAGGTTACGAGACCTCGATCCTGCTCTATGGCCCCGGTGTGACGCTCGGTATCCAGCGCGGGTTCCCCAAACTTGGGGATGAGGCTTTCCCCGGTCATCTGAACTTCAACAAGAACCTCGAGCGCTTCATGAAGGAGGGCGGCAAGGTCTACGCCTGTCGCTTTGCCCTCCAGGCGCTTTATGGGCACGGCGAGCCGTCCCTTATCCCCGGCATCATTCCGATCCTGCCGCAAGACGTGCTGGATTGCGTCCTGCTTCACAAGAAGGCCAACGCATTGATCATCGACACCTGGACGGTCTGACAGCTCCGGGAGGTCGCGGCTGGCTCTGGCCGTGGCCTCACATTGCAAACATCACGAGAGGTTTTGCCATGTCTAGAACTGTCCGCGCCGCTGCTGTTCAGATCGCGCCCGACCTCACGTCGCGCGCCGGCACGGTGGAGCGAGTACTCAATGCGATTGCAGAGGCCGCTGAAAAGGGCGCCGAGCTGATCGTCTTCCCAGAAACCTTTGTTCCTTGGTATCCATATTTCAGCTTCGTTCTGCCGCCCATGCTCCAGGGACCGGAGCATCTGCGCCTGTACGAGGAAGCCGTCACGGTTCCCTCCGTCGAAACGCGGGCTGTGGCGGAGGCCGCGCGCAAACGCAATGTGGTGATCGTACTTGGTGTGAACGAGCGGGACCACGGGTCGCTTTATAACACACAGCTGATTTTTGACTCCGACGGCAGCCTGAAGCTCAAGCGCCGCAAGATCACGCCGACCTATCATGAGCGGATGATCTGGGGGCAGGGTGATGGGGCGGGCCTGAAGGTCGTCGAGACCGCCGTTGGCCGCGTGGGCGCGCTCGCATGCTGGGAGCACTACAATCCACTCGCCCGGTATGCGCTGATGGCGCAGCATGAGGAGATCCATGTTGCGCATTTTCCAGGATCCCTGGTCGGCCCGATCTTCGGCGAGCAGATCGAGGTGACAATGCGCCATCACGCATTGGAATCCGGTTGCTTCGTCGTCAACGCCACGGGTTGGCTGACGGAAGAGCAGATTGCCTCGATCCATCCCGATCCGAAATTGCAGAAGGGACTGCGGGATGGCTGCATGACCTGCATCATCACCCCCGAGGGGCGCCATGTTGTGCCACCGCTGACATCGGGCGAGGGGATCCTGATCGCCCATCTCGACATGAGGCTGATTACCAAGCGCAAGAGAATGATGGATTCCGTCGGCCATTACGCGCGACCGGAGCTCTTGCATCTGGTTCATCATACACGCCCCGCCCAGGCGCTCATGCAGGATGGCATGAGCCATGCGGGTTATGAGGATACTGCAAAGGTTATCGTCGAGGAGACCCAAGATGCCTGATCTCAAGCCTGTGGCCGATCCCGATCTCATCAATGATCTTCAGACACGAGGCATGCGGCTTGTCGATCCGCGGGCGGGACATGAAAGCCGGCGTGGAGGCGCTGGTCCCTCCGACCACAAAGCCGTCAGCTTCGGTGAAACGACGGTGATGGTGCCGGTCCATACCGCACCTGCATTCGACAGTCCCTATCTTGTTGATGCTCCCGACGCCGACGGACGCGCACGTGTGACGAAAGATGGGGCGGAGGTGGCCCGCATCCGCTTTCCCCACCGTCCAAAATTCTACGATTTGGTAACCGCGGATGGGGTCCCTTATAACAAGATTGCCGTCCTACACTCGCGCGACGTTCTTGCAACCACAATCCTGCAAACCTGCATCCGTTACGAAAGCCGCAGGAAGACCTGCCAGTTCTGCTCGATCGGCCAGAGCCTTGCGGCCGGCCGGACCATTTCCCACAAGACGCCTGAACAACTGGCGGAAGTCGCCAAGGCAGCCGTGGAGCTTGACGGCGTCAAACACATGGTGATGACGACCGGCACACCGCCCGGCAAGGACCGTGGCGCTGCCATCCTTGCCGAAAGCGCCAAGGCTGTGAAAGCCGTGGTCGAACTGCCGATCCAGGTACAATGCGAGCCTCCCGAAGACGATATGTGGCACCAGCGCATGAAGAATGCGGGAGCAGACGCGCTCGGCATGCATCTTGAAGCGGTTACGCCTGAGGTTCGCGAGCGGATCATGCCGGGCAAGGCGAGCGTTCCGCTCGAAAAGTACTTCTCCAGTTTCGAGGCTGCAGTGAAGGTCTTCGGCCGTGGGCAGGTTTCCACCTATATTCTGGCCGGACTTGGCGATACTCGTGAAGCTATTCTGGAAATGTCCGAGCGACTGGTGGCAATGGGTGTCTATCCCTTCGTCGTGCCATTCGTGCCGATTTCGGGCACGCCGCTGGAAAGCCATCCAGCGCCGAAGTCGGAATTCATGGCCAGTATTCTCGAGCCATTGTCGCGCATCGTCATCGACGGCGGACTGAAGGCGTCCGACATCAAGGCCGGCTGTGGAAAATGCGGTGCCTGTTCGGCGCTGTCTACCTACGAAAAGCTGAGGGTTCCGGCATGACCGTTCTGGACCACACGTCCTTCATCAGCCCCGAGTTCATTATCCGTGCCGCGACAGAAGACTGGGAACGAGCGGGCGTTAAGCGATTGCGTCATCAGGTCTTCGTCGAAGAGCAGAAGATCTTCACGGACAACGACCATGACGCGATCGACAACAATGCAATCTTGCTTGTGGCGATTGCAACGCTTGCCGCGGAACCTGCCGATGTCGTCGGCACTGTCCGGATTCATGAGCCCTCGCCAGGCCTGTGGTGGGGCTCGAGGCTCGCTGTCTCTCCCGATTATCGCAAGGTCGGTCGTCTTGGCAGCGAGTTGATCCGACTGGCCGTTGGTACGGCGAATGGATGCGGGTGCAACGAGTTCCACGCGCATGTGCAGCTTCAAAACGTTGCCCTGTTTCGCAGGCTGCACTGGGAGCCGGTGGCTGAGGTTGACCTTCATGGCGTGCCGCATATGCACATGCTGGCATCGCTTTCCTATTACCCGGCTATCTGCAACCCAGCTGTTGGCTGGTTGGCCAGGGCGCGGAGGGGCTGATGTACGTCAACGCCATCGCAGTCGATCTCGCGTCGCATCCCTCCATTCGCGGTAAACTCGACATTGCCGCATCGACTTCGGCGCTCGGACTGTCTGGCGGAGCGGTGGGAAGGCCAGGTGACGATGCTGCCGCGATCGCGCGGCCGGAAGGTGGATGGGATCTGTTTGCAGGCGAGGGGTTCATGCCCCAATTCGTGCAGGACGACCCGTGGTTTGCCGGCTGGTGTGGGGTCATGGTCAACTTGTCCGATATTGCCGCAATGGGCGGGCGGGCTACCGCCTTGCTGGATACGATCTGGGCTCCTGACGCCGCAAGTGCGGACGCTTTGCTCTCAGGTCTGCGTGAAGCCGCACTGGCCTATGATGTTCCGATTGTCGGCGGCCATACAAATCTTCGCAGCACCGAGCTCAACCTTTCCGTTTCTGTCACCGGGCGGGCAAGGCGGCTGATTTCCAGCTTCGGGGCGCGGGCCGGAGATGTGCTCATAGCCGCGATAGACCATCGCGGAGGTTACCGGCCGCGTTTCGACAATTGGTGTGCGGCGCTCAATGTGCCCCATGCCCGTCTTCGTGGCGATCTCGAACTCTTGCCGCAATTGGCCGAAGCCGGGCTCGTTGATGCTGGAAAGGACATCAGCCAGGGCGGCATTGCCGGGACGGCGCTGATGCTGGCTGAATGTTCGGGTTGCGGATTCGATATCGATCTCGAGGCAGTGCCGGTACCGCCGGGGATCGATCCCGCGCGTTGGCTAAGGACATTTCCGAGCTTCGGCTTCCTGCTTTCGGTCCGGCCCGAGCACTCGGACGAAGTCTGCGAAGTGTTTGCAGCGCGCGCTATCCATGCCGCCGCAATCGGAAGCGCCACGACGGAACTCAAGGTCGATCTTACACTCGGGGAAGAGCGCGCGACGTTCTGGGACTATGCCGCGTCACCCTATCTCTCACTTTCCAAGGACACCGCTCATGCCTGAAGTGCGATTTACCATTCGCTGGCCTGATGGCGCAGAAGAAAGCTGTTACTCGCCCTCGACGGCGATAACGCATCACCTGCAGGCCGGAGAGACATATCCACTGACTGAGTTTCTCGATCGGGCTCGTAAGGGCCTCCATGCAGCGTCCGACAGGGTTGAGGCCAAATTCGGCTTTGCCTGCTCGTCCGCGATGGACCAATTGGCACGTATCGAGACCGCAGCGAAAAGCCAACCATCCGACGGACAGGTCACCTGCCTGTCCTTCTCGTGAAAGGGTCTGTCATGAACGACGCCACTACTCCCCACATTCCCGTTTTGATCATTGGTGGTGGTCAAGCTGGTCTTTCCGTCAGCTGGTATCTTATGCGGAATGACATTGAACATGTTGTGCTTGAGCGTCATCGCAGGTTCGAAAGCTGGCGCAACAATCGCTGGGATAGTTTCTGTCTTGTCACGCCAAACTGGCAGTGTCGATTGCCTGGCTGGCCCTACAATGGTGGTGATCCTGATGGGTTCATGCTGAAGGACGAGATTGTCGATTATCTCGACGGGTTCGCCGACAGCTTCAATCCGCCCCTGCACGAGGGTGTCGAAGTGACGCGTGTTTCGCCCTGCAGCGGAGGCGGATACCGCGTCGAAACTACGGCGGGAATCTGGATTGCCGACCAGGTTGTCGTCGCCACAGGCGGCTACGACAACCCGATTGTTCCGCCTTTCGCGGCTGAGCTTGATCCTTCAATCGTGCAGATCCACTCGCGCGAGTACCGCCGGCCGTCGCAGCTGCCGGAAGGTGCGACGCTGATCGTTGGAACCGGACAGTCGGGTGTTCAGATCATGGATGATTTTCATTTGGAGGGGCGATCCGTTCATCTGGCCGTCGGTCCCGCGCCGCGCAGCCCGCGCAGGTATCGCGGGCGGGACGCAACGGATTGGCTGTATGACGCCGGCACCTATGCCGTGACGATCGACCGTCATCCCGATCCGGTGAAGGCGCTCACCCAGACCAATCACTACATGTCCGGACGCGACGGCGGCAAGGAGATTGATCTGCGGAAGTACGCGCTGGAAGGCGTTCGACTTTACGGCTCAGTTGCCGGCGGCTCAGGAACGAGGATGACATTTCTGCCAGATCTCGAGCAGAACCTCGATGATGCCGACAAAAGCTACATGGGAATTTGCAACCAGATTGATGCGTGGATCGCGTCCCAGGGAATCGATGCTCCGGTCGAGCCGCCCTTCGAGAAAGTCTGGCGACCGGAAAAGGAGATCACGGAAGTTGATCTGGCGGCAGCCGGCATCTCATCTATCATCTGGGCGATCGGGTTTCGCCCGGACTATTCCTGGCTCGAGGTCGATTGCCTCGACGAACGTGGAAAGCCCAAATTCCGTCGCGGTGTCACTAAAGCACCTGGGCTCTACTTTATCGGTCTCGGCTGGCTGAATACCTGGGGATCGGGCCGGTTTCTCGGTATCGACGAAGATAGCCGCTATCTCGTCGAGCAGATCGTATCCCGGCGAAAGGGCGTGCTCGCCGCATGAGTCTGTTTGCCATCCATCCGCATGCCCTACCAGAGCTCGTCGACCGACATGTCCTCGGGATGGCCGAGATGGGGTACTCCGGGCTTTCAGAGCAATGGCTTCTGCGCCGGGCAGGGGACTTACACTGGCGATTGATCGCGCGCGCCATGGGGCAAAAGGATGCCGTTTTTACGTGCTCGGCTGGACAGCCCCTTTATGCGGCATTTTGTGCGACGAGCCTGTTTGTTAATAGTCCGGAACTGCCGCAGCTGGGCGTTGACCTCACTCTTACAGCTGAGCTTTTCCGTATCGGGCAAGGCCGGCTGGCCTCGATCCAGAAGATCGCCGTGCGAGGTCACCCAATCGGGAGGGTAATTCTAATCTCGACTTTCGTTGGGCGCTCGGAACCGGGTTGCAACCGTTCGATAGTGCGACGAACCCCGAGAGTGCTGGCAATGCCGCCCGAAGCGCCTTCCTTCGTTCAGCGCATTGCCCGGCATGCCGCCACAGTGGCTAGGCATGCAGTGCGCGGTAACGAAGGTCTTATGAAGAGTGAGGGCGCTCACACACTTCTTCCCTGCCCCTCCACCGACTTCAACGCGGCGGGTCTTTTGTATTTTCCCAGCTTCAGCGCCCTTGCAGAGCGTGCCTTGTTTGAAGCAGGAGAGACGGCGCTTCGCGTTCTAAGTGCACGACATGTTGTCTATTTGGGTAATGCCGAACCTGGTGAACGGATCAGCGTCGCGTTTCGCAAGCGAGCGAGTGGGACCGATATCGTGCTGCACGGTGGTGACGACAGACCCTTGGCGCTAATGCGCCTCCGGGCACTGACAAAAGAGACGGATGTCGCAAGCTAGGCATTTTTAATTTCCATAATTATGCTTATCTGATTTTCGCTAAACCATTGATCCCGTTAGCATAAAGTGAACAGCGAGATGTCGTCTTGTGTGGCGGGTCCAGCCACGCCCCCTGCCCCGCACGTTCCCTTGATCGGGGGCAGAACAAGAGCAGTCCGAAATCGTACGCTAAGGGCGAACGGAATGAGAACTTACGCGGCATCCCTTAGCCTAGCCGGAAGGCGGAGCGATCGAAATCCGTTCGGCATCTGATGTTCGGCATCCCAGGTGTAGATGCCGGTAAGGTTGATATGCTCCCAACTCAGCGGCGAGATGTGCTTCAACAGAGTATCCGGAATGTCTCGACGCGCTCGCTTCAGCTGTGTGATTGCACGGTCGAGATAGACTGTATTCCAGTGAACGATCGCACTGACGACGAGGTTGAGACCAGAGGCGCGGAACGCCTGGCTTTCGAACGACCGGTCGCGGATCTCGCCCCGCTCGTGGAAGAAGACAGCGCGTTTCAGCTTATGGGCGGCCTCACCTTTGTTGAGACCGGCTTGGCATCGCCGCCGTAGTGCCGGACTTGAGTACCATTCGATCATGAAGAGCGACCTTTCGATACGGCCGAGTTCGCGGAGTGCCCTCGCTAGATGGCTTTGCTTCGGAGACGCGGATAGCTTCTTCAGGATCGTAGATGGCACCACGGACCGCGTCGTGATCGACGCTGCGAGATGGAGCAGATCATCCCAATGGTCGAGGATCAGGGCGGTGTTGATCGGCGCCCCGATGTGGTTCGACAGGGTCGGATATGCATCGTTCTTCTCGAACGTGTGGAACTTCCGATCTTTGAGATTGCGCAGTCGCGGTGAGAACCGCTTTCCGATCAAGGCGAACAGCCCGAAGATATGATCACTGGCACCGCCCGTGTCGGTAAAGTGTTCATGGATGTCGAGGGCCGTGTCCTGATCGAAGAGCCCATCGAGCACATAGGCCGCCTCGCTCTCGGTCGGACTGATGGGCAAAATGCTAAAGTAGCCATATTGATCTGACAGATGGCTATAGAATTTCGATCCAGGCTCGCTGCCGTAATGCAAGTTGATTTCGCCGCGCTTTGCTGCTCGGTCGCTCGCACGGAAGAATTGGCCATCTGACGATGACGTTGTGCCGTTGCCCCACAGGCGGGAATGCGGATGCTGGGTGTGGGCATCGGTGATGCACGCTTGCGCCGCGCGGTAGGTCTCCGATCGAGCATGGAATGTACGCATCCACCCAATCTGGTGAGCGCTGATCCCCTTGGATGCGCCCGCCATTCGCTTTGGGCCGAGGTTCGTCGCATCGGCCAGTACACCAGCGAGCATGGCAGAGACATTTTTCGGGGCGTCGCCGGTGCGAACATGTGTGAAGAAATCCGCAAAGCCGGTCCATTCATGCACTTCCCTTAACAAGTCGGGAACCTCGATCAACGGATACATGTCGCTGATCTCGGCGTTCAGTTCCTCTGGTGCCACGGGGACTTCGCCGGCGGTTGGTGTGACGATCAACGTTCCGGCCTCAAGACGAACTCCTTCGAGCTTTCCGGATCGTGCTCTGTGCGCGAGACGCTGCAGGTTGAACTCGAGCATCTGACACGCTTCGGCAAGCCACTGTGCGCCGTCACCTTGGACACCCAAACCGAGACGATCTTCTTCCTTCATCGTGATGAATGTCGACCGCGGCATCAGATGCTCGTCAATCGGCCGGAAAGATCGGCTGCCGTCGACCCAAATGTCCGCAGATCTAAGCCGGTCTCGCAAAGCCGCGAGCGTGGCGATCTCATAGAGACGGCGATCGGGTTTCCCCTGTTCGAAGATAAGCTGTCGATCAGTTTGGCTGAGGTGGGTGATCGGCACGCGATCCGGGAGTGTCCGCCGCTTCTCGGCATAAAGCCGTTTCAACAGTGCAATTGCCGCCAGAAGCGGGTCGTGGCGATGCGCCGAGCGGAACGTGAAGGCCTGAAGGAATGCACCAATGTATTTGTGGACGGTCGAATATTGCTTGGCTGCTACGATCAGCGACGGCGCCTCGTTGTCGTCGAGCATTGACTCGAGCTCAGGCTTCATCCGAAGCAACCGGTCCCAGCCGACTCTTTGGTCGAGAACATCCAATGCGTTCCGACCATACTCCCGTATTCCTTGTGTGAAGAGTAGACCCTTTATCCGATTGACGTGGAAGACACGCTCCGCAATCAGGGTTTTCCGCTCCCGCCCAATCCGTCGGTTGTCTTCTTCCTCGGGTGAAAGAAG
>Ga0268287_100217_pt1 | contig 26667 bp, 32 predicted proteins | sample MetcocultureR3M_FD_191348 | JGI IMG/M metagenome (GOLD analysis project Ga0268287, IMG submission 191348) | Soil microbial communities from Anza Borrego Desert, Southern California, United States - Methanotrophic co-culture R3-M | ecosystem: Environmental > Terrestrial > Soil > Desert | place... | reverse complement strand
CGACCCCCGCAAGCTGGCCCAAGGGAAGCCCCGGGGGGAATGACGCCTCCGGCGGCCCGTGCTAGGTCCGCCGCCACACTAGGAAACCCGAAAGTCTCATGGCTCTGAAAGTCGCCATCGTCGGCCTGCCGAACGTCGGCAAGTCGACCCTCTTTAACGCGCTCACCCAGACCGCCGCGGCCCAGGCCGCGAACTATCCCTTCTGCACCATCGAGCCTAACGTGGGCGACGTGGCCGTGCCCGAGCCGCGCCTGGAGGCGCTGGCCAAGATCATCCCGTCCAAGGAGATCATCCCGGCCCGCATCAACTTCGTGGACGTCGCCGGCCTGGTGCGCGGCGCGTCCAAGGGCGAGGGCCTGGGCAACCAGTTCCTGGCCAACATCCGCGACTGCGACGCCGTCTGCTTCGTCGCCCGCTGCTTCATCGACGACGACATCACCCACGTCGAGGGCCGGGTCGATCCGCTCGCCGACCTCGACACCATCGAGACCGAGCTGATGCTGGCCGACATGGAGAGCCTGGAGAAGCGGGTGGTGAACCTCGAGAAGCGCGCCAAGGTCGGCGACAAGGAGGCCGCCCAGACGCTGCGCCTGATCAAGCTGGCGCTCGCCGAGCTGAACGAGGGCCGCCCGGCCCGCGTCGCCAAGATCGCCGCCGAGGACGAGAAGGCCTGGCGGATGCTTCAGCTCCTGACGTCCAAGCCGGCCCTCTACGTCGCCAACGTCGACGAGGGCTCGGCCGCCACCGGCAACGAGCTCTCGAAGGCCGTGCAGGAGCGCGCCGCCCGCGACGGGGCCGACAGCGTCGTCATCTCGGCCAAGATCGAGAGCGAGATCGCCCTGCTCGAGCCCGAGGAGCGCGCCGAGTTCCTCGAGACCCTGGGCCTGGAGGAGCCGGGCCTGAATCGCCTGATCCGCGAGGCCTACCACCTGCTCGGCCTGCAGACCTACTTCACCGTGGGTCCCAAGGAGGCACGCGCCTGGACGATCCACAAGGGCGACACCGCCCCCCAGGCCGCCGGCGTCATCCACACCGACTTCGAGAAGGGCTTCATCCGCGCCGAGACGATCGCCTACGAGGACTACGTCCGCCTGGGCGGCGAGGCGGGCGCGAGAGACGCCGGCAAGCTGCGCTCGGAAGGCAAGGAGTACGTCGTCAAGGACGGCGACGTGATGAACTTCCGCTTCAACGTCTAGGGCGCGGTCAGGCGATGGCCTGGTAGGCGGCGATCAGCTGCTCCAGGTCCTCGGGCGTGTCCATCTCGTAGGATTCGATCTCGCGGGCCTGCAGCGGCAGCCGCGTGGCGAGCTGTTCGTAGACCGCGCACGGCTTGGCCTCGAGCACGCCGGGCGGCAGCCAGGCGAGGTTCGCCCACTCGAAGGGCCCGGGCGCCTCGCGCGAGAAGCCGGTGATCCGCATCGCCTCGTCCACGTGCGCATAGACGCAGTCCTGGGTCTTGGCCTCGGTGACGGCGATCAGCGGGGTTTCGGGCGCCGCCCCGGCCCCCTCCAGGAACGCCCGGAAGCTGCTGGGCTCGAACAGGATGTCGGCGTCCATGTAGAGCGCGGGCGTCCGCAGGTGGGCCCCGCCCATGACGTAGCTGTGGAGCGTCGTCGTCATCCGGTAGGACGGGTTCACCACAAAGGTGACGTCCCGGCGGATGTCGCGGATGCGCCGCATGACGTTGGGGGCGTCGAAACCCACCACGATCCGCACGTCCTCCACCTCGGCGAGGCGGTCCAGCAGGTGGGCGATGATCGGCCGCCCGCCCACCTCGATAAGGCACTTGGGAATGCCCAGCCCCATGCGCGAGCCCATGCCCGCGGCGGCTACAACAGCGTGTTCAACAGGCGGCATAGGGCGCGGCTCTCATAGACGACGTAGTCGGCGACCTCGAGGAGGGCGGGGGCCGGATCGTGGACGCCGCCGTAGGCGATGCTGATGTCGGCGGCGTCGAACATGGCGATGTCGCCCGCGCCTTCGCCGACGGCGACGATCCGGTCGAACTCGGTCCGCATGGAGGCGATCGCCTCGGCCTTGTTGATGATGCGGGTCAGGGCCGTGGGATGGGTCTCGGTGGCGCTCGCCTCGGAACTGTGCACCCCGCAGCCGATCCGCTCCACCAGGGGCGCGATCCACTGGGGGATGTTCCCCGTCACGATGCGGCAGGCTTCGGGCCTCGCGCGCACGAAGGCGGCGATCTGGGGATCGAGCTCCGCCGCGGCGGCGGCCTCCTGCACCTGCGCCAGCGGCACCGACTTCAGGATGGCGAAGCGCAGCTTGAACGAGGCGGCGAACGACAGCGTCCCGTCGATCGTCAGGCGGGTGAGCAGCGCGATCTCCTCCTCCAGCCCCGCCGCGCGGGCGATCAGGGGCAGGAGCTCCTCGCGGGTGAGGGTCCCGTCGAGATCGAACGCAAAGCCCGTCCTCAAGGCGCGGCGCTCCCGATGATGCAGTAGAACTGCCGCGTCTCGGCGCGGTTGTTCAGGCCGGCGTCGGCGAAGAGGGGGACGAACTCGGGCGGCGGCGCGCCGAGGCCCTCCTCGATCAGGGCGCCCAATTCCGCCCGCGTGCGGTAGATCGCGTAGTAGGTCTGCTGCAGCTCCTCCGACCAGACGCCGTTCAGCGTCAGCCGCTCGTCCACGGCCATCGGCTCGCGCACATAGACGAGCCCGCCCGGCGCCAGCAGCTCGCGCAGCCCCTTCAGGCAGCGGACGACGTCCTCGTCGTCCATGTAGATGAACACCCCGGCGATGATCGCCCGGTCGAACGCGCCGGCAACGCCCAGGGTCGCGGCCGACACGTCCTGCGCCCCCAGGACCCGGAATTCGGCCCAGCCGGCATCGTGCCGCTCCCGGGCGAGCGCGATCATCTCCGGGCTGAAGTCGACGCCGACGTAGCGCGCGACCTTCCCCTGCAGCGCGTCGGCCCATCGGCCCAGGCCGCAGCCGACGTCCAGCACCCGGCTGCCCGGCGTCAGCGCCAGCTTGGGCAGGATCAGAGCCTTCTCCTCGCGGTCGCGCCGCTCGGCGAGCTCGGGATTGCGATCCTGATAGATGACGCTGACGTACGGGTTCCGCTCGTCGCGCTTTTCGGCGCGGCCGGCGAAGAAGGCCTCGATGCGTCCCTTCGCGCCGGCCAGCGAGACCTTCCGCGCCCGCACGCGGCCGGACGCCCCGGGATCCCCGGACTTCACGCCCCCCGCCTCACCGTCCGCGTCCGACAAAGGTCACACCCTCCGGAAGACGAAATAGGCGTTCTCGAGGCCGGCCTGCTGGTTCTCGTTGAGCAGCACCTTCTCGACCAGCTCGAAGCCCTGCTGGACGAAGCTGTCCACGTAGTCGTGCGCGTTCCTGTAGATCGCCACATAGCCCGTCTGCGGGTTGCGGGCGATCACCTGCTGCTTGCGCGACAGGCTCTCCTTGGTGATGAGCAGGCCCTGCGGCCGGGTCATGGCCCGCAGGCTCGAGATCGCCATCGCGTAGGCGCGGATGTCGATGAAGCCCGACAGCACGCCCGCGCAGCAGCACAGGTCGTAGCGGCTGAGGGTCCTGACCTCGTCCAGGCTTTCGACCCGCCAGTCCACGTTGGTCGCGCCCTTGGCGTGCGCCTGCTGGCGGGCCTGCTCGATCAGCTTCGGGCTGATGTCGCAGGCGGTGACGCGCTCGGCCTTCTCCGCGATGACGAGCGTGTAGCGGCCGTCGCCGCAGCCCACGTCGACCGCCGTCTTCCAGGGACCATGGCGGGCGACGACCTCGCGCAGGGCTTCTTCCTGGCGATCGTAGTAGTCCGGCGTGGCGAGGTAGGTGTCCGTCGCACCGCTCCAGTACTCCCGCGCCTTCCCGTGGAGGGCGTCCTTCGGGAACCGCCGCACCCGGATGTCGTCGCCCGCCAGGACGGCCTCGGCGAGGTGCTCGGCAATGGCCTCGCCGACCGTTCCGCTGTCTGGGCGGTGCAGGAACTCGGGCAGCGCCTGGCGTCGGCGCTCGGCCATCGGATCCTCGCCGGCGGCCACCTGGTCGACGAACCGGGGGATGTCCTCCGCATCGCCGCAGACATAGAGCTGGTCGAGCAGGTGGGCGTCGTCGTTCAGCCCCACCCCGTCCTCGGGCGAGAGGTAGAGGAGCGGCTTGCCCGTCGCGAAGAACTCCAGGAGGAACGAGCCGGCGTCGCCCATCAGGCCGTCCGCCGCCTTGAAGGCCGGCAGGTACGAGCCGCTCTCGTCCAGGATGACGTTGTCTATGCCGGCGAGCCTCTGGCGGAAGGCCTCCTCCTCGGCGGGGGTCCAGTACCGGTCGGCCCGCAGGGTGGAGAACAGTAGCGGGTGGGGCCGGAAGATGAGCGCATGGGTCTTGGCCCGCGCGGCGAAGGTCTCGAGGATGTGGTCGCGGAACCGGCCGAAGCTCGACCACAGGGCCGACGGGCCGTCCTTGAAGTGCGGCGTCCAGAGCAGGGCCGTCCGCCCGCCGATCCGCGCCTCCAGGTGGCTCGCGTCGCATTCGTCCAGCCTGGCGAGGCGGTCCAGCCGCGGGGGCCCGGTGACCACGACGTGTCCTGTCCCGCTTTCGCAGTAGCGAGCGAACATTCGGCGGTGCGAGGCCGAGCGGGCGAAGATGCGCCAGGCCCGCTGCTGAACCGGCAGGTTGAACTGGTACTGCATGTTGAAGCCGCCGCCGCCGATCTCCAGACCGTACGGCACGTAGGCGATCCGGGCGCCCGCCGCCTCCAGGGCGTCGAGGCCCAGGAAGGGCGGCAGCATCTCGTCGTACGGCGAGGGCACGAAGACGACGTCGGGCTTGAAGTCGTCGAGGACGCCCTCGTAGGCGTAGCTGAAGGGGATGTCCTCCCGCGCCAGCATGGCCCGCGCCTGATGGAACTCCTGGGACTGGCGGTCCGGGAAGCGGTTGGGGGTGAGGATGACCCGGGCGATGAAGCGGGGGTCGCGGCTGCAGGCCTGCCAGACCGACTCCAGGCTGGGCCAGACCGTCGCCGACACCACCAGGAAGACGACGCGCACCACGCCGTCGCGGGGTCCGCCGAACCGCCCGTCGCCCCTGGTCGCCTGCGCCTCGGCCAAGATGGCCCTCCGTCCCTCGCCCGCCCCTCCGGCGCCCGCCCGGATTAGCGACGCTCCGCAAGGGAGACAAGCGTCAGGGCCCCGCGGCCGATGGCCCTTGCCCGTGGCGGGCCGCCCACTACCATCCCCCTGCGACCGTCGACTCGCGCCGCCGCGGCGCGGCGCGCAGCAGGCGGACGACGACGGACGACCGCCATGGCGGGGACCGCAACAATCCAGGGGCGCACCATGTCGGCTGATGAGACCTTTCCGGCGAAACTCGTCTTCGTGGGCGGCGCGCCGCGCTCGGGGACGACCATCGCCCACGCCCTGCTCTGCACCGCGCCGGGGGCCAGCCCCTACACGCCAGAGATCTCCTTCTTCGCCTATATCGTGCAGGGCTACTGGGCCGGCCTGGCGAACTGGGACATCCACACCCACGGCCTCTTCGCCGATCGGGAAGGCTTCCGCGGGGTGATGGCCGACGCGGCGCGCGCCGCGCTCGCGGGGATCTGGCGTCATCTGAGCGAGCCGCAGATGCTGTGCCTGAAGGATCCGATGCTGACCCCGCATTTCCCCCTTCTGGCCGAGCTGCTGCCCGAGGCGCTGTTCGTGACGATCTGCCGGCACCCCCACGACGTCGTCCGCTCGCGCCAGGAGGTGCACGAGAAGGCCGGGAGGGGGGATTTCGGCTATGAGGAGGTGCAGCAGGTCGCCGAGGAGTACCGCAACGTCTACCAGCTGGTCTTCGACCACGATTTCGGCGAGCGGAACTTCATCTTCCGCTACGAGGACATGGAGGACGCGGGCCTCCAGGCGCGCCTGGCCGCCTTCGTGGGCGCCTCCGGGTTCGACCAGAGCCGCCTCTGGGTGATGGCCGACGGGAAGAAGCGGGACACCGAGGCTTCGCAGGCCGACCCGACCCACTCGCCGAAGTACAGCGGCGGCCTCGACCTCTCCCCCCGGCTCGACGCCCTGCGGCCCGATTTCCAGGAAGTGGTGACCGCCATCTGCAATCCCATCATGCGGCCGATGAACTACTGCTGACGCCCCGGTCCCTGCGCGAGACCGTTGCGTGCGGAGGCCCCCGGTGTTCAGGATCGACCCCGGGACGCCGCTGAACGAGGGAGACGCGTCGACATGGCCGAGACGATCACCATCGCCGGGGCGGACGGCTTCGAGTTCTCCGCCTACCACGAGCCGGCGTTCACGCCCCGCAAGGGCGGGGTGATCGTGCTCCAGGAGATCTTCGGCATCGACCGGCACGTCCGCGCCGACGTCGGCCGCTGGGCCAAGATGGGCTACGAGGCGATCGCGCCGGCCCTGTTCGACCGCCGCCAGCGCGACTTCCACGCCGAGCATGACGATGCGGGCATCCAGGCGGGCCTCGCCCACGCCCGCGCCACGCCGCTGGACCAGGCGCTGTCCGACATCGCCGCCTGCCGCGATTTCCTCGCCCAGCATGGCGGCAAGGTCTGCGTGGTGGGCTACTGCTACGGCGGCTCGCTGGCCTGGCTCGCCGCGGCGCGGGTCGAGGGGATCGCCGCCGCCTCCAGCTACTATGGGAGCCTCGTCAAGCAGTTCGCCGCCGAGCCGCTGAAGTGCCCCGTGGTCGTCCACCTCGGCCGCACCGATCCCGGCATCGACGCCGACGCCGTCGAGGCGGCGGTCCGCGCGCACCATCCGAAGACCCCGGTCCACATCTACGAAGGCGCCGGCCACGGCTTCAACAACCAGAGCCCCGAGCGGTACAACGCCGAGGCCGCAGACCTCGCCCGCCACCGCACCCTCGAACTCTTCGACCGGGCCTGCAGGGGGGCCTGAAGGGGAGCCAGACCATGGGCGAGACGATCACCCTGAAGAGCCGCTTCGACGGCTTCGAGCTGTCCGCCTACCACGCCGCGCCCCAGGACGCCCGGCGCGGGGGCCTGCTGCTGATCCAGGAGATCTTCGGCGTCACCGACCACATCCGCGAGCTGGCCGACGGCTTCGCCGCCGACGGCTATGAGGTGATCGCCCCGTCGTTCTACGACCGGCTCGAGCGGGACTTCCAGGCCGACTACAGCCAGCCGTCCATCCAGAAGGGCGTGCAATACTCCACCGCCACGCCGTGGGACCAGGTGGCCGGCGACGCCCAGGCCGCCATCGAGGCCCTGCGTCCGCCGGTGTTCGTGACCGGCTACTGCTGGGGCGGGGCGGCGACCTGGCTGGTCGCCTGCCGCTGCGAGGGCGTGGCGGCCGCCGCCTGCTTCTACGGCCGGCGGATCAGCGAACTCGTGGACGAGACCCCGCGCTGCCCCATCATCCTGCACTTCGGCAAGACGGACGCCTCGATCCCGATGGAGAAGGTGGACGATATCCGTGAGAAGCACCCCGACCTGCCGGTCTATCTCTACGACGCCGGCCACGGCTTCGTGTCGGACCGCCGGTCCGACTACCACGCGGACTCGGCGCGCCTGGCGCGCCTGCGCACCCTGCAGCTCTTCGCCCGCGCGGGCGGCGGCAAGGCCGAGGCGTAGGGGTCCCTCCCCTCCCGGGGAGGAGGTCAGGCCTCGATCTCCTTCTTCACGTCGGGATGCTGCTCCAGCACCCGCACCAGAAGCGCCTGGGCGGCCAGGATGCCGATGCCGGCCGCGTAGCCCGAAAAGACGCCCGCCGGATAGCGCCCGCCCGCCGCCGCCCCGGCGATCTGCCAGTACATGAACAGGGCCGCCCCCAGCAGCAGGCCCACCCCCAGCACGACCGAGCCGGGGGTCTGGCCGAAGCCGGCCTTGAAGCTCATCCAGACGTAGCGGACGAGCGGGCGGCGCAGGACGCCCACCGCCAGCGGCAGCCCCAGCGACAGCAGCAGGAAGATCCCCGGCCAGACCAGCGTCCGCTGGACGATCAGCGCCGTGCTCCCGGGCAGGCGGTCGAAGGCGTGCAGCACCGCCCCGGCGTAGATCAGCCCCGCCGCGGCCACGGTGATGTCCTGCATGCGCTTGAAGTTCCGCCAGGCGGGAATGTGGGCCATCGCCCAATGTAGTCAGGCCGGTGCGGCCCGCGTAAGGCGCCCCGCCTGGGAAAAAGGGGCTCGGCAAGGTTATGGTCGGTCGTGGCGCGGGCGCGACTCACCCTCTTTCCGGTCCTGGCGGCGCTGGCCGTCCCGGCCGCCCTCCCCGCGCCGGCGCGCGCGGGCGAGGTCGCCTGCGCCTTCGAGGGCGGGGTGGTGGTGGTCCCGGCCCAGGTCGCCGGCGTCGCGGGGGACTACATCCTGGACACCGGCGCGCCGCGCACCCTGCTGCACGACACCAAGGCCCGGGCCGAGGGGATCGAGGCCGAGGCGCTGATGGGCGAGGTGCGGCTGGCCGGGCTCGCCCTCGCCGCCCGCCCCGTCGGGGTGGCCGACCTCGACGTGCGCGGCTGGAACCTGCCCACCCCGATCGCGGGGCTGGTCGGCGCCGACGTGCTGAAGGACTTCGTGGTCGACGTGGCCTTCGCCCCCTGCCGGGTGGGGATCTGGCGCCGGGGCGCGGCCCCGCCGTTCCGCGCCGCCCGCAGCCTGCCACTGGCGTGGGACGCCGGCCGGCCCGCCGTGCGCGCCTGGGTCGGCGACGAGGCGCGGACGCTGGAAGGACTGTTCGTCGTCTCCACCGGAGCGAACACCGCCGTGCGGCTGGCCGAGGATCTGGCCGCCGCGCCCGGCGCGCCTGCCGGAGAGATCGGTCCCGACGGCCGCTGGCTGGCGCGCCTGGCCGAGCTGGGCTTCGCCGGCCGCACGCTGCGCGATGCGGGCGCGGGCCTCACGCCCCCCGAGGGGGAGGCGGCGGGCGTCATCGGCGGGCCGGCCCTGGCGGGGCCCGCCTTGCGCTTCGATTTCCCCGCCGGGCGGCTGCGGGTGGCTCCCGCGCCGCGCTAGCGGGCCCCTAGCGAGCCCACGTCTCGATGAATTCCGGCATGTTCGGCAGCACGTCCACGCTGGCGTGCAGCAGCACGACCAGCAGGAGGCTGCGGGTGCGCGCCCACAGGGTCCCGAACAGCAAGGAGATCGGCGACAGCGTGGCGATCGTGAAGGCGACCACCTGCAGGGGGTCTGTGGACCAGCCGTCCACGCCGGGCTCCCCGCGCAGGAACAGGCCGGGGGCGTGCGCCAGGGCGAACAGCACCGAGCCCACGACCACCGCGCCGGCCTCGCTCTTCAGGAAGGCCGCCAGCCGCGTCTGCAGCACCGCCCGGAACAGGAACTCCTCGCTGAGCCCCGCCTCCAGGGCGAGCCAGAGGAAGGTCGCCGGCGCAGCCCAGGCCAGCAGCGCCGCCGAGGGCTGCAGGGCGGCGATGTTGCGCAGCGACGGGCTGACGACCGCGAGCAGCGCCAGGAGGATCAGGCCCAGCACCACCAGCGGCGGCCAGAAGCCCGGCCGGCCCGCATGGGCGCTGAACAGCGGCCGCACCGGCGCCCGCAGCGCCAGGAGCAGCAGCACTGGGATCCCCACGTGGACCGCCAGCTTCAAGGCCAGGACCAGCAGCTCCTGCCCCTGGCCGGGCGGCAGGGCCGCGCGGGCCGCGCCCATGCCCCAGCCGAGGAAGCCGACGGCGTAGAGCGCCAGGAACGCCAGCAGCGCGCCCAGCTCGAGCTTCGGCCGCGGGACCGGCGCCGCCGGCGGCCGCGCCTTGCGGGTCAGCAGCACCGCCAGGCCCGTCAGCCCCAGGCCGAACACGCACATGGAGATCAGCGGAAAGGTCCAGTCCGCGCCCTTCACGGCCAGATAGGCGGTGGCGGCGGCCCAGAGGGCGGCGTAGGCGGCGACGAGCGCGGCGCCGCGGCCGCGCGGAAGCGAGATGGTCATGGCGGGTCCCCCCCAGGGACTTTGTCGAATGTCGCGCCGCCTTAGGCGCAGGGCCCGCCCGCGCCAACTTAAGTCTCGTTCATGACCTTCCCGTCATGGGGCCACAGCATGGGCCGGAACGCAAAAGGCCCCGGCTTTCGCCGGGGCCTTCGAAGCGCGTCGCGCGGTCGCCGCTAGTGGGCGACGTTGCGCCAGATGCGGCGGTAGCTGAACCACAGCAGCACCGAGAACAGCAGCAGGTAGATCATCGCGCCGAAGCCGAACTGCTTGCGCTCGATCATCTTGGGCTCGGCGGCCCAGGTCAGGAACGCGGTGACGTCCTTGGCCTGCTGGTCGATGGTCGACTTGGTGCCGTCGTCGAAGGTCACCTTGTCGGGCGCCAGCTGCGGCGGCATCGCCAGGGTGCCGCCCGGCGGCACGTGGTGGGCGTCGCCGCTCCAGTAGGCCGTCAGGTCGCCCGGGAAGTAGGGGTTGTAGTAGGCGCCCGCCGGCACCGTAAGGCCCGCGGGCGGGTTCACGTAGCCGGTCAGCAGCGAGTAGATGTACGCCGGGCCGCCCGAACGGGCCTTGGTGATCACCGACAGGTCCGGCGGATAGGCGCCGCCGTTCGAGGCGCGCGCAGCGGCCTCGTTCGGGAACGGCGCGGGGAACCGGTCGGCCGTGGTGGCCGGACGCTGGATCACATCGCCCGTCTCGGAATCGATGTCGTTGACCTGCACGTCGGCGGCCAGCGCCTTCACGTACGGGTTGTCGTTCGGGTTCGGGTACTTCGGGTCGTAGAACGGCCCGCCCTTCTCGGCCAGGGTCCGGAAGTAGACCAGGTCCATGGAGTGGCAGGCCGAGCAGACCTCCCGGTAGACCTTGTAGCCCCGTTGCAGCTGGGCCTGGTCGAACTTGCCGAACGGTCCCTCGAAGCCCCAGGACACGTCCCTGGGCTCCTTCGGGTGCGTAGCCGACAGGGCCGGGCCTGCGAGGAAGGCGAGCCCCAGCGCCGCGAGCGCGATACCTTTGCGCAGCATCTTAGGCTCAACCCCTCTTTTCAGGCGACGCCACGGCGCCCGCGGGCGTGGTGGCGGGATGCGACAGGACAGGCGCGGAGATCGACTCCGGCACCGGAAGCGGCTTCTCGGTCAGGCCGAGGATCGGCAGCACGAGCAGGAAGTAGGCGAAGTAGTAGGCGGTCGCGACGCGGCTCAGCCAGACGTAGCTGTTGATGTTCGCGTCCAGCAGCTGGAAGCCGCCGCCCACGCCCGGGATCACCGGATCGTCGGGGAGCTTCGCGCCGCACAGGCCCAGCACGATGCAGGCCAGCACGAAGATCAGGAAATACAGCCGCGCCGTCGGCCGGTAGCGCATCGAGCGCACCTTGGACGTGTCGAGCCAGGGCAGCACGAACAGCACGCCGATCGCGCCGAACATGGCCAGCACGCCGCCCAGCTTGTCCGGGATGGCCCGCAGGATCGCGTAGAACGGCAGGAAGTACCATTCGGGGACGATGTGGGCCGGCGTCACCAGCGGGTTGGCCGGGATGTAGTTGTCGGCGTGGCCCAGGATGTTCGGGTTGTAGAACACGAAGCTGGCGAACAGGATCAGGAAGATGCTGATCGCGAAGCCGTCCTTCACCGTATAGTACGGATGGAAGGGAACGGTGTCCTCGCTGGACTTCACGTTCACGCCGAGCGGGTTGTTGTTCCCCGGCACGTGCAGCGCCCAGATGTGCAGGCCGACGAGGCCAGCGAGCACGAACGGCAGCAGATAGTGCAGCGAGAAGAAGCGGTTCAGCGTCGGGTTGTCGACGGCGAAGCCGCCCCACAGCCAGGTGGTGATGCTCTCGCCGACGATCGGCAGGGCGCCCAGCAGGTTGGTGATCACGACGGCGCCGTGGAAGCTCATCTGGCCCCAGGGCAGCACGTAGCCCATGAAGGCGGTGGCCATCATGACGAGGTAGATCAGGCAGCCGATGATCCACAGCACCTCGCGCGGGGCCTTGTACGAGCCGTAGTAGAGGTTGCGCAGGATGTGGATGTAGACGGCCACGAAGAACATCGAGGCGCCGTTGGCGTGCATGTAGCGGATCAGCCAACCGTAGTTGACGTCCCGCATGATGCGCTCGACCGACGCGAAGGCGTGGTCCACGTGGGGCACGTAATGCATCACCAGCACGATGCCGGTGACGATCTGGACGCCCAGCATCAGCGCCAGGATGCCGCCGAAGGTCCACCAGTAGTTCAGGTTCTTCGGGGTCGGGAAGGCGACCACGCTGTCATAGGCCAGCCGGATGACCGGCAGGCGCATGTCCATCCAGCGCTCGAAGCCGGTCTTCGGCTCGTAAGTCGAATGTCCGCTCATCGCCCTTAGCCGATCTTGATCTTGGTGTCGGAGACGAAGTCCCAGGTCGGGACCTCGAGGTTCTTCGGCGCGGGGCCCTTACGGATCCGGCCCGACACGTCGTAGTGCGAACCGTGGCACGGGCAGAACCAGCCGCCGTAGTCGCCGCCGCCGAAGGTGGGCACGCAGCCCAGGTGCGTGCAGGTGCCGACCAGCACCAGCCACTCGGGCTTGCCGGGCTTGTGCCGCGCCTCGTCGGGCTGCGGGTCGGGCATCGGCGCGCCGTCGTCCTTGATCGCCGCGGCGATCTGCTGGGGCGTGCGGTTGCGGATGAACAGCGGCTTGCCGCGCCACTTCACGACCACCTGCTGGCCCTCGGCGACCTTGCTCAGGTCGAACTCGATCGAGGCCAGGGCGAGGGTGTCGCCCGAGGGGTTCATCTGGTCGATCATCGGCCAGGCGAGCGCGGCCACCGCGCCCACCGCGGCCGCGCCGGCCGCGATGTGGATGAAGTCGCGCCGGTTCGGGTCGCCCTCCGAAGAAGACGCGCCCGAGGCGTGCGGATCGGGATTTTCGCCCACGACGGTGTCGGCCACCTTTAAGCTACCCTTCGATGACGGCCATCCGAGCGTTGGAAGGCCAGAAGCTTCCGGCCCCCGCCAGGCGACTGGTATGGGCCGTTTTCCGAAACCCGGTCGTGGGAAGGACATGCTCCACGGAAGGCTGTCGAACTTCGCGAACGCCTGCCCGTGATTCTCTGTCTTTGCGCCCCGGCCTAGTCCCGTGGCGGGTGCCTTAGAATGCGTTTGGCCCTTTTTCAACCGGACATTCCGCAAAACCTCGGCGCGGCGGTGCGGCTGGCGGCCTGCCTGGGCGTCCCGCTGGACGTGATCGAGCCCTGCGGCTTCCCCCTGAGCGACCGCGCCGTCGCCCGCGCGGCGATGGATTACGCGGCCCGCGCCGACGTCGTCCGGCACGCCGGATGGGGCGACTTCCGGGCCGCGTCCCAGGGGCGGCTGGTGCTGTTCACCACCCGGGCCGCCCAGCCGTTCCAGGGCTTCGACTTCCGGCCGGGCGACGTCCTGCTGTTCGGGCGCGAGAGCGCCGGCGTCCCAGACGAGGTGCACGCGGCCGCCGACGCGCGCCTCTTCATACCGCTGGTCGCCGGTGCAAGGTCGCTGAACGTCGTCACCGCCGCGGCCATGGCCCTTTCCGAGGCGCTCCGGCAGACCGGCGGCTTCCCAACCCCCGCCGCGGCGGAGTAGCAGAGCGGCCATGTCCGAGCCCGCCCCCACCCTGCCGCCCGAGATCCTCGCCCGCCGCGACCGCGCCAAGGCCTGGTTCGAGGACCTGCAGGCCCGCATCTGCGCCGAGCTGGAGCGGCTCGAGGACGAGGCCCCGCCCGAGCTCTACCCGGACGCCCCGGGCCGCTTCGAGATGCGCCCCTGGACGCGGGAGACCGGCGTCGGCGGCGGGACCGGCGGCCACCTCAAGGGCCGGCTGTTCGAGAAGGCCGGCGTCCACACCTCGGCCGCCACCGCGCGCTTCTCGCCAGAGATGGCCGCCCAGATGCCGGGCGCGGACAAGGACCCCTCCTACGTCTCGGCCTCGATCAGCCTGATCGTCCATCCGGTCAGCCCGCGCGTGCCGACCGTGCACATGAACACCCGCTTCCTCTCCACGGCCGAGAGCTGGTTCGGCGGCGGCGCCGACCTCACCCCCATGCTGGACGAGCAGCGCAGCCAGGACGCCGACGACGCGAAGCTCTTCCACGCCGCCATGAAGGCCGCCTGCGATCCCTTCGATCCCGAGTGGCACCCCCGCTACAAGGCCTGGTGCGACGAGTACTTCTTCCTGCCGCACCGGGGCGAGCCGCGCGGCATCGGCGGCATCTTCTACGACCGCCACAACACTGGCGACTTCGAGACCGACTTCGCCTTCACCCGCGCCGTCGGCGAGGCGTTCCTGGACGTCTATCCGAAGATCGTCCGCCACCGGATGAGCGAGCCTTGGACCGACGCCGACCGCGCCGAGCAGCTCGTCCGCCGCGGCCGCTACGTCGAGTTCAACCTGCTCTACGACCGCGGCACCATGTTCGGCCTCAAGGCGGGCGGCAACATCGAGACCATCCTCTCGTCCATGCCCCCCCTGGTCGCCTGGCCGTAGGCGCCGCCGCCCTCCCCCATCGGGGGAGGGGAACCGAGAAGCGGTGGAGGGGGCCCGCCCCATCCGCCGCGCTCCCGGCAAGCCCGCACGACCATGCTGCGCATGGTCCCCCTCCCCGATGGGGAGGAGGGCGCGGCCTGCCCGTGTGAAGGCCTCCTAGTTCAGCCCCGACAGGCTCTGCGCGGCGGCCAGCACGTCCTGCGGCCGGCCGTCCCGGGCGGTGTCCACGCCCACGCCGAACACCAGGGCGGCCAGGGCCGCGGCGGCGATCAGCGCATAGCTCCAGGGCTGCTTCATCCGGCGTGAACCCCTCGCCCGTCCAGGAAGTTGCGGATCCAGCCCCCGACGCGGGCCCGGTCCCCATGAGTGAGGTCGTCCGGGCCGCCGTAGCTGGCGATCGCGGCGTCCGCCTGGGCGTCGGGATAGACCCGCCCGCGCCGCGCCTCGATCAGGGCGACGGCATAGTCCGGCTCGAACTCGGGATGCAACTGGATCGAGATCGCCGGCTGGTCCCGCCAGGCCAGCGCGCCGAACGGCGTGAAGTCGCTGGCGGCGATCACCTCGGCGCCCGGCGGGGCCTTCACCACCTGGTCCTGGTGCGAGGCCGGCAGGCGGACCGCGTCCGCGCCCGGCGTCATCCACGCCTCGCGCGAGATCACCCGGTAGTCGTGGGCGCCGATGGCCCAGCCCTTGTCCGACTTGACCACCTCGCCGCCGAACGCCTGGGCCATGGCCTGGTGGCCGAAGCAGACCCCGACCAGCTTGGCCCGCCCCCTGGCGGCCCGCAGGAAGTCCATCAGCTCGCCGATCCACGGCTCGGGATCGTAGACCCCGCAGGCCGAGCCGGTGACGATGTAGGCCTCGCACGCCTCCGGGCTCTCAGGCCACTCGCCCTCGTCCGCCGCGTAGGTGCGCCAGTCGTAGGCGTCGGCGCCCAGCAGGCGCATGAACATCTCGGGATAGGTCCCGAACCGCTCGATCGCCGGCTTCGGCGGCCGGCCGGTCTTGAGGATTCCGATCCTCCGGCGGTCCGGCCTCAATACGCCATCCCCTGCACCACGGCCTTCAGCTTCTCGATGGCGCTGAGCTTGTCGTCGAGGAAGTCGTGGTCGATCCACCAGTCCTCCACCTCGCGCAGCACCTGGCCCACCATCGGCCCCTTCGGCGCGCCGGCCTTCATCACGTCGTCGCCGGTCAGCGGGAAGGCCGGCGGGCTCCAGCCCTCGGCCAGGGCGATCATGCCGCGCCACTGGGACGCCGCCGCGCTCTCTGGCGCCCGCGCCCAGGCGAGCTTGGCCCGGTCGCGGAACGCCGCCTGGCCCTCGCGGTAGACCGCCCGGCGGATCTCGCGCGGGCTCATCCAGCTCTTCAGCGCCGGCGAGGTCGCCAGGGCCGCCACGATCCGATCGCGGTCGGCGTTCGACAGCCGCAGCCGCTCGGCGAGCTTGGCCGCGGCCAGCTGGTCGGCGGGCAGCAGGGCGGCCAGCCGCAGCACCGCCTCGGTCTCGAACAGCTGCTCGCTCTCGATGGCGACCAGACCCTCGAAGCGTTCCAGGTCCGACGCCGTCCCCAGGATCAGCGGCAGCACGCCCGCCCCATCCATCAGCCGCACGGCGGCGCGCGGGTCGTCGGCGGCCAGCAGCTTCAGCAGCTCCTTCGAGATCCGCTCGGCCGCCAGGCTCTCGATGTTGTCCTTCGCCGCCGCGCAGGCGGCCACCGCCGCCGCGTCGGGCTCGCCCTTCCCGTACCAGGCGTAGAAGCGGAAGAAGCGCAGGATGCGCAGGTAGTCCTCGGCCAGCCGCTGGGCGGGCTCGCCCATGAAGACGATCCGCCCCGCCTTTGCGTCGGCGACGCCATGGCCGGTGGGATCGAAGATGCTCCCGTCGCGTCGCGCGTAGAGCGAGTTGAGGGTGAAGTCCCGCCGCTCGGCGTCCTCCATCCAGTCGTCGGTGAAGGCCACGGTGGCGCGCCGCCCGTCGGTGCTGACGTCCCGGCGCAGGGTGGTGATCTCGTAGGGCCGGTGATTGGCCACCGCCGTCACCGTCCCGTGGTCGATCCCGGTGGGCACGGGTCGGATCTTCGCGGCCTGCAGCGCCGCCGTGACCTCATCGGGCGTCAGCCGCGTGGCGATGTCCACGTCGTCCACCGGCGCGCCGATCAGCGTGTTGCGCACGCAGCCGCCGACGAAGCGGGCGCAGTCGGCCCCGCCCGCCCCCTCGAGGGCGTCCATCACCGCCACGGCCTCGGGCGCGGTCATCCACGCCGGCTGTCCCAGAGTATCGCTCATCGGTCCTCGTAGCGGCCCTCGGTGACCCGGCCGTCGGCCGTCACCTCCCCGGGCACATAGGTCTGCCCGCGGGTGTCCTTATGGAAGACCGCCGTCGCCATCAACGACAGGCCGAGCAGGACGCCGGCGATCCCCACCAGCCAGGCCCAGGGCGTCTCGCCGGGGTCGCGCCCGTTGCGCCGCGCCCAGGCCCGCCAGGCGAACCACAGCACGAAGGGCAGCGCCATCAGCGCCGCCCGCAGGAGCAGCACCCTAAGCAACGGCGGCCCCGTACAGCCGGTCGTACAGCGCCCGCAGGATGCCCGCGGTGGCGCCCCAGATCAGCCGTTCGGAATGGGTCATGGCGTAGAACCTGCGCCGCTCGCCGTTCGGCAGCTCGCGCTCGTGCTCCTCGTAATTCTTCGGGTCCATCAGGAAGCCGAAGGGGGTCTCGAAGATGTCGGCCACCTCATGCGGGTTGGGGACCAGGCTGAAGCCCGGCGTCACGAAACCCACCACCGGGGTGATCAGGTAGCCGGTGCCGGTCTGGTAGGGCGTGGACAGTCCCGCCAGCGAGACGAAGTGGCGCTCCAGCCCGATCTCCTCGTGGCTCTCGCGCAGCGCGGTCTGCCAGGGCGTCTCGCCGGGATCCTGCCGCCCGCCGGGAAGCGCCACCTGGCCGGTGTGCCGGCGCAGGGTGTCCGAGCGGCGGGTGAGCAGGACGCTGTAGCCCTCCTCCCGTTCGACGAGGCCGATCAGCACGGCCGCCGGCTTCAGGGGCTCGTCGGGCGCGGCCGACCAGCCGCCGGGCGTGAGGTCGTAGTCCGACCGGGGCCGGACGCCGGCCACGCCCGCGCCGTCGTCCAGCGGGTCCAGGTGGTCGGCGATCCAGCTTCGCAGCCTGTCGCTGGGCGGGGACAGGGCGTTCATGCCGGGCCCAGCCCGAACCAGGCGCCGTTGGAGACGACGCCCAGTTCCCCGCCCCGTTCCTGCGCCATCTCGGCCAGCTCGTAGAACACCGGACGGGTGATCAGGGCCTCCAGCCCGCCGCGCACGTGGACATAGGGCCGCGGCTCGCCATCCGCCCCGGTCTCGATCCGGATCGGATGGTCCGGCCCCGCCTCGACCTCGTCGCCGACGTTGGTCGTAAAGCGCAGCGCCTCGCCGGCCCGGTCGACGCGCACCGCCGTGAAGGGCGCGTCCTCCACCGTGATCCGCAGCTTCTCGACCGGCGTGACCAGCCAGGTCCCGTCGGGGTCCTTGCGCAGGATGGTCGAGAACAGCCGCACCAGCGCCTCGCGCCCGATGACGCCGCCCTCGTGCACCCAGCTCCCGTCCTTGCGGATGACGATGTCGATGGTCCCCGACCGCTCGGGATTCCACAGGTGCACAGGCGGCAGGCCGCGCTTGGGGCTCGCCGCCCGCGCCAGGTCGTCCAGGTTGGTCTTGCCAGTCACGCCTGCAAGGTAAGGGCCCGGCCCCGGCGCCTCAATACGGCGTCTCCCCCACTCAGCGCGGCCGCACCGGCCCCGACAGCGCCACGTCGGCGAAGCGCAGGGCCAGCACCCGCGCGCGGTCCACCGGCCCCGGCATCACCGCGTCCGGCGCGCCCTCGAATCCGAAGCGGGCGAAATAGGGCGGATCGCCCACCAGCAGCACCGCGGCCTCGCCCGCTGCCTTCGCCGCCGCGCAGGCGCGCTGGACCAGCAGGCCGCCGACCCCGCCGCTCTGCAGCTCGGGCTCGACCGCGAGAGGCCCCAGGAACACCACGGGCGTTTCGCCCACGTTCACCCGCCACATCCGCACCACCCCGGCCAGCCGGCCGTCCTCACGGGCGCAGAACGACAGCTCGGGGGCGAAGTCGGCGAACTCGCGCACCCGCTCGGAGGACTTGGCCAGGCGGCCGGGGCCGAAGGCGCGGTCCAGCAGCGCCTCGATGAGCGCGGCGTCGGCGGGGTCTTCAGGGGTCAGGACAGGCGCCGGCGGCGGCGCGCAGGGTTCGGCGGACATTTCGGGCGGGATCTCGAGATGCGGGGCTGACGACGGCGGCCGGGCGGCTTCAATGCCGGGCCGGCGGGAAGGTTCATGGCGCTAGGCGCGCGGACGTCGTCGCATCTCGGGGCCCTCCGGGCCGTGGAAGAGAGCCGCGCACATAGGGCCGGCCGCCCCCCTCGTCAACGAGATTGCCCGCCGGCCCGACGCAGGGCAGCTTCCGCTGCGCCCATGGCCGACGTCCCGCCCGAACCGTCCCCCTCCGCCCGCGAGCTGCTGGGCCATCGGGACTACGTCTTCTTCTGGGGCTCGCGCTGGGCCGGCGCCTTCGCCGCCCAGATCCAGTCGGTGGCCATGGGCTGGCACATGTACGTGCTGGCGCGCGAGACCCGCTCGGTCGAGGAGAGCGCCTTCCTCGTCGGCATGATCGGCCTGGCCGCCTTCCTGCCGGTGCTGCTGCTCACCCTGCCGGCCGGCGAGGCCGCCGACCGCTACGACCGCCGCAAGGTGCTGCTGCTGTGCCTGACGGGCGAGATCGCCAGCGTGCTCTCCCTCGCCATCGCCACCGTCAACGGCTGGGCCTCGCCCGCCCTGCTGCTGGCCATCGCCGTGGTGTTCGGGGCAAGCAGGGCCTTCTTCGCCCCGGCCAACACCGCGCTCGGGCCCATGCTGGTGCCGCGCCGCCTGCTGCCGCGCGCCATCGCCTGGAACTCGCTGGCCTGGCAGACCGCCTCCATCGCCGGGCCGGCGGCGGGGGGCTTCCTGCTCGCCCACGCGCCCCAGACGGCCTACTTCACCACCTTCGGGCTGTACGCCCTGGCGATGGTGTTCGTCGCCTCGATCCGCGGGAACACCCGGCCCGAGGTGAACCCCGGCTCGCGCTGGCAGCTGATGAAGGAGGGCCTGGCCTACGTCTGGCGCCAGAAGATCGTCTTCGGCGCCATCTCCCTCGACCTGTTCGCCGTTCTGCTGGGCGGGGCGACGGCCCTGCTGCCGGTGTTCGCCCGCGACGTGCTCCACGTGGGCTCGGAGGGCTTCGGCGTGCTGCGGGCCTCGCCGGCCATCGGCGCAACCCTGGTGGCCCTGTGGCTCGCCGCCAATCCCCTGCGCCGCTACGCCGGCGGCTTCATGTTCGCGGGCGTGGCGGTGTTCGGCGCGGCCACCGTCGTGTTCGGCCTCTCCAAGGCCATGTGGCTGTCGGTGGCGGCCCTGATCGTGCTCGGCGGCGCCGACATGCTCAGCGTCTACGTGCGCCAGACCCTCGTCCAGCTCGTCACCCCCGACCAGATGCGCGGCCGGGTGGCGGCGGTCTCATCGGTGTTCATCGGCGCCTCCAACGAGCTGGGCGAGTTCGAGAGCGGCGTCGTCGCCCGCCTCCTCGGCCCCGTGGGCGCGGCGGTGTTCGGCGGCACCGGGGCCATGATCGTCACCGCCCTGTGGGCCAGGCTGTTCCCCGACCTGCGCCGCGCCGACCGGCTGGAGTAGCCGCTACAGCCGGTGGACCCGCCGCCACTCCTCGGCGGTCATCTCCCAGTACAGCGAGCGCCGGGTCGTCCCGTCGGGCCGCACGGCCTCGCGCTCGCCCATCGGCCGGAAGCCCGCCGCCTCGATCAGCTTCGCCGAGCGGACGTTGTCCAGGGCCGCGGTCAGGCACATCAGCCGCACGCCGAGCCGTTGGAAGATCCAGCCGAAGGTGTGGGCCGCCCCGCTGCCGCCCTGGCCGCGCCCCTGCAGGTCGGCGCGCATCGCCCCGGCCAGCTCGGCCGAGGCCCGCTCGGGCCAGACGGTGATCATGGAATAGCCCGCGACCTCGCCGGCCGGGTCGAGGTTCACCACCAGCAGCCCCTCGCCGGCCAGCGCCCTGGCCTGGGCCTCGGCGACCCAGCGGGTGACGCTGTCCTCGGTGATCGGCCGCGGCAGGTCGTACAGCGGCGCCGAGACCTGCGGGTCCGACAGCAGCGCCAGGAGGCCCGGGACGTGCTCCATACCGGCCCGCACGCGCCCGGGGCCCAGTTCGGCGACGTCGGCCGTGCGCACAGCCTGCCGGATCGCCGCGGCCTCGGCGTCAGAGGCGTGCAGCACCGTCTTGGGCGGGGCGCTCATGAGGCGGCGAGCCGGGTCAGGGCCTCCCCGTCCAGCCGCCGCACCGTCCAGTCGGTCATCGCCCCCGCCCCGAGGCTGTCGTAGAAGGCGATCGACGGCGCGTTCCAGTTCAGCACCGCCCATTCCAGGCGGCCGAGGTCGGCCTCCACGCACCGCTGGGCCAGCCGGCGCAAGAGGGCCTTGCCGGCCCCGATCCCCCGCGCCTCGGGCCGCACGAACAGGTCCTCCAGGTAGATCCCCGCCCGGCCGCGGAAGGTCGAGTAGTTGTAGAACCACAACGCGAAGCCCACGGGGACGCCGTCCGCCTCGGCGATCTCGCAGAAGCAGCGGGGGTTCTCGCCGAACAGGTCGCGGCGGATGTCGGCCTCGGTCGCCTCCACCTCGTGCAGCAGCCGCTCGTACTCGGCCAGCTCTCTGATGAACGACAGGATGAGGGGCGCGTCCCCCACCGTCGCGACGCGGATGGTCACCTGGCTCATGCGCGCGACGGGCTCCCGCCGCCGACGACCACGCCCGGCGGCGGCGGGATGTCCTCGGGCACGAAGAAGTCGGGCATCAGGGGCGCGGTCGGGTCCACCCGGTACCTTTCGAAGTCCCTCACCCCCTCGCCGTGCAGGAAGGTGTCGTCGATCAGGAAGTTGCCGCTGAACTCCCGCGCCGGCTTGACGAAGATCGCGTGCGCCGCGTCGGCCATGATCTCGGGCGTGCGGCAGGCCCGCATCCCCTCCTCCCCGGCCAGGGCGAAACGGATCGCCGCCGTGGCGATCCCGGTGCGGGGCCACAGGGCGTTGAAGGCGATGCCGTCGGGCCGGAACTCCTCGGCCATGCCCAGCACGCACATGCTCATGCCGAACTTGGCCATGGTGTAGGCCACGTGCGGCCCGAACCAGCGGGGGTCCATGTCCAGCGGCGGCGACAGCATAAGCACGTGCGGATTGGCGCTGCGTTTCAGGTGCGGGATGCAGGCCTTCGAGGTCACGAACGTCCCGCGCGTGTTGATCTGGTGCATCAGGTCGTAGCGCTTCATGTCCGTGCCCAGCGTGCCGGTGAGCTGGATGGCCGAGGCGTTGTTGACGCAGATGTCGATGCCGCCGAACCGCTGGACCGTCTGCTCGACGGCCTCCACGACACCCGCCTCGTCGCGCACGTCGACGATCAGCGGCAGGGCCTGGCCGCCGGCCTTCTCGATCTCCTCGGCGGCCGAATAGATCGTCCCCGGCAGGTGCTTGTGCGGCTCGGCGGTCTTGGCGGCGACGGCGACGTTCGCCCCGTCCCGGGCCGCCCGCAGCGCGATGGCCAGGCCGATCCCGCGGCTCGCGCCGGTGATGAACAGGGTCTTGCCCTTCAGCGTCTGCGACATGTCTGGTGCTCCCGTCGCAGGAACCTTAGCCGGGCGGAAGGGCGCCGGAGAACCCCTTCCCGCGCCGCTTCGCACCGCGCCCTAGGCCGCCCGGTACCAGTCGACGCCCTCGGCGTCCCGCTCGCGCACCGCCAGCCCCCGGCCGATCAGGCACGAGAGGTGCGCCAGGCTCTCCCCCGTCGCCAGGCCCAGCAGCTCGGGGCCGATCGGCCGGCGGAACAGCACGTGGAAGACGTCCACCACCCGCCGCGGCTCGGAAAGCTCGGCCGCCAGCCGCTTCAGGCCCCGCTCGTGCCCGGCGATCAGGTGGTCGAGCCGCGCGTGCAGGCCGTGGAACGGCTCGTTGTGGGCCGGCAGCACCAGGACGTCGTCCGGCACGCGCGCCTTGATGCGCGCCAGCGACTCCAGCCAGTCGCTCAGGGGGTCGGCCTCGGGCTCGGTGGGAAACAGCGAGACGTTCGACGAGATCTTCGGCAGCACCTGGTCGCCCGAGATCATCAGCTTCAGGTCCCGGCAGTAGAGCGAGGCGTGCTCGGGGCTGTGGCCCGAGCCGACCACCACCTCCCAGTCGTGGCCGCCGATCTCGATCCGCTCGCCGTCGGTCAGGCGCCGGAAGCTGTCGGGCAGCACGTGCAGGCCGCGGCCGAAGCCGCCGAACTTGGCCTTGTACTGGTCGAGGGCGTCCTCGTCCCAGCCGGCCGCCTTGTAGAAGCGCAGCGCCACCTCCGGCGCCTCGCGGCCGGTGTCCAAGGCGAGCGACCGGCAGGTCACGAACTCGAGGCGCGTGATCCACAGCTGGCAGTCGAACTTGCGGGTCAGCCAGCCGGCCATGCCGATGTGGTCGGGGTGCATGTGGGTGACGAACACCCGCGTCACAGGCCGCCCCTCCAGGGGCCCGACGAAGGCCGCGCGCCAGCCGTCGCGGGTCGCCACCCCGCCCATGCCGGTGTCGACGATGGCCCAGCCCGCTCCCTCCCGGATCGCCCAGACGTTGATGAAGCCCAGGGGGCCGCCCAGCGGCATGCGCAGCCACTTCACGCCGGGCGCCACGTCCACCGCCTCGCCGACCTGCGGGGCCGTCTCGAAGGGATAGGTCAGCCTGGGCCGCGGAAGCTCCGCCGCCGTGTCCTCGATGCCGTCGCGCAACGCCCGAACTCCTGTTTTCCCGATGTTCGCCCCGCTTCCCCTGCGGAGCGCAATCAGCCCTGTTCCGTCATCCAGGCCCGCAGGGCGCGCAGGAACGGCAGGGCCTCGCGGAACTCCTTCTGGGTGAAGGCCTCGCGCAGCTTCTCCATCTTGGGCCGGATCGCCGCCATCGAGCGGCCGTAGGCCTCGCGCCCCTCGGCCGTCATCCGCACCCGCTTCTTGCGCCGGTCGGCGCCGCACGGCTCCAGGGCGATCAGCGCCATGGCCTCCAGCCGCTGCAGGGTGTTGGTGATCGCCCCCGGGGTCATCTGCAGGGCCGTGGCGATCCGCGCCGGCGTCAGGTCCTCGCCCCGCCGGGCGATCAGGTTCAGCACCTCGAACTGCGGATAGCTGAGCCCCACCGGCAGGCAGCCGCCGATCACCGTACGCACCCCGTGCTCGATCATGCTGATCTCGTCGAACACCTGGACTTCCGGGTGCTCCTCGATCACGGCCGCCATGCGCCGATCCCTCCGCCCACTGAAGCTTCAGGATTTAAGCGTTCGCGCCGAAACGCAAGAAGTTCGTTCGATGTTGAATGAATTCTTTCCTTCCTGTCATCCGGGAAAGCCGCGCCAGCGGCTTGTCCGGGACCGATCAGCGCCCGGGCGCCCAGGACCCGGCGCGGCGCTCCAACCGCCCCCATCCGGCGACGATCGGTCCCGGTCTTCGGCTGCGCCGAAACCGGGATGACAAGCGGGAGGCGCTCGTTCGTGTGGTTCGTGGACCGACTCTCGCGGCCCCCAACCCTACAGCCCCGCGAGCGGATCGCGGCCGGTCTGTTGGGCTGTCTCCAGAGTCCAGGTCTCCAGCACCGCCGCCACGGCGTCGCGCGCCTTGGCCAGCGCCGGATGCACGGGACAGTCCTCGACCGTCGGACAGGTTTCGCACGGCCGGTAGGCGGTCTTGGACGCGCACGGCGCCAGGGCCAGCGGTCCGTCCAGGGCGCGGATCACGTCGGCGAAGCTGATCTCGGAGGCCGGCCGCGCCAGCCGGTAGCCGCCGAAGCGCCCGCGCGTGCTGACCAGCAGCTGGCGCCGCTTCAGCTCCAGCAGGATGGCCTCCAGGAACTTGCGCGGCGTCGCCGCCGCCTCGGCGATCTCGGCGATGGCCGCGGGCCGCCCGTCGGTGCGGCCGGCGAGGTGGACGAGCGCCCGGAGCGCATAGCGTGACCGCTGCGACAGCATGGCTTGCTTCCGTAGAGGCTGGCGCCGCGCGGCGCCAGCCCTCCCCGCCTACTCAAGCGGCCTTCGGGAGCCCGGGCGGGCTCAGGCCGCCTTCCGCGCCGCGGCCCAGCGGCGCACGCGGCTCTCCAGCACCGGCAGCGGCAGCGAGCCGGCGCCCAGCACCACGTCGTGGAAGCCTTTCAGGTCGAAGCGCGGCCCCAGCTCGCGCTTGGCCTCCTCGCGCAGGGCCAGGATCTTCACCATGCCCACCTTGTACGAGGTCGCCTGCCCCGGCATCACGAAGTAGCGGCGGATCTCCGAGCGGATCTTGCCCAGCGGCTGCGGCGAGTTCGCGCTGTAGAAGTCCAGCGCCTGCTGCTCGCTCCAGCCCTTGGCGTGGATGCCGGTGTCCACCACCAGCCGGATCGCCCGCCAGATCTCTCGGCCCAGCCGGCCGAAGTCGCTGTAGGGGTCCTGGTATTGGCCGGCCTCCTTGGCCAGCAGCTCCACGTAGAGCCCCCAGCCCTCGATGTAGGCGCCGTAGCCGTACTGGCCGCGGAACGCGGGCGTTCCGGTCATCTCCTGGGCCAGCATGATCTGCATGTGGTGGCCCGGCCAGCCCTCGTGGTAGCTGGTGCCCTCGATCTCGTAGATCGGGGTCGCCCGCGTATCGGCCAGGTGGACGTAGTAGATCCCCGGCCGCGAGCCGTCCGGCGCGCCCGAGCTGTAGTGCGCCGCCCCGCCCGGCTCCTCGCGGAAGCTCTCGACGCGCTTGACGATCAGGTCGGTCTTCGGGATGCGCCCGAAGTAGGCCGGCAGCTTGGCCTTCATCGCCGCGAGGTAGTCCTCGGCCATCTTCAGGTACTGCGCCCGGCCGGCGTCGGTGTTCGGCACGTAGAAGCGGTCGTCCGTCCGCAGGTGGACGAAGAACTCCTCCAGCGTGCCGGAAAAGCCGATCTTGGCCTTCAGCGTCTCCATCTCGCCGCGGATGCGCTTGACCTCGGCCAGGCCCAGTTCGTGGATCTGGTCGGCGGTCATGTCCGTGGTCGTCTGCAGGCGCAGCATGGCGTTGTAGAACGCCGCCCCCTCGGGGAGCGCCCCGGCGCCCTGCGGCTCGGGCGAGGCGCGGGCCGCATCCGCCTCCAGCCAGGCGGCCAACCGGTCGTAGGCCGGCTTCATCGTCGCGGTCATCGCTTCCGACAGCGCCCGGGTCAGCCGCTCGGCCTCGGCGGGCGGCAGGTTCAGCGCTGCGATCTTCGCCTTGCCGTCGGCGAACAGGGCCGAATCCTTGCCGCCCCCCTCGTTTCCGGCGAACGGCGCGCCGGTCGTCAGCCGCCGGACCTCGGTGAGCGACTGCTCGTAGGCGAACCTGGGCATCCGCACGCCCTTCGCCGCCGACGCCTTCGCCTGCGCCAGCTGCTGGTCGATCACCCCCGCGATCGCGCCCACGCGGGCGACGTAGGCCTGCATGTCGGCGGGCGTATCCACCCGGTGCTGGTTGATCATGAAGTTGGGCAGGCCGGTGTGCGGCCCGTTGCGGTCGAAGATGTAGCCGTGGCCGCGCCAGCGCACCTGCGTCTCGGCCCGGTCCAGCTCCAGGGCCCACATCTCGAACGAGGTGCGCGCATCCTCCGACAGCTTGGCGGGGTCGAAGCGCCGTTTCATCTCCGCCACGCTCGCGCGGCGCCAGGCGAGCTCGCGCTGCGCGGCCGCGTCGCTGCGGTCGGTCAGGCGGTCGTACTGCTCCTTGCGGCCCAGGCGGGTCAGCCGCTCGGGGTCCATCTGCAGCTCTTTCTCGAACTCGGCGTCGAGGAAGGCGGTGAGCTGGCGGTCCAGGTCCGAGCCCTGCGCCCGCGCCGCGAGCGGAACCAGCCCCAGCGCCGCCACGCCCAATCCGAAGTCACGCCGGGAAAGCCGCATGCGGAGGAATCCTTTCACTGAAACGGGCGCGCACCTTAGCCGCCTTCACCCCCCTCGCGTCCAGCCGCCGCCTGCTGCTTCGGGGCTTGAGGATCCAAACGGCGAGCGCCCCCTCCTCCCCCATCGGGGGAGGGGAACCCACGGTTCGCCTTCCGGCGAACCGCGACCAAAAGAGATCCGGGTCGCGAGCGACCCGGTGGGCGGTGGAGGAGGCCGGCCCCATCCGCCGAGCTTCCGGCAAGCCCCCTCCACCATGCTGCGCATGGTCCCCCTCCCCCGACGGGGGAGGAGGGGTTCGC
>Ga0268287_100216_pt1 | contig 26715 bp, 27 predicted proteins | sample MetcocultureR3M_FD_191348 | JGI IMG/M metagenome (GOLD analysis project Ga0268287, IMG submission 191348) | Soil microbial communities from Anza Borrego Desert, Southern California, United States - Methanotrophic co-culture R3-M | ecosystem: Environmental > Terrestrial > Soil > Desert | place... | reverse complement strand
AGCGGAGCTATCGCGACCGTATCCGGGCGAGGAAGGGTGCGCTGGTCGTCTTCGTGCACCTTTCTGGCACAAAGGACCTGATCGCCACCCGCATGGCGGCCCGCACCGGCCATTTCATGCCGACGGACCTGATCGAAAGCCAGTTCGCCACGCTGGAGCCGCCCGGCGTGGAGGAAGACGCCATCACCGTTGATGTAGCCAAGCCTTTGGAGGCAATTGTCGACCAAATTGTTGTGTTCTTTGACGCTCGGTAGCTGGTCTCGGGTTCAAATTTCATCAAGGCGAAGATGCTTTCAAGCAGACATGGCCTCGGCGCACGTGTCACGCCGCCTGTGCGCTATCGACCGCCGCTTGCGCATTGACCTCGCCGTGTCGGCGGCAGTCTTCATCGGGAACGGTCCTTCGGCGTCATGATTGGCAGCACAATCGGTTTTTTGAGTCTGTTTTAGACAGGGCCTTGAGGAGGATTTCGGTCGTCCTTGTGCCGGGGGTGCTTCAGGCCGTGGATCGGGCACATCTCTAATCCCTGATCCGCATTTCAGCATCGAAGACATGAACAGGATAGCACGCTGCTACTCGCCGAGGAGCGACGCTGAGTTCGATGATTTCGGCTTGGGCCGTACCGTAGGCGCTAGAAATTTTATGATTGTATTAATGTCGTTTTGTGGTATTAAACTCCCCGTGCTAAGCAAGGCCACGCAAATGGGAGGTTTGCATGCCGACACTAGATGGGTTGCGCGCTGTCGTGACCGGAGGAGCCAACGGCATCGGGCTTGCGATCACGCGGGCATTTATCGAGGCGGGAGCCTCGGTCGGCGTGCTGGACAGAGACACCAGCGGGCTGGACGCCGAGTTTCCTGGCATTGAAAACGGGAAGCTGGTCAAGCTTGACTGCGATGTGAGCGATCGCGCCAAGGTCAGCGATGTCATCAACGCGTTTGCCGTGCAGGGTGGCATTGACATCCTCGTCAACAATGCGGTCGTATTCCATTACGCTCCGCTGGTTGAGTTTCCTGAAGACGAGATTCATCGGATGCTCGACATCGGTATCAAGGGCGTTTTCTGGGCGACGCAGGCCGCGACACCCTTCCTTGAAAAGAGCCGAAACGGCAGCGTCGTCAATCTCTCGTCCATGGCGGTGTCGATCGCGGTCAGCCGGACGTCGGTCTACACGACGATCAAGGGCGCTATTGATGCCTTGACGCGCCAGCAGGCAGCGGAACTCGGCGCCAAGGGCGTGCGTGTCAACGCTGTTGCGCCCGGTTCGGTGCGCACGCCAGGTGCAAGCGCGGTCATCACGGACGCGGGCTGGGCTCAACGCGAGGCGAAGTCGCTGCTCGGTCGGCTGCCGGAGGCGAAGGATGTCGCGAAGTCTGTTGTGTTCCTCGCCTCGGAAGACGCGAGTTGCATCACGGGCGTTTCGCTTAAAATCGACTGCGGGATGTCCATCGCTGGCGCGTGAGCCAGTCTGAACCTGCGAGAATCTTAGAGAACATGGTGTCGTCAGGGAAGGGGCTGCGCGCTTCTGCGCGTGCCGCCTGAGTGCGGCGGCATAGGGAGGGTTAGCATGAAGAACGAAGCGCTGTTGCGCAGGCTTGTCCGCCAAGCAAGATCACAAAGGGATTTTCCCATTGAAGTCAGGGCCAAGGCGGCCACCTGCCTCGCCGATTTCATTTCCTGCTCGCTTGAGGCTGCTGATTTGCCGTGGAGCAGGCAGGCACTCGCGATCGCGACGGACGGCGGCGGTGCCTGCGCGGTCGTCGGTGAGCCCGGTCGCTACAGCGCGCTCGATGCCGCATTCGCCAACGGCGTGCGCGGACACGGCCTGGTACGCGAAGACATGCATGCAGGCAGCATCAGCCACATGGGTGTTGTCGTCTGGCCCGTCGTCCTTGCACTGGCCGCTGATAATCCGGAGCTGGCTGCGGATCCGCTTGAAGCGGCCATCGCGGGCTACGAGATCGGTGGTCGGATCGGAAGAGTGTTGATCACGCCGGACATGGCGAGAAAATTCCGTCCTACCGGTCTGATCGGGCCGCTTTGTGGTGCGCTCGCAGGCGCGCGGCTCCTTGGTCTCGATGAAGAGAAGACCGTCAATGCCTTGGCTCTCGCTGCCAATGCCTTCGGTGGCATCAATGAATGGCCCCACAGCGGCGCCGATGACATGTATTTCCATCCGGGCTTCGCAGCACGCAGCGCCGTCACCGCCGTGAAGTTGGCGGCTCAGGGTGCGCATGGATCCGAAAGCGCCCTGGACGGCGTGGCGGGGCTGTTTTCGGCCTTCGGGCTCGCGCTGCCGCCTGATGGGATCAGCCTGTATCCCGGCGGTGATTTCGAAATCATGGCTGTCTTCAACAAGGAAGTGCCGGCCTGCAATTTCGCGCAGTCGCCCTGCCAGGTCGCTCTCGCCGCCGTGCGCCGGGTTGCCGAAGGCGATGCGGTGGAAAAGGCTCATCTCTCGACCTATCACGCCGCGCTAAACTATCCGGGCTGCAATTATCGCGGCCCATTCGAAACGCCGCTGCAGGCAAAGATGAGCATTTTCTTCGGAATGGCCGCGACCATCGCCCGCGGAGAAATTGCTGAATCAAACTATGCCCTGCTGAAGGATGAAAAGATCGCGGATCTGATCGCTCGCACGACGATCACGGTCTCCGATACGTTGGATGGTGCTTTTCCTGCAAAGCAGGGGGCGGAACTGACCATCGAGACGAAACGTGGCGAAGTGATCGTGGAGCGACTGGACGATGTGCGCTCCGCTTCGCCGGAACTGGTGCGTCAACGATTGGCTGACGCCGCGTCTGACAGACTGGGCGAGGCGCAGGCAACGCAGATCGGTGTTGCCATCGAGAACCTGCGGGCAGGCGGGACGCAAACCGGGCTGATCGCCACGCTGGAAAAACTATGCCGTAAAGGAGGGGAGGGAAGAGCCGTATGAGCGACTTTCAGATATTAATCGAGAGCATCTTGCAGCTCCTAATCACAGGCGTTCTGGTGGGTGCGCTTTATGGAATGATGTGCGTGGGTCTTGCCATGATCTTCGGCATCATGCGCGTCATCAATTTCGCCCAGGGCGACTTCATGATGCTGGGTATGTACGCAACCTATTTTGCGTTCGGTGCCTTCGGGATCCAGGCATTCTTCGGCGCCGAACTTGGGGCCTATGTCGCCGTCATGGCTGCTGGGCCGGCAATGTTTCTGTTCGGCTGGATCATTCACAGGCTGATGATCCGCCGCGTAACGGGAACACGCACCGCCGGAATGGAGGCAGATGGCCACTACGCCCAGCTCATCCTCACCCTTGGTATCGCCCTCATTCTCCAGAATGGCGCGATGATCCTTTTCGGCGCGGATCTGGTGTCCGTTCGCACACCGCTTTCGAGCGATGCCTGGGTCATCGAGCTGTTCGGCGAAACCAGCCCCATCCTCCTGTTTTTCAACAAGTCGCGCGTGCTGACTGCGTTGTTCTCTGCCGCCGCCATCATCGTCCTGTGGATCCTGATCCAGCGCTCATTCCTTGGCAAGTCGCTGCGCGCTGCAGCCGATAACGCCGAAGCTGCGACCTATATGGGCATCAATGTCGACAAGTCGCATCGTATCGCTTTCGCCATCGGCACCGCCGTCACGGCAATGGCCGGCGGTCTGCTTGCCACCAGCTATCCGTTCAGCCCGTTTGTCGGTCTTGAATACGTCATCATCATGTATGCCGGGGTCGTACTTGGCGGTATCGGCAGCATCATCGGTGCCTTCTGGGGCGGCATGTTGATCGGCCTCATCCAGCAGTTCTCTACGCTTGTTCTGCCGACACAGCTCCAGAACGCCACGATCTTCGTGTGCTTCCTTCTGGTCGTCATGCTGCGGCCGCAGGGCCTCTTCGGCCGCAACGTGGAAAGGACGTAATGACCATGGCTGTTCTCAAGTCGATCCGGGTCTTCTTCGCGCTTGCACTTGCCTACATGGTGCTGTCGCTGTTCGTGACCAATTCCTACTACCAGCTGATCCTTACGCTCGTGCTGATCTGGGCCATATTCGGCCTGAGCTGGAACATCTTCAGCGGCTATACCGGCCTTGTGTCCTTCGGGCATGCCGCCTTCTTCGGCATAGGTGCCTTTGCTACCGTGCTGGCACAGACATATTGGGGTCTTTCACCCTGGCTGATGTTTCTCGCTTCGGGCGTGATCGGAGCGGCTGCCGGCGTGCTCATCGGTTTTCCGACCTTCAAACTGCGGGGTCACTATTTCGCACTCAGCATGCTCGCATACCCGCTTGCGCTGATGTACGTCTTCCAGTGGCTCGGCTATCCCGAGGTCAGCATTCCGCGCGTCAATGACAATCCGGCCGCATACATGCAATTCAGCGATGGCCGGGTCTATACGCTGATCGCCATGGTCTTCCTGTGTGCGGTGGTGGTCCTGTCTCGTGCCATTGAAGCTTCGCGTTTCGGCATGGCGCTCATTGCAATCAAGCAGAACGAGGCTGCCGCAGAAGCCGCCGGTATTGATACGCTGCGCTGGAAGCTTAAGGCGATCGCCCTGAGCGGTGCGATCGCTGCAATGGCCGGCTCTCTCTATGCCGTCGTCATCCTGGTCATCACGCCGCAATCCGTGTTCGGCATGCTTGTCTCGGCACAGGCCCTGACGGTCACCATGTTCGGAGGCGCCGGCACGCTTTGGGGTCCGATCATCGGAGCGGGTTTCCTGATCCCGATCGCCGAAATCCTGCATGCCGAACTTGGCAACTTCCTGCCCGGCATCCAGGGCGTGGTCTACGGTGTCGCTATCGTTGTCCTCATCATGGCAGCGCCTGAGGGCATGTTCTGGAAAATCCGCGACCGCCTGCGCAGCAGGAAGGAAGCGCATTCGCCAGCCGTTGTCGCAGAGCCGGCCCCGGTCAATGTAGTCTCTCTGCCTGCGCGGGAGAGCCGCCCGCTCAATCCTGAAATCGTCCTTGATGTGCGGAACATGTCGAAGAACTTCGGCGGCCTCAAAGCCGTGCAGAATGTCAGCTTTCAGGTCAATCGCGGCATGATCCTCGGCATTATCGGGCCAAACGGCGCGGGTAAGACGACGCTCTTCAACCTTCTCAACGGCTTCCAGTTGCCAAGCGAGGGTGAGGTCATGGTGGATGGCGTCAATATGGCGCGCCGCAAGCCTCACGAGCTTTGCCAGGCCGGTGTCGGTCGTACCTTCCAGATCATGCGTCCGTTCACCCGCATGAGCGTCCGTGACAACGTCAAGGTCGGTTCGTATGTCGCGGCAAAAAGCGAAGAGGAAGCTGAAGCCATTGCGGACGACGCTCTTCGTCAGGTCGGCTTGTCCCACATCGCCCATATGCTCGCCGGCGGCCTTTCCACCAAGGACCTACGCCTGATGGAACTCGCCCGCGCGCTGGCCGGAAAGCCGCACATCCTGCTGCTGGACGAGACGCTGGCGGGACTTGGAAAGGAGGAAGCCGTCGAGGTCGTCGCCGTTATTCGCCGTCTGTCGGCGTCGGGCGTCACGGTCGTGATCATCGAGCACACGATGCACGCGATGGTTCAGCTCGTAGACCGGTTCCTCGTGCTCGATCATGGACAGGTGATCACCGAAGGTCTGCCACAGGAAGTCACCCGCGATTCGCGGGTCATCGAGGCCTATCTTGGAAAGAAATGGGTGGCAAATGCTTGAGATTGAAGACATTACCGCCGGTTACTCGTCGTCTGTTCCGGTTTTGCACGGCGTGTCCATCGCCATCGGCAAAGGGCAGTTCATCTCGGTCGTTGGTCCAAACGGCGCCGGCAAGACAACGCTTTTCAAGGCGATCTCCGGGATCATTCCGCTGCGCTCTGGTCGCATCCGTTGTGACGGACAGGATATTTCGAACCTTGAGCCATCGCGTCGGCCTCATCTGGGTATTGCCCATGTGCCGGAGGGTCGCCAGGTGTTCCCGTCCATGACGGTGCTCGAGAACCTTGAAATGGGCGCTGCGACCGAGAAGGGCCGCCGCGATTGGAAGGATAATCTTGAGCGCATCTATACCTGGTTCCCTGTTCTCAAGGAGAGAGCGAGCCAGCACGCCGGGACCCTTTCGGGCGGTCAGCAGCAGATGCTCGCCATCGGACGCGGCCTGGCTTCTTCGCCGAAGCTTCTGATGCTCGACGAGCCGTCCATGGGGCTGGCGCCATCGATCGCCGATCTCGTGTTCGACAAGATGATGGAAATTCGGCGCGATATTGGCCTGTCGATCCTGCTCGTGGAGCAGCGCGTCGCCGAGGCTCTTCAATTTGCCGATCGCGGATACGTTCTGGAAACGGGACGGATTGTGCTTGAGGGGGACGGCGAGGCGCTGAAAGCCGACGACCGTGTCCGTCAGGCATATCTTGGAATGTAATCAAGCGTTAACTGAGGAGGAGAACATTATGCCAATCAATCTCAAATCATTCCTGACGACTGCCCTTGCATCTACGGTGCTGGCTTCCGGCGTCGCTCAGGCGCAATCGCCGCAGCCGATCCAGATCGGTCTTATCGCGCCGACGTCCGGCATTTATGCCCGACCCGGCCAGGTCATGAAGATGGGCGCGGAAATGGCCATTGAGGACGTCAACAAGGCCGGCGGTATTGCCTGCCTTGGCGGCGCGCCGCTGGAGCTGGTCACGATCGACTCGGGCGACACCGTCGAAAAGGCCACCAACTCGGCCCAGCGCATGGTCGCGGACTTCCCCGGTCTCGTGGGCGCAACCGGCGCCTATCTGAGCTCGTTCACGCTTGCTGTCAGCGAAGTGACAGAGCGCGCCGACCTGCCGCTGCTGACGCTGTCCTATTCCGATCTGATCACCAGCCGCGGCTTCAAGAACATCTTCCAGACATCAGCCACGGCTGGCGTGCAGGCGCAAATCGCCCTGCCGATCATTCTGGATCTTGCGGAACAGCAGACCGGCACGCGTCCCAAAACCGTTGCGGTCATCACCGACAACACGGCTGCATCGCTGGCTTCCGTCGATCGCATGAAGAAGGGGCTTTTGAAGGATGTCGGCCTCGACCTCACTTTCGAGCAAGTATTCACCCCGCCGCTTGCAGATGCCACCTCTCTCGTTCAGCAGGTTCGCCAGCAGAAGCCTGATCTACTGTTCTTCCTGCCCACGGTCATTTCCGACAGCAAGCTCATCCTCGAAAAGATGAAGGAATTCCGGGTCAAGACCCCGGTCATATCCTTCGGTATCGCCATTGCCGAGCCGGAAGTGCTGAACACGATGCAGGCCGACCTGCTGGAAGGCGTCATGTCCGCCGTTGCCAACTGGGGTAGCAAGGGACAGGAAGATCTGATCAAGCGTTTGAACGAGAAGTATGGCGAGCCATGGATGACGCAGAACGCCATCTCCACCTATGGCGACATCTGGCTGTTCAAGGAGGCTCTCGACAAGAGCTGCAGCCGCGATCGCAAAGCACTCGGCGAGGCGCTCAGAACGCTGAATGCCGGACCGGCAAAATACTTCCCCGGCGGCACCTTGAGCTTTGACGACAAGGGCCATCGCGAGGGCGCCAGCCTGACGATCATTCAGTGGCAGAGCGGTGTTCCGGTAACCGTCTATCCAGATGACCTGGCGCTTGCAAAGCCCGTCTGGCCGAAGTGACAATACGTTTCTAAGGCCCGGGGCGGCCGCCGCCGCCCCGGCTCGGACAACGCTCACCTTCGGGTGAAAACAGAATGAGGATGATATGGCTGACGAGATCTATGAAGTTCTTGCCGTAAAATATGCCCATAACGGGCGGCAGTCTTCGCAGAATTTCATCGGCGGCGACGAGCATGACCGGCCGATGCCGCTCGACTACTTCGTTTGGGTGATCCGCAACGACAAGCGTACCGTCATCGTTGATACAGGCTTCAATCAGGAGTCTGGCAACCGGCGATCCCGGCAATTGACGACACCGGTCAACGAAGCGGTCTCCGCCGTCGGTATCGATTGTGGCAGCGTCCAGCATGTGATCACCACGCACATGCATTACGACCACGCTGGCAACAACGCCATGTTCTCCAATGCCTGCTTCCACATGCAGGAGAGCGAGATGCAGTTCGCGACCGGTCCATGCATGTGCCACCATTTCCTCAATCACCCATATGAGGCCGAGGATGTCACCGACATGGTGCGCCGGGTTTATGCGGGGAAGGTCGCATTCGTAAACGGGGATAGTGAGCTGTTTCCAGGGGTTTCCGTGCATCACATCGGCGGGCATTCACGCGGACTGCAATGCGTGCGTGTCGAGACGGCGCGCGGGCCGGTCGTGCTCGCTTCGGATGCGACGCATCACTATGACCATATGAATTCGGGTCGGGTATTTCCGACCTGCGACAGCGTTTCTCAAACGGTTGCGGGGTATCAGCGTCTTCTCGACCTTGCTGGTGACAAGCGGCGGATCGTGCCTGGGCACGACCCGGAAGTGCTACGCCGTTACCCCGCTTACAGCAAATTAACCGAGGGAATGGTTGCAAGGCTCGACGTGGACGAGCTGGTCTGACGACAATCTCAAATCCACGCGGTATTGTATTATTGACTGATTGTAATAACGTGCGATAACGTCGCGCACCGTGATCTAGACACTGAGAAGAGGTTCCCATGATTTTCGAATTGCGAACATACTACTGTGCGCCTACCAGGCTCCCGGCACTCCAGGACCGTTTCCGGAAACACACGCTCGGATTCTTCGAGAAGTACGGCATCGAGCAAGTCGCGTTCTGGACGACGCTGGTTGGTGAAGACAACCACACGCTCGGTTACATCCTGAAATGGAGCAGCATGGCTGAACGCGAGGCGCGATGGAACGCGTTTCAGGCCGATCCTGACTGGATCGCGGTGCGCACCGAAACTGAACGTGAGCGACCCATCGTCGTGAAGGTCGAGAACAGTTTTCTCGCGCCGACGGATTTTTCCGCGCTCCGCTGACATCCAGTACTCGAAACGACGTCCCGGCACACCGCCGGGGCGAGGCATGATCAAGGAAGATTGGGCAGGCAGATGGCCGGAAAAACGATAGGCTTTATTGGATTGGGAATGATGGGCGCGCCGATGTCCGCCTGTCTGGTCAAGGCGGGGTTCCGCGTGCTGGTAGCCGATGCCGATGCCACGAGGGTTGGCTCCATGTGCGAAGAGCTCTCCGTGTCGCCGCTGACATTGGATGTGGTGGCGGAAGTCGACGTCTTGATCACGATGCTGCCGAACTCGAAAATTGTTGAGATGGTGCTTCTTGCCAATGGCTGGGCAGCCGCACTGCGCAAGGGGGCGCTGGTGATCGACATGAGCTCGTCAGAGCCTGTCCGCTCCCGCGAGCTCGGCGCGACCCTCGCCGGGCAGGGGTTACACTATCTCGACGCTCCCGTATCTGGTGGCGTCAAGCGTGCCACGGAAGGCAAACTGGCCATCCTTGTCGGTGGTGATCAAGCCGTTATGGCTGAGGCCATGCCTATTCTTGAGGCAATGGGCAGCTCTATACTGCATATCGGTCCGGCCGGTTGCGGCCATGCTTCCAAGGCGCTGAACAACCTGGTTTCGGCGTGCGGTCTTATGGTGACCGTCGAAGCTCTCCGTGTCGCCGAGCGGTTCGGCATTTCCCCGGAAGCCATGACCGATGTCCTCAATGCGTCTTCGGGCAAAAGCAACACGTCGGAAAACAAGGTCAAGCAGTTCATGCTGTCCGGCACATATGGTTCCGGGTTTTCGCTGCATTTGATGGACAAGGATCTCGGCATCGCCCAGGCACTGGCAGAATCGGTGGATTATCCGCTGACCTTCGCGCGCAACGGCATCGATCTCTGGCACAACATGGCTGCGAAGGTTGGCCCAACTGCCGACCACACAGAGATGTACCGTCTGCTCGAACAGGAAGGCAATTGAGCGCCATGATCGTTCTCGACAAGTTTTACATCGACGGCGCCTGGGTCGATCCGCTCGGCGGAACCACAATGGATTTGATCGATCCTGCGACCGAAAAGCAGTTCGGGCGGCTTTCCCTGGGCAGTGCGGCGGATGTCGACCGAGCGGTGGCTGCGGCCAAGCGCGCGGCACCGTCATTCGCGGCTACGACAGTAGACGAGCGCATCGCCCTGCTGGAGCGCATTCTGGAAATCTATAACCGCCGCTACGACGAGTTTGCGGAAGCAATGCGTCAGGAGATGGGATCGCCCATTACCTTTGCGTCCAAGGGGCAGGCGGTTCGCGGGCCGCTGCACATCAATGTACTTCTGAAAGTTCTCAGAGAGTTCCGCTTTGAAGAGGACATGGAGAGCGGAACGCGCCTGCGTCACCAGCCAATCGGTGTCTGCGGCCTCATCACACCCTGGAACTGGCCAGTCAACCAGGTCATCGTCAAGGTCGGACCTGCTCTTGCCGCCGGATGCACCATGGTGCTGAAGCCAAGCGAATTCTCGGCTGTCAGCGCCGTTCTCTTCGCTGAAGTCTTGCACGAGGCCGGCGTTCCTGCTGGCGTCTTCAATCTTGTGAACGGGGATGGCCCGACTGTCGGGTCGGCCATTGCGGCCCATGAAGACGTCGCCATGGTGTCATTCACGGGTTCGACGCGTGCCGGAACTGAGGTCGCCCGTGCCGCGGCGCCAACCGTCAAGCGTGTGGCGCAGGAGCTGGGCGGCAAGTCGGCAAACATACTGCTGGATGACGTCGATCTGGAGGACGCAGTCCGACGCGGTGTTGCCGCCTGCTTCACCAATTCGGGCCAGTCCTGCTCAATCCCGACCCGTATGCTCGTGCCAAGGCACCTCATGGAAAAGGCCGCGAAAATAGCTGCTGATGCTGCCGCAGGTTACGTGCTTGGGCCAACCGATTCAGAGGAAACCCAGCTTGGCCCGATCGTCAACCGCAGCCAGTTCGATCACGTGCTGCGTCTTGTTCGCAGCGGTATAAGTGAAGGCGCGCAGTTGGTCGCGGGCGGTCCCGATCGCCCGGAGGGCCTGACCGATGGGTATTATGTCCGGCCGACGGTGTTTGCCGATGTGGCGCCGGATATGACGATCGCCCGAGAGGAGATCTTCGGCCCGGTTCTGTCCATCATTCCTTACGATAGCGAGGACGATGCGGTGGCCATCGCGAACGGGACCTTCTACGGCCTTGCCGCATACGTGCAGTCCGCTGATCGCGAGCGCGCCCGTTCCATCGCGCGCCGGCTCAATGGCGGACAGGTGCATATCAACTACCCGCCCGTCGATTTCGGCGCGCCATTCGGTGGCTTCGGCCGTTCAGGCAATGGCCGCGAATGGGGTGAAGCGGGACTACGCGAGTATCTCGAAACAAAGGCAATGATTGGCTACGGGGAGGCCGTATGAAAACCGACCTGGCTACCTGCCGCACGGCACCAGCACTTACAATTACGGAGGCTAACTGACATGTCGGTTGAAAGCGAAATCTTCGCCAAAGGGTTCGAGAATCGAAAGCGCGTATTGGGCGCTGCCCACGTCGAAAAGTCCTGGGAGAACGCTGATGACTTTAATCGACCTGCTCAGCGGCTCGTGACCGAATATTGCTGGGGCGAAGTGTGGGGCGACGAGCGCTTGCCTTTCGAGACCCGCAGCATGCTCAATCTGGCGATGCTGACGGCGATGAACCAGCAGCATGAACTGGCGGTGCATGTGCGCGGCGCATTGCGTAACGGAGTGACGCCTGACCAGATCCAGGCGGTACTGCTCCAGGCGATGGTCTATTGTGGCGCGCCAGCGGCATTGGCCGCATTCCGGACCGCGGGCGCGGCCATCAAGGAATGGCAGGCTGAGCAGTCGCGCGCCGCTGAATGACGGGGAAGCCGCCGCGGCGGTTCTGCGGTGGGTATTTGGCTTTCGCATCCACCTCGGTTGAGGAAACGGGTTCCGAGGCAATCGGAGGCCACTGGTTGGTGCACAATATCGAGGGAAAAAGATGAGTAATCCGCAGGTAGGATTCATCGGGCTTGGAAATATGGGTGGACGCATGACCCGCTGCATCGCAGCGGGCGGCATCGGGGTTCTCGGTTATGACAAGGACGCCGAGGCGGCAGGGCGTTTCGGCGCGACGGCTGCCAGTGGCATACGCGAGGTTATGCAAGGCGCAGAAATCGTGTTCCTGTCCTTGCCGGATAGCGTCGTGATCGAGCGTGTTGTCGAGGGTGCTGACGGCGTTCTTCGGCACATCCGACCCGGCCAGATCGTGGCGGACATGAGCACGGCATCGGCTGCCTCCACCAAACGGTTGTCAAAGCTTGTCGCTGAAAAAGGCGCGTTTTTTGTCGACGCTGGTATTTCCGGCGGCGCCGCTGCTGCGGAAAAAGGTGCGCTCACACTTATGGTTGGTGGCGAAGCCGCAGCGATCGAGCGCTTACAGCCGGTCTTTTCGCTGATTGCGAGGAAAGTCATCCTGATGGGCGAAAGCGGCGCGGGACATACCGCAAAGCTGCTGAACAACTTCCTCAACGCCGTCAGCCTTGCGGCCACCGCCGAAGTCATGGTTGCCGGCAAAAAGGCCGGTCTCGACCTGCACCGGCTCCTCGAAGTGCTCAATGCCAGCAGTGGCGTCAACTTCGCCACCTTGAACCGCTTCCCGAAGATCGTTGATGGCGATTATCTCGAAGGTGGCCTCACCAGCAAGCTCATGACCAAGGATGTGCTTCTCTATTGCGATCTGCTGCATGAACTGGGTGTGTCTTCCCTCAATGCAGCCGGTCCGATGGCAAGCTTCGGTTTGGCGACCGCACTTGGTTATGGCGATGTGATCAGCAACCGCGTGGTCGACGCCATTGGCGATATTTCCGGTCACGTTCGTCTGTACGAGAAAAAGGATTGATGAGATGAAGATTTTCCACGGGCGCCCGGCGGGAGCCGCTTCCGAGATCAAGAGCTCGACATTTACCGGTACCGTGCATGCGGATCCGGTTATGCCGACATCCGACGGCGTTACCATAAACAACGTATTCTTTGCGCCTGGCGCGCGCACCTACTGGCACACGCACGAGGTCGGACAGATCCTGACCGTGGTCGCAGGCGAAGGCTGGGTCTGCGTCGACGGCGAGGAAGCGCAACGGCTCAAGGTCGGGGACGTTGTCTGGATACCAGAAGGGGAGCGGCACTGGCACGGCGCGACGACAAAAAGCTATCTGCTCCACACGGCGATCTCGATCGGCAAAACGTCGTGGCAGGAAGAAGTCAACTCCGAGGATTACTCGGCGGCCAACACCTGATGCCGGCAACTCTTTGAAGTGGCCTGAGAACCAGAAAACTCCGGCCACTCCAACTTGTTACGCAAGCCTGAGTCATGTAAATGTCGGATGGTCATAATGTAATATAGGAATGCAAGATGGTTGTACGTGGTGTGGCCTTGCAGGCCGATACGCTCCGCCGGCAGATTGAGAATGCAGTCCGCGACGCCATCACATCTGGCCGGTATACACCCGGCAGTCGTCTGGTCGAGCGTGAACTCTGCGAGGAACTGGGGGTGAGCCGCACCTCGCTCAGAGAAGCGTTGCGCAAACTTGAAGCGGAAAAGCTCGTCGAAATCGTTCCACACAAGGGGCCAGTCGTTGCCACCATATCTCTGGAGGAAGCGCGGGAAATCTATGCGCTCAGGGTCTTGCTGGAGGGGTTTGCGGCTCATGAGTTCGCGATCCGTGGCACGCCTGAAGCGCTTGCGGCCTTCGAACGTGAAGCGAGCATTCTGAGAGCGCATGCGCTAGCGGGCGAAACGAACAAGGTCCTCGAAGCGAAAAGCCGGCTTTACGCTCTCATGCTTGGGAATTGTGGGAACAGTCTTGTCCAAGAAGTATTGCAGAGCCTGTTTTCGCGGATCAACATCCTTCGTGCGACATCACTAATGCACCCTGACCGCATAGCGCAGAGCCTGGCGGAGATTGACGCGCTGACATCCGCACTTGTTGCGCGTGATGCGGAAAAGGCAAGACGCTGCGCGTCGCTGCACGTGGACAATGCCTCGGTGGTAGCGCTCCGGCTTTTGGAGGAAAAACAGCAGGCAGGTCCGGTGGATCGCTGAATGTGCCCCGCTTCGGCCCGCTGCAGATGGCGAAACAATGGACGTGTCGCTTGGCATTAAATTGGGTTCATCCTCAAATTCTGTGATTCAGCGGCAGCATTCTCGCCCTCATCAGTTCTGGGCCGGCACGACCGTACATTGCTCGTTTCAGCATCTTGAGGCGGTTGATCTGCCCTTCCGCTTGACCGTTGCTCCAGGAAAGTTCGATTGCATTTTTGACGGCATCGATATCCCGGCGCAAAACGCTGGCGAAGCGCATGATCGCCGTGAGTTCGGTATCAATGGCATCGTCGATCCATTCATCCAGTGCCTTCGAGCTCCTGCTGCGCAAGATGCCGTTGAAGCGCATGGCCAGACCACGCATTATGGCGAAGACCGTCGAGCCCTGTTTCAAGGCATTGACCTTTCCGGCCTGACAATCGGTCAGCAGGCCGCGAGGTTTTATGCACAAAGCTGCGGCCACTACAGACGAGATCATATGGCCCGTATCGGGATCGCGGACGGGTTCTGAAACATCCATATCCGGAGGCAGCTCGTCGGATTGAAGATTTTCGACTTCACGCCACACCTTCAACAGGCGCTCCAGATTGGAGCGGCTGCCCGTGTAACCGCGGTTCTTGATATCGTAAAACAAATGGCGCCCAACCCGGTTTCCACTTTTCCAGCATTCAGCCAGGAAAGCTTCAAAATACAGTGGCGAAGTCGGATTCAATGCCGCCCGATTTCTGTCTCGAGGTGCATTGGAAGTAAGCCAATTCGCGATGCTGCGGCGCTCGTATCCGGTCCGCCTTGCAATCTCGCTCTAGGTGAGGCCTTGCTGCCGCAAAGCTTGAAGCGTGTCAAATATTTCCTGACGAGATTGCCTGTGCGCCAAGCGGGCGCGGCGCTGTTGGGACCTGGCGCTGGCGATCGCATCTTCGGAGAGAATGGGTCTGACATGGGCGTGACCATAAACGCTCATCTGTTCCTTGATTGCCTCCCTGAGATTTTGGACCAGATGAAAACGGTCAGCGACCTGGCGAGCCTGCGGTGCGCCCCCCCGGGCTGCCTGGGCATATAGGCCACAGCGATCTCGGCTAACGACCTCGATAGTCGGACGTTCTCGCAACCATGCTTTTGCGCTCTCGACGCTGCGGTCGTCCAGAACATCGACGACCGAATGACGCTCGAGATCGACCATGATCGTGCCGTAGCGCGAGGAATGCCGGCAGCTCCAATCATCAATGCCCACAACGAATATTGTCTTTTTGTATGGACAACGGATTGTCGCGCTTCAGTTGTCGCAAGATCGTGTCGTCGCTGACCGGTATGCCGAGCCGACGCATCAAGTATTCACCCGGGCGACCGCCCATCTGCGGCCAATCAAGCCCACTATCTCAGCCATCCGTTCAGTTCGTCGCATGTAGGGCGAAGCAATCTCGGGCAACCTGTCGGTGAATGTCCGTCGCCCGCATTTTCGGTGTCTACACTGCCACCGGTTCAGTGCGAGGTCTATTTTCACAACTTGACCCTGAACAGGCAAATCCTGGAGGCGGCGGTTATGCCAGCCGTGCCGATGCCGGCTTCGCGCTCCGCAATCCGGGCAGATACCGACAGGTTTCGCAGTGGCAGAAACAACCCAGTTCTCTGCATCTTGAAGGGCGATACCCAGAACTTTGACCCCTGGGCCGGGCGACCATTTCAATTTCGTTCGCATCCCCGCTGATAGCAATAGCGGCGCTAACACTCTGTTAACCACAGAAATTGAGGAAGAACCCGGTTAAATGCAAAATGGCACCCGCCACCCATGCCGCCAGCCAGAAACAGCATGTCGGCACGGGTCAGGTAAGCCATTAAATCGCCGATCGACTCCTCGGCTGCCGCCCGTCCGACTTCCGGGAGCGGACCGGCGCCAAGCCCCTCGGTGAGATGCGGACCAAGCTGGACGATCTGCGGCGCCAATGATTTAGCAAGCGCTTGAGCGTCGGTATTGACTGCCAGGAATTCCACCCCGGCCAGCTCTTTCGCGATCATGTTATCGACCGCGTTTCCACCACCGCCGCCGACCCCAATCACGGTGATTTCTGGCAGTTGGTCGGCCGTGCCATATTGAGCGTTCATCATCGCTGTTATCCTCTTGCTGGCTGGAGCATCGAAAGGGACATCGGCCAATCGAAGCGCCTACGGCCAGCGTTTGAACACGGCGCTGGCGTTGACACCGCCAAAACCGAATCCGTTCGAAATGGCGTAGTTCATCAGATGCGGGCGCGCCTGCTTTGCAACGATGTCGATCCCGTCGCTTGCGGGGTCGGGAGCATTCAGGTTGAGCGTCGGCGGTGCGATCTGGTCCCTCAGCGCCATAATCGTAAAGATCGCCTCCAGGCCGCCGGCCGCGCCAAGGAGGTGACCGGTTGCCGACTTCGTGCCACTCACGGCGAGGCCTGATCCCGTGCCAAACACTGATTTGATCGCTTCGATCTCGCCGCGATCGCCGACCGGGGTCGAGGTCGCATGGGCGTTGAGATGCTGGATCTCTTCCGGTGAGATACCAGCCTGCTTGATGGCAATCTGCATGGCGCGCGCAGCTCCGGACCCGTCTTCCGGACCCGACGTGATATGATGGGCATCGGCTGTCGTACCGTAGCCGACCAGTTCCGCAAGCGGCTCTGCACCGCGCGCCAGTGCATGGCTGAGGGCTTCGATGACCAGGACGCCAGCACCTTCGCCCATGACGAAACCGTCGCGAAGCATGTCGAAGGGACGCGAGGCCAGCTGCGGCGTATCGTTGAAGCCTGCGGACAGAGACCGTGCAGCCGAAAAGCCTCCGAGGCTAACCGTATTGATGCAGGCTTCGGTCCCGCCGCAGACTGCTATGTCGGCTTCGCCAGAGCGGATAAGGCGGGCGGCGTCACCGATAGCTTGGACACCCGCGGCGCATGCCGTCACCGGCGCACCGAGCGGACCCCGGAAGCCATGGCGGATGGAGACGTGACCGGCCGCCAGATTGACGAGAAACGAGGGGATCGTGAATGGCGACAGACGCCGCGGTCCTTTCTGATCGACGGTCCTGACCGCGTCGGTAATCGCCGGAAACCCCCCGATCCCAGAAGCAATGATAGTTGCCGTTCTCATGCGATCCTCTTCGGACGCGGGCTTCCACCTGGCCTGTGCCAAGGCTTCGTCGGCTGCGGCTAGCGACAGGAGGATAAAGCGGTCCACCTTGCGCTGATCCTTCGGCGCGAGGATGAGGTCGGGGTTGAAGCCCACTTCAGGATCGTCTTCGATCGACGGAACCACGCCTCCGATCTTTGCAGGGAGATCGCCGACGATCTCATCCGGCAGGCGACGAATGCCTGATTGACCGGCCAACAGTCGAGCCCAGGAGCTGGAGACGCTGGCACCGAGCGGGCTCACCACTCCCATGCCTGTGATGACGACACGACGCATGATGATTTCACCTGTTCACTTTGGAGAAGAGACGGCTGGCGCCAGACCTATTCGGTCGAAGTCAGGCGCTTCACCTCGTTCGATGCAGCTTCGAGAACACGATCGGATATCGCTTCGTCCGTCATGATCCGCGAAAGCGTGACCGCACCGACCATCAATGACAGCACGACCATGGCCTTTTCGGCTGCATCGGGCGCACCATCGTTCGGGATGAGTTCCTCCAGCACCTGAAGATGCGCCTTGATCCCGTCCTGAAAAGGCGTCCGGACCTCCGGACTTTGACGGGCCGCGTCCGAGCCGAGTGCGACCAGGGGGCATCCATCGCCGGTTTCGCCCCGGTGGCCTGCCGACAAATAGAGATCGACGACTGCCTGAAGTGGATCGTTGCTGGAGGCAGCTACGGACGACCAGCGGCGCGTTGCGCTCTCCATCGCCCGACGCGATGCGAGTGCGGCAAGATCATCCTTGGACTCGAACTGCTTGTAGAAGCCGCCCTGTGTCAGGCCGGCTCCCTTCATCAGATCCTTGAGACCGATCCCGTCAAATCCGTGCTCGCGAAAGAGGCGGCTTGCGGCGTTGATCACGGCTTCCCGGTTGGCTTCGGCCTGGACGCGACTGACTCTCATCGTGCTCTCCTTTTAGATTTCATTTGACATCTATACACCTTTTAGAGTTAGGATGCAATCTATTCCGAATACCTCGACCGTCAAGAAGGGTCAGCACATGAAAACCAAGTTTCTCCTCACCACAGCGGTGGTCATCGCAGGTGCCGCGACGGCGGCAGTCGTATTCTGGCCTACGGAAAAAGTGTCGGCAGCCGCAGATCCAAGGACCGCCGTTCCGCTTGTCAGTGTCGTAAAGGTCAGGACGCCCGATAGCGTTTCGCGCAGCTTTACGGGCACGATTGCCGCACGTGTTCAAAGCGATCTCGGCTTCAGGGTTCCGGGCAAGATCGTCGAGCGGCTCGTCAATCTCGGCGAGGACGTCAAGGCTGGACAGCCGCTGATGAAGATCGACGGAACCGATTTGCGTCTTGCGCTGACGGCAAAGCGCAACGCGGTCGCCGCCGCACAGGCGACTTATGTGCAGGCCGTCAACGATGAGAAGCGTTTCGCTACGCTGGTGAAGACCAATGCTGCATCGGCGCAGCAATATGAAAGAGCCAAAGCCGTGCTCGACACCGCCACGGCACAGCTTGCCGCGGCAGAGGCTGATGCGACGGTCGCCGAGAACGAGGCGACGTACACTGTTCTTCTGGCCGACGCCGACGGCACGATTGTCGAAACCCTGGGCGAGCCGGGGCAGGTGGTCGCAGCCGGCCAGACCGTCGTCAAGCTAGCCAAATCCGGTGCGCGCGAGGCCTTGGTCTGGATGCCGGAAAACCTTAGACCTCAGCCGGGTGCTACCGCTCAGGCGAGCATCTACGGTCGGGATGCCGAAGACAACGCGGTTCTGCGCCAGATCTCCGCCTCCGCAGATGCCCAGACACGCACATATGAGACGCGCTGGGTGTTGCAAGGTGCGGCCGCCGATGCACCGCTCGGTGCGACCGTCACGATCAAGATCGCCAATGAGGAAGCGCTCGCCCATGCCGAGATACCGGTCGGTGCCATTCTCGACGATGGCAATCGCACAGGCGCCTGGGTCATCGATGACAAGACCTCAAGCGTTCATTTCCGTCCAGTGAAAGTCGAACGGCTGAGTGAGGACGCCGCGATCGTCTCGGGCTTGAAAGCGGGAGAAACGGTCGTCGCCCTCGGCGCCCACCTCCTCACCGATGGTGAGAAAATTCGCACCAGCGTCGAAAAAGCAGAGGTGGCAAACTGATGAGCTTCAATCTTTCCGCGCTCGCCGTTCGTGAGCGGGCCGTCACCCTGTTTTTTATCGTTCTCCTGGCGGCTGCAGGCGTCTATGCCTTTTTAAGCCTCGGGCGCGCGGAAGATCCGTCCTTTACCATCAAGACGATGACGGTGACGTCCGTCTGGCCGGGTGCAACAGCTCGAGAAATGCAGGACCTTGTTGCCGAGCCGCTGGAAAAGCGTATTCAGGAACTGACTTGGTATGATCGTGTCGAGACAACGACAAGCCCCGGTTATGCCTATCTGACGGTGACGCTGAAGGATAACACGCCCGCCAGCGCGGTCGAGGAAGAGTTCTATCAGGCGCGCAAGAAACTGGGCGACGAGGCGCGGAACCTGCCGCCGGGGGTGCTCGGGCCTTTCGTCAATGACGAATATTCCGACGTCAGTTTCGGCCTTTATGCCCTCAAGGCCAAGGGCATGCCGATGCGCGATCTGGTGCGTCAGGCTGAAACCATCCGGCAGGACCTCCTGCACGTGCCCGGCGTCAAGAAGATCAATATTCTGGGCGAACGTCCCGAGCAGATCTTTGTCGAATTCTCCTTCGCCAAGCTCGCGACACTCGGTGTCTCGGCCCAGAGCATCGCTGCGGCGCTCCAGAACCAGAACACGGTCACGCCGGCCGGCTCGATCGATACGCGGGGGCCGCAGGTGTTTATCCGGTTCGATGGTGCCTACAACAATATCCAGGCCATCGCCGACACACCGATCGTCGCCGGCGGTCGCACCTTGAAACTATCCGATTTCGCCGACATTCGTCGCGGCTACGAAGACCCTGCGACTTACGTCATCCGCCACAACGGCGAGCCCGCCATCATGCTCGGTGCTGTCATGCAGGCGGGATGGAATGGTCTGGAACTCGGCAAGGCACTTGAGGAGCGCTCGGCGACCATCGCGCAATCCCTTCCGCTCGGTATGACACTCGAGAAAGTCAGCGATCAAGCCGTCAACATCGACGAGGCGGTCGGCGAATTCATGCTCAAATTCGCCATGGCGCTCGGCGTCGTGCTGTTCGTCAGCCTTATCGCCTTGGGCTGGCGCGTCGGCATCGTTGTTGCGCTTGCCGTGCCGCTGACGCTCGCCGTCGTCTTCCTCATCATGCTCGAAACCGGTCGTTTCTTCGACCGCATCACGCTCGGCGCGCTCATCCTCGCGCTCGGGCTCCTCGTCGACGACGCTATCATCGCCATTGAGGTGATGGTGGTGAAGATGGAGGAGGGCATGGACCGCATCAAGGCCGCCGCCTATGCCTGGAGCCATACTGCGGCGCCCATGCTCTCGGGTACGCTCGTCACCATCATCGGCCTCATGCCGGTTGGTTTCGCCAAATCGAGCGCCGGCGAATACGCCGGCAACATCTTCTGGGTCGTTGGCTTCGCCCTGATCGTGTCCTGGATCATCGCGGTGGTGTTCACGCCTTATCTTGGCGTCAAGATGCTTCCTGCCATCAAGCCGGTCACCGGTGGCCATGAGGCAATCTACGGCACGCCGAACTACCAGCGCCTGCGGTCAGTGATCAAGTTTGCAGTCGGCCACAAGTTCCTGACCTGCGCCGCCGTTGTCGTCATCATGGGCCTTTCGGTCGTCGGAATGGGCAGCGTCAAGCAGCAGTTCTTCCCGACATCCGACCGCCCTGAAGTCCTGGTCGAAGTCCGCTTGCCCGAAGGCACCAGCATTGAAACAACGACGGCGACCGTCGAGAAGTTGGAAAAGTGGCTGAAGCAGCAGCCGGAATCCAGGATCGTCACCAGTTATATTGGCCAAGGGGCGCCGCGCTTCTTCTTCGCCATGTCGCCGGAACTGCCCGACCCCGCCTTTGCCAAAATCGTCGCGCTCACCCCTGATGCAGAGGGACGTGAAGCCCTGAAGCATCGCCTGAGGGCCGCCATCGCAGAAGGTCTTGCACCTGAAGCCGCCGTGCGGGTTACCCAGCTCGTGTTCGGTCCCTACACACCGTTTCCGGTCGAGTTCCGTATCATGGGACCCGATCCGAAAAAGCTCTACGAGATCTCCGAACAGGCACTCGCCGTCATGAACACCGTGCCGGACGTTCGCCAGGCCAACCGCGACTGGGGTAACCGCACGCCTGTCGTCCGGTTTATCCCGGATCAGGAGCGGCTCAACCTCATCGGGCTTTCTCCGGCTGAAGCGGCACAGCAGATCCAGCTTCTTTTGTCGGGCGTCCCGATCACCCAGGTTCGCGAAAACATCCGCAATGTTCCCGTGGTGGCACGAAGCGGCGGAGAAATCCGCCTCGATCCCTCGCGACTTGGGGACTTCTCCTTGATCAGTAGGGATGGCCGCGCCGTTCCACTCGATCAGATCGGCCACTCCGAGGTAACGTTCGAAGAGCCGATCATGAAGCGCCGTGACCGCACGTCCGTCATCACCATCCGCTCTGACATCAACGAGGCAACGCAACCGCCGGAGGTCTCGCAAGCTGTAATGACGGCCCTTCAGCCCCTGATCGGCTCGCTTCCCGTCGGCTACCGCATTGAAATGGGCGGCAATATAGAGGAGTCGCTGAAGGCGAACGACGCCCTGGTCAAGGTGTTCCCCTTGATGATCGCAGCAATGCTGATCGTCATCATTCTTCAGGTTCGCAGTCTCTCGACCATGACCATGGTCATGCTGACCGCTCCGCTCGGCCTTGCCGGTGCAGTGCCAGCGCTTCTTCTCTTCAATCAGCCCTTTGGCTTCAACGCCATCCTCGGGTTGATCGGGCTCGCCGGTATTCTCATGCGAAACACGCTCATTTTGACCGAGCAGATCAAGGACAACAAGGCGGCGGGCCTCGATGATTATCACGCGGTGATCGAAGCGACGGTGCAACGAACTCGCCCGGTCATCCTGACGGCGCTTGCCGCTGTCCTCGCCTTCATTCCGTTGACCCATTCGGTCTTTTGGGGGTCGATGGCCTACACGCTGATCGGCGGCACGGCGGTCGGCACGGTGATGATCCTGCTTTTCCTTCCGGCACTCTATGCCGCCTGGTTCCGGATCAAACCGACCCAGGACAGCGCGATGCACCACGACCATGAGCACTCCCAGGATGACAATAGCCTGGAACCCGACATGCGTCTCGCGGCGGAGTAGCCGACAGGCTCAGACATCGACCGTGAGATTTGCAACGGAGCGAGGTCCCAACTTACCCCGGCCTATGCAGGGGTAGAGGTTCTTACGCCCAGACGAAATAACAGGAGCCACATGTCACCGATCGTATCCGTCTTCAAAAACCCGCCTGACGGCGGCCGCGGCTTCCATCGCGATATCCGTGTGCGATGGGCGCTTGAGGAAGTCGGTCAGCCTTATCAACTGCGATTGCTGACGTTCTCCGAAATGCGCCGTCCAGAATACCGACAACTTCATCCCTTCGGACAAATGCCGACCTACGAGGACGGGGAGTTGGTGTTGTTCGAGTCAGGTGCGATCGTCCATCACATCGCGCAGCAATATCCAGGCCTGCTGCCGGCCGATCGCAACAGCCGGTCGCGCGCGGTCATGTGGATGTTTGCGGCGCTGGACACGATCGAGCCCGCGATCTCGTCAGGCAGCGTCTCGCAATTGCAACAGCGACTCCACGAACTCTCGACGGCGCTGGGTGACAAAGAGTGGCTCGACGGGGCGTTCGCGCCGGTGACCTCCTGATGGTCGCGGTGCTGCGCGTGCTGCGTGGAGCTAACATGCTCGAGGCCAACCGGAATCTTTACAGCTACGTTGAACGTGCGGAGGCGCGGCCCGCGTTTAAGAGGGCCCTGATCGCGTCTTCAAACCTTTCTCGTACGGCATGACGACTTCTGATCCGCGTACGATCCCAATACCGAAAGCGTGCATTGGATGACGGAGGGGGCGAAAACGGAAGAGGGCGAGACGAGAGACCTTATTCTCGACCAGGCTGAAGCGCTCATTCGCTACATGGGGCGCAAGAAGACCAATGTCGAGGATGTAGCCCAAAAGCTGGGCATGAGCCGCGCCAACATCTATCGCTTCTTTCCCACTCGGGTGGCAATCGATCGAGGCATCTATGCCCGAAATGCCGATCAGTCCTTATCAGACGCGATTGCGCGCTCTGAAACTTGCTGCCATGCCTCCACGCGGCTGGTGACCCTTCTTGAACACCTCCACAAGCGCGTGCGGGACGATGCCACACTCGCGCCGAACGTCCATGCGCTCTCTGTCGCCGCCCATCTGGAGGACTGGCCCGAAACGAACCGGCATGGTCAGCGACTGAGAGACGCGATTGAAACTATCCTTCGGGATGTGCCAAATCCCACAGAGATCGTGCTGGATCGACACGGCGCAGCTCAGGCCGTCGTTGAAGCTATGACGTCATTCCTCCACCCGGCCCTGGTCGAGCAGCGTCTGCAGGGTGATGGAGAAATTGATCGCGCGTTGCGTTCGCAAATCGCGTTTGTGTTGCACGCCCTCAGGATGAATGATCTGGCCGTATAGGATATGTCACCGTAGTTCGCTCATTCACACTCATGATCCACGTGCACGGCCGCAAGCGCATCTGTCTCGGAAGGAAAGATGAAAGGGTAGATGGTTGAACCCCCCACAGCACGACGCCGAGACACGGGCCTCCTCTATGCTGGCGACTGAACACCATGCTACCAGCCGGCAAATCCAGGTTCGGCACTTCCGCATAAACCTCGGTATCGACATCCAGCCAGAATTCTGGTGGAATCTTTTTCGTTGCGAGTGCTTGAGCCTCATCCCAGTAAGCAGGCGGCTCGATTTCGCCACCGACTGTCTGAACAGCAACCACATAGCGTCGGCCGATAGCGTCGCCTTAACGGGTTTTGCTGATCGAGGTGATATTCGAGCGGCATGATCGAAGAACCGTTTACCCGTTACCAGCGCCATCGTTTTCCAGCGGAGATTATCGCACACGCCGTGTGGCTTTATTATCGGTTTCCGCTGAGCCTTCGCGATGTCGAGGACCTGCTTGCCGAACGCGGGATTGAGGTGTCGTTTCAGACAGTGTCGGAATGGGTGGTAAAGTTTGGCCTCAAGTTCGCTTGTCAACTCCGGAGGCGATCGCGCGGCAACTTCACCGACAAATGGCACCTCGATGAACTTGTCGTATCAATCAAGGGCAGGAAATACTGGCTGTGGCGTGCCGTCGATGCAGAAGGCTATGTCCTCGATGCCCTGTTACAAAGCCGAAGAAACAAGAAGGCCGCGCTGCGGCTGATGCGCAAGCTGCTCAAAAACAGGGCGTCACGCCGAGGGTGATGGTGACGGACAAACTGCGCTCTTATGGAGCGGCGAAAGCTGAGTTGATCCCCTGCGTTGAGCATCGATCGCACAAAGGGTTGAACAACCGTGCCGAAAATTCTCATCTTCCGTTGCGGCGGCGAGAGAGGCGGATGATGCGCTTCAAATCAGCGCGGCAACGTCAATGTTTCGTCTCGGTTCACGGCCAGGTCGCCAACCTCTTTCATCTCCATCGGAAACATCTCACTGCCGCAGACCACCGCCAACTCCGCGCCAGCGCCGTCACCACCTGGCTTCAAACCGCATTGTCGATTGATGCCTGAAAAGCCGACAGCATCACCCTTCAAATCCGGACTTCCATTAAGGCGACGCTACCCCACAACGGCCTCCCCTACTCGGGCATGAACGTGCTTCTTTTGTGGTCTGAGCAGATGTCGCGCGGCTTCGCTTCGTCGATGTGGATGACCTTCAAGCAGGCGCTCGAACTGGGCGGGGCCGTGCGCAAGGGCGAGACCGGCTCGACCGTTGTCTTCGCCAGCCGTTTCACCAAGTCTGAAGCGGATGGGAACGGCAATGAGGTCGATCGGGAGATCCCGTTCCTGAAGGCCTATTCGGTATTCAACCTGGAGCAGATCGAGGGCTTGCCTGACGGCTACTACGCGCCCCCGGCCAAGGTCCTTGATCCGATCGACCGGATCGAGAGCGCCGACCGATTCTTCCGCAATACCGGCGCAGTCATCCGGCACGGCGGCAATCAAGCCTACTATTCGCCCGTCATGGACTATATCCAGATGCCGCCCTTCGAGGCGTTTCGCGATGCTGCCGGATACGGGGCCGTCCTCAGTCATGAGGCGACCCACTGGACGGCGGCCGAACATCGCGTGGGACGTGACCTCTCGCGTTATGCCAAGGACCGGACGGAGCGGGCGAGGGAAGAACTCATTGCCGAACTCGGCAGTTGCTTCCTCTGCGCCGATCTTGGCATCGCGCCGGTGCTTGAGCCGAGGCCGGATCATGCTTCCTATCTGCAATCGTGGCTCTCGGTGCTGGCCAAAGACAAGCGGGCGATCTTCCAGGCGGCGGCTCACGCACAGCGTGCCGTTAGCTTCCTTCATTCCTTGCAGCCGGATGGGGGCACGCAGGCTGCGGCCTAATGCTCAAGCGCGGTCGTCACGACCGGTGGCGGCCGCGTGATCCGTATCACGCTGGTCCCCATCCAATTGTTGTTGGAGACCTTGTGCAATGTCAGCATCCAGCCTTCCCCAGGTCGACGGTTTTGCGGCGTCGGGTTTGGGTTTACGGGTCGGTTTGCGTTCGACGATGAACGGCTTGGTCTTTTGACGCATTGGTTCTCCAGGCTACGATTCGCGGGTGCAACGATATCGCAGGAGGTGTCTTGGGCAAGCCGGCCGATGTCTACGGGGAGCTCGTTTCCCCAATTGAAGCAGACGACGACGGTGCAAGTGGGCATGGTGCAGGTCAGCATTCGTGTCCGAGGCGAATGCGGCGGACCGCCATTGCCATATTCCTTTCGGCCAGAGTTTCCGGCAACCCATCTGCGTGCTCGATGAGGCATGTCTGACCGGAGACCGGCTGCGCCTCGATCGTCTTCCCGCAACGACAATTCGCAGATTTCTTACCCCGAAGCCCCCAAGGGCTCCTCCTCTCGCACTAACAAATCTGCGACTTGCCGCCCTCCATTTCATTGCGGCCCCAGGGGTGCGGTCCGATCGCCCCCGGTCTTTGCGACAGCCATCGAGGCCGCGATGGGCGCGGCCCGAATACGAGAAAAGGAATACGACAATGGCAACCATCGGCACCTTCACCTCCACCGAAAACGGCTTCACCGGCTCCATCCGCACTCTCGCCCTCAACGTCAAGGCCCGCATCGCCCGGGTCGAGAACCCCTCCGACAAGGGCCCGCAGTTCTGCGTCTACGCGGGGAGCGTCGAACTGGGCGCCGCCTGGCAGAAGACCTCCGGTGAGGGCCGCGACTACCTCTCGGTCAAGCTTGATGATCCGAGCTTCCCGGCCCCTATCTACGCCACGCTCGCCGAGGTCGAAGGCGAGGACGGCCTCCAGCTCATCTGGTCCCGCCCGAACCGGGATTGATCAAGATCACGAGGCTCCGCCACCGGCGGAGCCTTTTCCCTTATCGGAATGGGGACGCGCGATTACCGCGCGTCGAACCTGGCGAGCATCTTGCGTAGTTGCGCG
>Ga0268287_100214_pt1 | contig 26945 bp, 21 predicted proteins | sample MetcocultureR3M_FD_191348 | JGI IMG/M metagenome (GOLD analysis project Ga0268287, IMG submission 191348) | Soil microbial communities from Anza Borrego Desert, Southern California, United States - Methanotrophic co-culture R3-M | ecosystem: Environmental > Terrestrial > Soil > Desert | place... | reverse complement strand
CGCCCGTGATCATGTTCTTCACGTAGTCGGCGTGGCCAGGGCAGTCCACGTGCGCGTAGTGACGGTTCGCCGTCTCGTATTCCACGTGCGCCGTGTTGATCGTGATCCCGCGCGCCTTCTCTTCCGGAGCCGCGTCGATGTCGGCGTAGTTCTTCGCCGTCGCACCACCAGACTTCGCCAGCGTGATCGTGATCGCCGCCGTCAGCGTCGTCTTGCCGTGGTCAACGTGACCAATCGTGCCGATGTTGCAGTGCGGCTTCGTGCGTTCAAACTTCTCTTTGGCCATTTCAAGCTCCAGCCCTGTCCGGGCTTGTCCTCTCAGCTAGGGTTGGAAATCAGGCGTACTTCTTGATGACTTCTTCGGCGACGACCTGCGGCACCGTCTCGTAGTGGCTGAACAGCATCGTGAACTGCGCGCGGCCCTGCGACATGCCGCGCAGGTTGTTCACGTAGCCGAACATGTTCGCCAGCGGCACGAAGGCGTTGATCACCGTCGCGTTGCCGCGCATGTCCTGGCCCTGGATCTGGCCGCGGCGGCCGTTCAGGTCGCCGATGACCGAGCCCAGGTACTCCTCGGGCGTCACGACCTCGACGGCCATGATCGGCTCGAGCAGCTTCGGCCCGCCCTTTTCGCGCAGCTCCTTGAAGGCCGCGCGGCTGGCGATTTCGAAGGCCAGGACCGAGGAGTCCACGTCGTGGAACGCGCCGTCGACCAGGGTCGCCTTGAAGTCGATGACCGGGAAGCCGGCCAGCAGGCCGTTTTCCTTGGCCGACTCCAGGCCCTTCTGGACGCCGGGGACGTATTCCTTCGGCACCGCGCCGCCGACGATCGCGCTTTCGAACACGAAGCCCGAGCCCGGCTCGCCCGGCTCGAACACCAGCTTCACGCGGGCGAACTGGCCCGTGCCGCCGGTCTGCTTCTTGTGCGTGTAGTCGATCTCGGTCCGCTTGCTGATGCTCTCGCGGTAGGCCACCTGCGGCGCGCCGATGTTGGCCTCGACCTTGTAGGTGCGCTTCAGGATGTCGATCTTGATGTCGAGGTGCAGCTCGCCCATGCCCTTCAGGATCGTCTGGCCCGACTCGTGGTCGGTCGAGACGGTGAAGGACGGGTCCTCGGCGGCCAGCTTCGACAGGGCGACGCCCAGCTTCTCCTGGTCGGCCTTGGACTTCGGCTCGACGGCGATCTCGATCACCGGCTCGGGGAACTCCATGCGCTCCAGGATGACCGGCGACTTGTTCGGATCGCACAGGGTGTCGCCCGTGCGGGTCTCCTTCAGGCCGGCCAGGGCGACGATGTCGCCGGCGTAGGCTTCCTTGATGTCCTCGCGGTTGTTCGAGTGCATCAGCAGCATGCGGCCGACCCGCTCGCGCTTGTCGCGCGTCGAGTTCATCAGGCCCATGCCGGTCTCGAGCTTGCCCGAGTAGATGCGGCAGAACGTCAGCGAGCCCACGAAGGGGTCGTCCATGATCTTGAACGCCAGGACCGACAGCGGCTCGTCGTCGGAGGCCCGCCGCTCGACTTCCTCTTCGGTCCGGAAGTCGATGCCCTTGGTCGGCGGGATGTCCACCGGCGAGGGCAGGTAGTCGACCACCGCGTCCAGCAGCGGCTGCACGCCCTTGTTCTTGAACGCCGAGCCGCAGAGGATCGGGTAGAAGGCGCCCGTCAGCACGGCCTTACGGATGCACTTCTTGATCACCTCTTCCGAGGGCTCTTCGCCCGAGAGGTAGGCTTCCATGGCCTCGTCGTCGAGCTCGACGGCGTTCTCGATCATGTAGTTGCGGGCGGCCTCGGCCTTTTCCTTCAGGTCGGCCGGGATCTCCTCGTCCTGGAACTTGGCGCCCAGGGCGTCGGTGTCCCACACCACCGCCTTCATGCGGACCAGGTCGATGATGCCGCGCAGGGCGGACTCGGCGCCGATCGGCAGCTGGATCGGCACGGCCTTGGCGCCCAGGCGGTCGCGGATGCTCTCGACCGACTTGTCGAAGTCGGCGCCCAGCTTGTCCATCTTGTTGACGAAGACGATCCGCGGAACCTTGTACTTGTCGGCCTGGCGCCAGACGGTCTCGGTCTGCGGCTCGACGCCGGCGTTGCCGTCCAGCACCGTCACGGCGCCGTCGAGCACGCGCAGGCTGCGCTCCACCTCGATGGTGAAGTCCACGTGGCCGGGCGTGTCGATGATGTTGAGGCGCTTGCCGTTCCAGAAGGCGGTCGTCGCGGCCGACGTGATCGTGATGCCGCGCTCCTGCTCCTGCTCCATCCAGTCCATGGTGGCCGCGCCGTCATGGACTTCGCCGATCTTGTGGCTCTTGCCGGTGTAGAAGAGGATCCGCTCGGTCGTCGTCGTCTTGCCCGCGTCGATGTGGGCCATGATGCCGAAGTTGCGGTAGTCTTCGATTTTATGCGTGCGGGGCATAGCGGATGCTCTGCGAAAAGGGGTCTGTTCGGGGAGGCTGAACGAACGGCGCGGGCGGTTTATCTCAAACCGCCCGCGCCGGGAAGCTCACTATGTGGGCGCTTACCAGCGGTAGTGCGAGAAGGCCCGGTTGGCTTCGGCCATCTTATGGGTGTCTTCCCGCTTCTTGACCGCCGAACCGCGGTTCGAAGAGGCGTCCAGCAGCTCGCCGGCCAGCTTCTCGGTCATGGTGTTCTCGCCGCGCGAGCGGGCGGCGTTCACCAGCCAGCGGATGGCCAGGGCGCGACGGCGCTCGGGACGGACTTCGACCGGCACCTGGTAGGTCGCGCCGCCGACCCGGCGGGAGCGGACCTCGATGGCCGGGGCCACGTTGTCCAGGGCCGCATGGAAGGTCTCCAGCGGACCCATGTCCTTGCGGCGGGCCTCCAGGATGTCGAAGGCGCCGTAGACGATGTTCTCGGCCACGGCCTTCTTACCTTCGTACATCACGTAGTTCATGAACTTGGTGACGACGAGGTCCCCGAACTTCGGATCCGGGAGGACTTCACGTTTGTCTGCGCGACGGCGACGGGACATCTCTTAAATCCTTACTTCGGACGCTTGGCGCCGTAGAGCGAACGGCGCTGCTTGCGGTCCTTGACCCCTTGCGTGTCCAGCACGCCGCGCAGGATGTGGTAGCGCACGCCGGGAAGGTCCTTCACGCGGCCGCCACGGATCAGGACCACCGAGTGCTCCTGCAGGTTGTGGCCTTCGCCGGGGATGTAGCACACCGCTTCGATGCCGGTGGTCAGGCGCACCTTGGCGACCTTACGCAGAGCCGAGTTCGGCTTCTTCGGGGTCGTCGTGTACACCCGGGTGCAGACGCCGCGGCGCTGCGGGCAGCCCTTCAGGGCCGGGACCTTGTTCCGCGCGGGCTTCGTCTGACGAGGCTTGCGGATGAGCTGGTTGACTGTCGGCATCTATTCTCGCTTGGGAGGCGTGTGCCGTTTGGCCGGGGCGCCTCGGTTGGGGTCCTTGGGTTCATAGATCCGGGGCCTGTCCGTTGAACGCAAAAACTCGCCGGGACGCCTTGCCAGCGTTCCGGCGGTAGCGGTTCATCCGGACTGGGAGCGACTCCCGGCCTCGAAAGAGCGCGCTACATAGTCGTAAGAGGGGCTCGCGTCAACGCGACTCCGCCGGCGGGACGTGCCATGAATTCGCCGCGGCGAACGCCCTAACCTTACGGCGAAGCTTGAGCACGACCTGGAGCGCCATGCGGCCGGCTGGACGGGGCCGAACCTTAGTCATCGTGGCGATCTCCGTCGTCGCGCACGCCGCGGTCCTCGCGGCGCTGGCCCTGCATGTGCCCAAGCTCTTCGTCCCCCCGGTCCGCTCGGGCCCGCCGCAGCCGATCATCCCGGTGCTGCTGACCCCCCGCACGCCGCCCCCCGAGGCCGGCGGCCCGCCGCGCCCGATCCGCCTGCACCGGCGCCAGCCGCGCGTGCCGCTCGACCGTCTCCCGGTGGCCCCGCTGGTCGCCCCCGAGGCCGAGCCCGAGCCCGACGCCGAGCGCGACCGCCGCGCGCCGCGCGTCGTGACGGTCGATCCGGTGGCGCAGAACGCGCGCCAGACGCTGCGGGGGCTGATCGGGTGCGCGAACCCCTCCCTGCTCAGCCGTGAGGAACGCGAGAAGTGCCAGGAGCAGCTGGCCCGCGGCGCCCGCGAGGCCGAGTTCCCGGGCCTGGGTCTGGACGCCGACGACGCCTCGGACCTGGGGCGCGCCGCCGCCCGCCGCGAGGCCGGCTACCGCTACAAGCGCAGCGAGGAATCCCGCCCGCGCGAACCCGGCTCGCAGGTCGACTGGGACGTCCGCCGCAGCCCGCCCGCCGGGGCCTCGCACATGAAGGGCATGGGCGGCTCGGCCCACGACGCCAGCGGCGCCGCGGGCCGGTCCAGGAACTGACTACGCCCCGGGACTGATCAGGCCGCCACGCGGTCCTTCATCTCCAGCGGCGCCTCCAGCACGGCCCAGTCGATCAGGCCGTCGTGCTGCAGGTTCTCGAACTCGAGCACGCCCAGCTCCTCGAACTTCGGCCGGATGGCCTCGGTGAGCAGGCCCACGCGCTTCAGGTTCGGGATCATCCGCTCGAACAGGAACTTGCGGAACGCCTGTCCGCCCTGGGTCTTGGCGTTGATCTCCAGGGCCTCCTCGCGGGTGAAGCCGAACTCCTCGGCCACGTTGGTCGAGATCAGCCGGTTCTTCATCACCACGCAGGCCTCGTAGGCGAACTGCGCCCGCTCCTCGATCTCGGCCTGCGGCAGGGCGCGGATCCAGTCCTCGAGGTAGTTCACGCCGAAGGCCACGTGCCGCCCCTCGTCCCGCATCACGAGGCCGACGACCTGCTTCAGCAGCGGATCGGGCGTCGTCTCGTGGATGGTCTGGAAGGCGGCCAGCGCCAGGCCCTCGATCAGGATCTGCATCCCGATGAACTTCAGGTCCCAGCGCTCGTCGGTCAGCACCTTGTCCAGCAGGAACTTCAGGTTCGGGTTGATCGGATAGATCATGTGGCACCGCTCCATCAGGTAGCGGTGGAACACCTCCACGTGGCGCGCCTCGTCGAAGGTCTGGGAGGCGGCGTAGAGCTTGGCGTCGTGGGTGGGGGCGCAGCTGACCAGCTGCGAGGCCACCATCAGCGCCCCCTGCTCCCCGTGCAGGAACTGCGACAGCGTCTGGGCCGTCGTGCGGCGCATGAAGTCCGCCTTCTGCTCGGGGCTCAGCGCCTTCCACTTCGGATGGTCGGCGAAACCCTCCGGCTCGGGCGGCGCGCCCTCGGGCGCCGGCATCTGCAAGCCCCAGTCGACGTCCAGCTCGGAGTTCCAGTTGAAGCGCTTGCCCAGCTCGTACAGCCGGCGGATCCGCACGTTCGCGGCCTCGTAGTCCCAGTTGTAGGACCCGGTCAGCGGCGTCCTGAAGATCTCGCGGATCACCTCGACGTCGTGGTCGGTGAGGCGGTGGGCCAGATCGTCCTCGTCGAAGTACTGGACCTCGGTCGGCGGACCCTGGACGACTTGAACCTGCAGCATTGGGCGACTCCCTCTTGGCGCGGCCTCTGCCGGGCCTATCGGGAGCCGACTATAAAAATGACGCTGGCGTCATCTTTGATCCAGATCAACTTCGGGAGCGGACGGCGCCCGCTCCCGCCCCCGGCATGGCCATGGCCAGGCTGGGGTCAGTCGAAGATGTCGAAGATGTCGAACCGCTTCTTCTTCTTGTAGTGGTACTTGTCGTCGTACCGGTAGCGGCCGTGCTCGCGGTCGTAGGGGTGGCGCTTCTTCCACTCGTCGGGGTCGCGGTGGAAATCGGAGACCTCGCGGTCGAACCGCTGGCGGTCCTCCGCCTGGGCGGTCTGCTCCTGCCGCGTGCCTTCGAGCAGCTTCTCCAGCTCTCCGCGATCCAGCCAGACGCCGCGGCACGTCGGGCAGATGTCGATCTCCACGCCCCCGCGGTTCACGTTCTGCATCGACGTATTGTCGTTGGGGCAAAGCAGCAGCGGCACAGGCGTCCTCCTTGTGTGGCCTCCTGATCTAGGGACGCCTGCGGCCAAGCCAACCCCTCCGCCCTTCACGACACCGGCAGATGCCTGGCCAGGAACGCCTCCAGCGCCTCGAGCGTGCGGGTGCGGTTCGACGAGCGGGTCAGGTAGTGGTTCTCGCCTTCCAGGATCACCAGCTCGTGCGGCTTTCCGGCGGCCTTCAGGGCCTCGGCCATGCGCAGCGACTGGGCCGGCGCCACCACGGTGTCCTTGTCGCCGTGGATCAGCAGGACCGGCGCCTGGACCGCCGCCGCACGCTGCGCCGGCGAGGTCTCCGCCAGCTTCTGCGGGCTCGCCGCGCCGATCATGACCCGCAGCTCCTCCAGTCCCGCCGAGGCGCGGCCGTAGGCGCGGCCCTGCTCGAGCAGGAGCTGGCCCAGATCGGCGATGCCGGCGATGGAGGCGGCGCAGCGGTAGGCGCCCGGATAGAGGGCGGCCCCGGCCAGCGCGGAGTAGCCGCCGAAGGACGCGCCGACGATGCAGGCGCGGGCCGCGTCCACTTCGCCCTGGGCGGCCAGGGCGGCGACGCCGTCCAGCAGGTCGGTCTGCATCTTACCGCCCCACTCGCCCTCGCCGGCCTCCTCGAAGGCGTCGCCGAAGCCCCACGAGCCGCGGAACTGCGGCTGCAGGACCGCATAGCCGCGGCTCGCCAGGAACTGGACGAGGTATTCGAACTCGTACTCGTCGCGGGCCCGCGGCCCGCCGTGCGGCAGCACCACCAGCGGCGGCTTGCGTCCGGCCGTCGCGGCGGCGGGCGGAAGGGTCAGGTAGGCCGGGATCTCGAGGCCGTCGCGGGCCTGGTAAGTGATCCAGCGGGTGGCTCCGAGCTGCGCGCCGGCCAGCTCCGGGTACTCGTCGCCGAGCGGTGAAACCTCCTTGCGCGCGGTGTCGAACAGGTACCACACGCCCGGCGCGCCGGGACCGCTGACCCGGGCGACGAACCGCGTCCGGTCCTTCGACCAACTCCTGAGGTCCACGCGCCTGTCCTTGAACACCTTGGCGAGGGTGGCGTGCGCGGCGCCGACCTGGGGATCGGTCCAGGCGACCACCGGCTTCTCGGCCCCGGCGGCGATGCCCACCACAGCCCCGCGGTGCTCGTCCCAGATCAGGTCCGGATTGGTCGGCAGGACGTCGGGGCCGAACGGCTCGACCGCTCCGTCCGAGAGCCGCCGCTTCACCAGCCGGCCGCCCTCGGCCATGATCAGGGCGTCGTCGGGCGCCGAATAGCCGTAGTAGGCGCGGCGGCTGGCGAAGTCCTCGCCCTTCCAGACCTGGCTGTATTGCGAGCGGCCCTGCGCCCGGCCACGGATCGAGAAGGCGTGGGTGAGCTCGTCGATGTCCAGCCGCACGCGCGGCGCGCCCGAGGGATCCACCTCCCACGACGCCGTGTCGTAGGCGCCCCGCTCGACGATCGAACCGCGGCCGGTGGCCGGATCCACGCTCCACAGCGCCAGTACGAAGGCGCTCTCGACGCCCTTGCGGGCCAGGCGGGTGTTGGCCCCCGAGCTCGCGCCGCCCGAGTCCATCAGGCCGGTCATCAGCACCCGGGGCTTGCCGCCTTCGGTGCTCACGCCGAGGATCGGCTGCGAGAGGAGAAGGTTGTTCGCGCCGTTGTCGAGCAGGCGCGACACCGCCTTGCCCTCGGGCGTCACCGCGACCGTCCGCTCGAAGCGGTAGGCGACGCGGGCGCCGACCTGCTCCCAGTACGCGAGGCGCGCCAGCACGTAATCGTCGCCGGCCCAGCGCACGCTCACGGCCTCGACCTCGCCCAGCCGCAGCTGCGGCAGGTTCGGCTGGTCCAGGGTCGCGATGGAGAGCACCCGCTCGTCGTTGTGCCCGCCCAGGACCGCGACCCGCGCGCCGTCGGGCGAGATCGCCGCCTGCACCACGGCCGGTATCCGGCCGAACGCTGAAGCGGGCGGCGGCGCGGCGGCCCCCTGCCCGGCAGCCGCCAGCACGACCGCGGCCGCCGAGGCCGCCAGAACCCTACGCATGTGAACTCCCCCGAAGACTGAACCGCCCACGGCCAAGCTAGTTGAACCGGCGACGAGCGCAACCTCAGGGCGCGAACACGAAAACGGCCCGGGATCGCTCCCGGGCCGCTCGTTACGCTTGGTACTGGAGAGAGCTCTTAGGACTCCACCTGCTCGCCGACCGCGGCGTCGGCGATCTCGGCCGGAAGCGGCTCCATGGCCTCCTCGCGGCTCTGGGTGAGCGCCTCGTCGCGCTTGGCGGCGATGCGCTGCAGGTTGCGCAGGTACGAGCCCGTGCCCGCCGGGATGAGGCGGCCCACGATCACGTTCTCCTTCAGGCCTTCCAGGGTGTCGATCTTGCCCTGCACCGAAGCCTCGGTGAGGACGCGGGTCGTCTCCTGGAACGACGCGGCCGAGATGAAGCTGCGGGTCTGCAGGCTCGCCTTGGTGATGCCGAGCAGCACCGGCTGGGTGAGCGCCGGACGGCCGCCGCGGGCTTCCGCCTTGGCGTTCTCCTCGTCCACCTCGATCTTGTCGAGGTGGTCGCCCTTGAGCAGGCCGGTGTCGCCCGGCTCGAGGATCTCGACCTTCTGCAGCATCTGACGGACGATCGTCTCGATGTGCTTGTCGTTGATCGGCACGCCCTGCAGTCGGTAGACCTCCTGGATCTCGTTCACCAGGAAGTCCGCCAGCGCCTCGATGCCCTGGATCCGCAGGATGTCGTGCGGGTCCGGGTTGCCGTCGATGAGGTACTCGCCCTTGCGGATGACGTCGCCGTCGTGGACGGCGATGTGCTTGCCCTTCGGGATCAGGAACTCGACCGCCTCGCCGCCGTCCTCCGGCGTGATCTTGATGCGGCGCTTGTTCTTGTAGTCCCGACCGAACTCCACCCGGCCGTCCATCTCGGCGATGACCGCGCAGTCCTTCGGACGACGCGCCTCGAACAGCTCGGCCACCCGCGGCAGACCGCCGGTGATGTCGCGCGTCTTGGCGCCTTCCGTGGGCATACGGGCCAGCACCTCGCCGGGCTTCACCTCGTCGCCGTCGCCGACGGAGAGAATGGCGCCCACGGGCAGCAGGGAGCGGGCCTCGCCGCCGTTCGACAGGCGCTTGTAGGAGCCGTCCTCGCCCAGCACCGCCATGGCCGGACGCAGGTCCGAGCCCTTGGTCGACGCGCGCCAGTCGACGACGACGCGGTTCGAGATGCCGGTGGCCTCGTCGGCCTCCTCGCGGAACGAGACGTTCTCGACCAGGTCCTCGAAGCGGACCTTGCCGCCCACTTCGGTGATGATCGGCGTGGTGTAGGGGTCCCACTCCGCCAGGCGCTGGCCGCGCTTGACGCCTTCGCCGTCCTTCACCCGCAGGCGGGCGCCGTACGGAACCTTGTAGGATTCCCGGTCCTTGCCGTCGACCTGGACGGTCAGCATCAGGTTGCGGCTCATCGAGATCAGCGCGCCGTCCGGAGCGGTCACGGTGTTGCCGCCCGAGATCTTGGCGACGCCCTCGTTGGCGCTCTCGTAGAACGACTGCTCGGCCACCTGGGCGGTGCCGCCGATGTGGAAGGTCCGCATCGTCAGCTGGGTGCCCGGCTCGCCGATCGACTGGGCGGCGATGACGCCCACGGCCTCGCCGATGTTCACCGGCGTGCCGCGCGCCAGGTCGCGGCCGTAGCAGGCGCCGCAGACGCCGGTCTTGGTCTCGCAGGTCAGCACCGAACGGACCTTCACCGACTGGACGCCGGCGGCCTCGATGGCCTCGATCATGTTCTCGTCGAGATAGGTGTCGGCGGGAACGATGACTTCCTGCGAGCCCGGATCCTTCACGTCCTCGGCCGCGAAACGGCCCAGGATGCGCTGGCCGAGCGAGACGAGGACGTCGCCGCCCTCGACCACCGCCCGCAGGGTGATGCCCCGGGTCGTGCCGCAGTCTTCCTCGGTGATGATGCAGTCCTGCGCCACGTCGACGAGGCGGCGGGTCAGGTAGCCCGAGTTGGCCGTCTTCAGAGCGGTGTCGGCCAGGCCCTTACGGGCGCCGTGCGTGGAGTTGAAGTACTCCTGCACGGTCAGGCCTTCCTTGAAGTTCGAGATGATCGGCGTCTCGATGATCTCGCCCGACGGCTTGGCCATCAGGCCGCGCATCCCGCCGAGCTGCTTCATCTGGGCCTGCGAGCCCCGGGCGCCCGAGTTGCTCATCATGAAGATCGAGTTGATCTCGGCCTGGCGCCCGTCCGGCCCGATCGGGGCGGACGACACTTCGGCCATCATCTCGTCGGCGACCCGGTCGGTGGCCTTCGCCCAGGCGTCGACGACCTTGTTGTACTTCTCGCCCTTGGTGATCAGGCCGTCGGCGTACTGCTGCTCGTACTCCTCGACGAGCTTGCGGGTCTCCTCGACGATCGGCGCCTTGCGGGCCGGGATGACGATGTCGTCCTTGCCGAACGAGATGCCGGCCTTGGCCGCCTCGCGGAAGCCCAGGCCCATGATCTGGTCGGCGAAGATGACCGTCGCCTTCTGGCCGCAGTGCCGGTAGACGGTGTCGATCAGGTTGCCGATTTCCTTCTTGGTGAGGTTCTTCTCCAGAAGGCGATGGCCGACCGCCGGGTGCTGCGGGAACAGCGCGGCGATCTTCATCCGGCCGGGGCTGGTCTCGATGACCTTGGTCACCAGGTTCCCGTCGGCGTCCATCTCGGTGTAGCGGCAGCGGATCTTCGAGTGCAGCGTGACGACGCCGGCGTCGAGCGCGGCCTCGATCTCGCCCAGGCTGGCGAACGCCTTGCCTTCGCCCGGCTCGCCGTCCTTCACCAGCGACAGGTAGTAGAGGCCGAGCACGATGTCCTGCGACGGCACGATGATCGGCCGGCCGTTGGCGGGCGACAGGATGTTGTTCGTGCTCATCATCAGCACGCGCGCTTCCAGCTGGGCTTCCAGCGAGAGCGGCACGTGGACGGCCATCTGGTCGCCGTCGAAGTCGGCGTTGAACGCGGCGCAGACCAGCGGGTGCAGCTGGATCGCCTTGCCTTCGATCAGCTTCGGCTCGAACGCCTGGATGCCCAGGCGGTGCAGGGTCGGGGCGCGGTTCAGTAGCACCGGGTGCTCGCGGATCACCTCGTCCAGGATGTCCCAGACGGCCGGCTGCTCACGCTCCACCATGCGCTTGGACTGCTTGACTGTGCCCGACAGGCCCTTGGCGTCCAGGCGCGCGTAGATGAACGGCTTGAACAGCTCGAGCGCCATCTTCTTGGGCAGGCCGCACTCGTGCAGCTTCAGCTCGGGGCCCACCACGATGACCGAACGGCCCGAGTAGTCCACGCGCTTGCCGAGCAGGTTCTGGCGGAACCGGCCCTGCTTGCCCTTCAGCATGTCGGCCAGCGACTTCAGCGGCCGCTTGTTGGCGCCCGTGATCACGCGGCCGCGGCGGCCGTTGTCGAACAGGGCGTCGACGGCTTCCTGCAGCATCCGCTTCTCGTTGCGGATGATGATGTCCGGCGCGCGCAGCTCGATGAGGCGCTTCAGGCGGTTGTTCCGGTTGATGACCCGGCGGTAGAGGTCGTTCAGGTCCGAGGTCGCGAAGCGGCCGCCGTCCAGCGGCACCAGCGGGCGCAGTTCCGGCGGGATCACGGGGATCACCGTCAGCACCATCCACTCGGGCTTGTTGCCGCTCTCGATGAAGTTCTCGATGAGCTTCAGGCGCTTGGACGCCTTCTTCAGCTTCATCTCGGACGTGGTGGTCTTCAGCTCCTCGCGGAGGTTCTCGGCCTCCTTCTCGAGGTCGATGCCGCGCAGCAGGCCCTGGACCGCCTCGGCGCCGATCTCGGCGGTGAAGCTGTCGTCGCCGAACTCCTCCTGGAAGCGCAGGTAGTCGTCTTCCGACAGCAGCTGGTGCAGCTTCAGCGGGGTCAGGCCCGGCTCGGTGACGATGTAGTTCTCGAAGTAGAGGACCCGCTCGACGTCCTTCAGCGCCATGTCGAGCATCAGCGCGATGCGGCTCGGCAGGCTCTTCAGGAACCAGATGTGGGCGACCGGGCTGGCCAGCTCGATGTGGCCCATCCGCTCGCGGCGGACGCGGGCCAGGGTGACCTCGACCCCGCACTTCTCGCAGATGATGCCCTTGTACTTCATCCGCTTGTACTTGCCGCAAAGGCACTCGTAGTCCTTCGTCGGGCCAAAGATGCGGGCGCAGAACAGGCCGTCACGCTCGGGCTTGAACGTGCGGTAGTTGATGGTCTCGGGCTTCTTGATCTCGCCGAACGACCACGAGCGGATCTTTTCCGGCGAGGCGAGCGCGATGCGGATCTGGTCGAAGGTCGGGGCGGCCTGGACCGGATTGAAGATGTTCAGGACTTCCTGGTTCATCTTGGTTCCTTCTGCGGGACGGAGCCCGCGTGAATTTCAAAGCAGGACGGGTGGGGCCGCCCTCCCCCGCATCGCTGCGAAGGAGGGCATGTAGGCGCCCGTCAGCTGTTCTCCAGCTCCACGTTCAGGCCCAGGGAGCGCATCTCCTTGACCAGCACGTTGAAGCTTTCCGGGATCCCGGCCTCGAAGGTGTCGTCGCCGCGGACGATGGACTCGTAGACCTTCGTCCGGCCGGCCACGTCGTCCGACTTCACCGTCAGCATCTCCTGCAGGGTGTAGGCGGCGCCGTAGGCCTCCAGGGCCCACACCTCCATTTCGCCGAAGCGTTGGCCGCCGAACTGCGCCTTGCCGCCCAGCGGCTGCTGGGTGACGAGCGAGTACGGGCCGATCGAACGGGCGTGGATCTTGTCGTCGACCAGGTGGTGCAGCTTCAGCATGTAGATGTAGCCGACCGTCACCGGACGCTTGAACCGCTCGCCCGACTGGCCGTCGTACAGGTACGACTGGCCCGACCGGTCGAGGCCCGCCTTCTCCAGCAGGTTCTCGATGTCGTCGATGTGGGCGCCGTCGAACACCGGCGTGGCGAAGGGGATGCCCTTCGACAGGTTGCGGGCCAGCTCGACCAGCTCCTCCTCGGTGTCCGGCAGCTCCTCGTCGGGGCCGTAGACGTCGCGCAGGTGCTCGATGAGCGCCTGCTTCTGCCCGCCGTGCTGCCAGTCCTCGAGCAGGCGCTGGACCTGCTTGCCGAGGCCGGCCGCGGCCCAGCCCAGGTGGGTCTCGAAGATCTGGCCGACGTTCATCCGCGAAGGCACGCCCAGCGGGTTCAGCACGATGTCGACGCTGGTGCCGTCCTCCAGGTAGGGCATGTCCTCGATCGGCAGGATCTTGGAGATGACCCCCTTGTTGCCGTGACGGCCGGCCATCTTGTCGCCCGGCTGCAGCTTGCGCTTCACCGCCACGAACACCTTGACCATCTTCATCACGCCGGGCGGCAGCTCGTCGCCGCGCTGCAGCTTGTCGACCTTGTCCTCGAAGCGGCGGTCGAGGCGCTTGCGGGCGTCGTCGAACTGCTTGCGCAGCGCTTCGAGCTCGCCCATCGCCTTCTCGTCGTCGAGGGCGATCTGCCACCACAGGCCGGGGGCGATCTCCTCCAGCTTCTCGGCGGTGATCTCGCCGCGGCCCAGGCCCTTCGGACCCGAGACGGCGGTCTTGCCGACGAGCAGCTGACGCAGGCGGCCCTGCATGTTGCGGTTCAGGATCGCGAACTCGTCGTCGCGGTCCTTGCCCAGGCGGTCGATCTCGGCCCGTTCGATGGCGAGCGCGCGCTCGTCCTTGTCGACGCCGTGGCGGTTGAAGACGCGGACTTCCACGATGGTGCCCGACACCCCCGGCGGCAGGCGCAGCGAGGTGTCACGCACGTCCGAGGCCTTCTCGCCGAAGATGGCGCGCAGCAGCTTCTCTTCCGGCGTCATCGGGCTCTCGCCCTTCGGCGTCACCTTGCCGACCAGGATGTCGCCCGGCTGGACCTCGGCGCCGATCGCCACGATGCCCGCCTCGTCGAGGTTGCGCAGGGCCTCCTCGCCGACGTTCGGGATGTCGCGGGTGATCTCTTCCGGACCCAGCTTGGTGTCGCGGGCCATGACCTCGAACTCCTCGATGTGGATCGAGGTGAAGACGTCATCGCGCACGATCCGCTCGGAGATCAGGATCGAGTCTTCGAAGTTGTAGCCGTTCCAGGGCATGAACGCGACGAGGGCGTTGCGGCCCAGCGCCAGTTCGCCCAGCTCGGTCGAGGGGCCGTCGGCGATCACGTCGCCGGCGTTGATCTTGTCGCCCACCCGCACCAGCGGACGCTGGTTGATGCAGGTCGAGGTGTTCGAGCGCTGGAACTTCTGCAGGCGGTAGATGTCGACGCCCGGCTTGGAGGGATCGGTCTCCTCGGTCGCGCGGACGACGATGCGGGTGCCGTCGATCTGCTCGACCACGCCGGTGCGGCGGGCCACGACCACGGCGCCCGAGTCCACCGCCACGATGCTCTCCATGCCGGTGCCGACCAGCGGCGCATCCGACTGGATGAGCGGCACGGCCTGCTTCTGCATGTTCGAGCCCATCAGGGCGCGGTTGGCGTCGTCGTTCTCGAGGAACGGGATCAGCGAGGCGGCGACCGAGACGACCTGCTTCGGCGAGACGTCCATCAGGTCGACGTCGGCCTTGGGCAGCAGCGAGGGTTCGCCGTTGATCCGGCCGGGGACCAGGTCCTCGACGATCTCGCCGTTCTCGAGCTTGATGTTGGCCTGGGCGATGACGTGCTTCGCCTCTTCCATGGCCGACATGTAGACCACCTCGTCGGTGGTCTTGCCGTCACGGATGCGCCGGTACGGGCTCTCGATGAAGCCGTACTTGTTCACGACCGCATGGGTGGCCAGCGAGTTGATCAGGCCGATGTTCGGGCCTTCCGGCGTCTCGATCGGGCAGATCCGGCCATAGTGGGTCGGGTGCACGTCGCGGACCTCGAAGCCCGCGCGCTCGCGGGTGAGGCCGCCCGGCCCCAGCGCCGAGAGGCGGCGCTTGTGGGTGATCTCGGACAGCGGGTTCGTCTGGTCCATGAACTGCGACAGCTGCGAGGAGCCGAAGAACTCCCGCACCGCCGCCGCCGCCGGCTTGGCGTTGATCAGGTCGTGCGGCATGACCGTGTCGATGTCGACGCTGCTCATGCGCTCCTTGATCGCCCGCTCCATGCGCAGCAGACCGACGCGGTACTGGTTCTCCAGCAGCTCGCCCACCGAGCGGACCCGGCGGTTGCCGAGGTTGTCGATGTCGTCGATCTCGCCGCGGCCGTCGCGCAGGCCGACCAGGGTCAGCAGGACGGCGATCACGTCCTCCTTGCGGATCACCCGGACGTCGTCCGGGCAGTCCAGCTCGAGGCGCATGTTCATCTTCACGCGGCCGACCGACGACAGGTCGTAGCGCTCGGAATCGAAGAACAGGCTCTTGAACATCGCCTCGGCGGCCTCGACCGTCGGCGGCTCGCCCGGGCGCATGACCCGGTAGATGTCGAAGAGCGCGTCCTCGCGCGCGGTGTTCTTGTCCACCCGCAGGGTGTTGCGGATGTAGGCGCCGACGGTGACCTCGTCGATGTCGAGGACGTCGAGGGTGGTGAAGCCCTGCTCCTCGAGCGCGGCCAGGAGCGTCGGGTCGAGCTCGTCGCCGGCCTCGGCGTAGATCTCCCCAGTCTCGAAGTTGACCAGGTCCTTGGCCAGGTAGCGGCCGGTCAGCGCCTCGGGCGCCAGCAGCAGCGTCTTCAGGCCGTTGTCGGCGAACTTCTTGGCGTTGCGGGCCGAGATCTTCTGGCCGGCCGGAGCGATCTCCTCGCCGGTGTCGGCGTCGATCAGCGGGAACTCCGGCTTCACGCCGCGCCAGCGCTCGGGCTTGTACGGGGTGGCCCAGCCGTCGCCCTTCTTCTCGTAGGGCACGGTCTCGTAGAACGTGGAGAGGATCTCCTCCCCGTCCATGCCGAGGGCCATCAGGAAGGTGGTGGCCGGCAGCTTACGGCGGCGGTCGATACGGACGTAGACGATGTCCTTGGCGTCGAACTCGAAGTCGAGCCACGAGCCGCGGTAGGGGATCACGCGCGCGGCGAACAGCAGCTTGCCCGAGGCGTGGGTCTTGCCCTTGTCGTGGTCGAAGAAGACGCCCGGCGAGCGATGCATCTGCGAGACGATGACGCGCTGGGTCCCGTTGACGATGAAGGTGCCCTTCTCCGTCATGAGCGGGATGTCGCCCATGTAGACGTCCTGCTCCTTGATGTCCTTGACGGAGCGGGCGCCGGTCTCCTCGTCGGTCTCGAAGACGATGAGGCGCAGCTTGACCTTCAGCGGCGCGGCGTAGGTCATGTCGCGCTGGACGCATTCCTCGACGTCGTACTTCGGCTCCTCGAACTCGTAGGAGACGTATTCGAGCACCGCCCGCTCGTTGAAGTCCTTGATCGGGAAGACGGACTTGAACACCGCCTCGATGCCCTCGTCGCGACGTTCGCCGGCGCGGACCTCGCGCTGCAGGAACTGTTCGTAGGACGAGCGCTGAACCTCGATCAGGTTCGGCATCTGCACGGCTTCAGGGATGCGGCCGAAAGACTTCCGGATCCGCTTCTTACCGGTGAAGGACTGCGCCATTTTGATCCCTTGAGGACGGCTGGGAACGGAGTCCCACCGTCGAGCTTTTCATCCTGCGTCCACCCTCGAGCCCCCTTGCGGGAGCCGGACGCTGGAATGCCCCTGTCTCGTCAGGGGCGCCCCTTCGCATGGTCGGAGGGCGACGGACCATGCCTCGGGACATCACGCGCGAAGAAATCCGCGTCGGCGGGTTCCGGAATCGGGAGTTGTTCGCGAACGGGCGGAAATAAGCCCTTTCCAGCCGCTTGGGAAGCCCCTCCCCGCCAAAAAAAGCAGGCCGGAATGCGGGCGGCGCCGGGTGGAGCCCCGACGCCGCCCTTTTCCGGTTCGCCCGGGCGTATCCCGGGGCGTGCTAGCTTCCAGTCATCTGCGCTTGTCGCACCCCACCAACCGGGGAGCGGCGCGCGGGGTTCCCGGCCGCCGGAGACCCAAAGAAAAAGGGCCGGGATCGCTCCCGGCCCTTTCGACGTTCGTCTGGATCCCGGATCGCTGCGCGTCCGGGATAGTTCGGCTTGCGCCGAACTACTTGATCTGGACGGAGGCGCCGGCTTCTTCCAGCTTCTTCTTGATCTCTTCCGCTTCCTGCTTGGAAACGTTTTCCTTCACGTTCTGCGGAGCGCCTTCGACGAGGTCCTTGGCTTCCTTCAGGCCGAGGTCCGGACGGACGCCGCGGACTTCCTTGATGACGTTGATCTTCTTGTCGCCGCCGGCGGTCAGCACGACGGTGAATTCGGTCTGCTCTTCGCCGGCCGGAGCGGCTTCGCCGCCACCAGCGGCCGGAGCGGCGGCCACGGCCACCGGAGCGGCGGCGGAAACGCCCCACTTCTCTTCCAGCATCTTGGAGAGCTCGGCGGCTTCCAGGACGGTCAGGGCGGACAGGTCTTCGACCAGCTTTTCGAGGTTAGCCATTTCGTTCGATCCTTAAACGTAGGGGGTTGTCGGGGAAGTGACGATCTAGGCGGCGTCTTTGGCGGCGTAGGCGCCCATGACGCGAGCCAGTTGACCGGCCGGGGCCTGCAGCACGCCGGCGACCTTGGTCGCGGGCGCCTGGAGGAGGCCGATGATCTTGCCGCGAAGCTGGTCCAGCGACGGCAGGGTCGCGAGCGCGCTCACGCCCTTCTGGTCCAGGACCTGCTGGCCCATCAGGCCGCCAACGACGGTGAACTTGTCGTTGTCCTTGGCGTACTGGGTCGCGACCTTGGCGGCGGAGACGGGGTCCGGCGCGAAGGCGATCGCGACGGGGCCCTTGAAGAGGGCGTCGCCCGCTTCGCCGACGGAACCGTCCAGAGCCTTCTGGGCCAGGGTGTTCTTCACCACCTTCAGCTGGGCGCCCTGCTCACGCAGCTTGCCCCGCAGATCGGTCATTTCCGCAACGGTCAGACCCAGGTAGTGGGTCACGACCACGGCGCCGGAATCCGCGAAGACGCCCTTGAGCGCTTCGATGGCTTCCTGCTTTTGAGCGCGGTCCATTGCGGTCTCCATACTCAGGTTCGACGGCCGCGCGATTGCGGTCGCCGGGTAAGCACCTGTCCTGGAAGAGAAGCCGCAGCTTCGCGCCCATCCGGATCGGACGGCCGGCGAAACTTCATCTTCCCGTCTCCCTGCGACCGGGGAAGGGCTCTTCCCCGCGTTACGTCCGCCGGCGGCCCCGGCGTCTGCGCAGTTCTCGGACAGGACGGAAGCGCCCGAAGGCCCTTCCTTCCTCGCCTCCCCCTTTCGGGATCGACGGAGGCGGCGCGTGTACACGAGACGGCCGCGAAACTCAACCCGCCTCGCCTTCCCTCGGGCGCCGGCCGAAGGAATGCCGGAAAGAAAAAGGGCGCAGCGTCGCCGCTGCGCCCTTGATCTTCGGCATGGACCGGGCGTCAGACGCCCAGCGAGGCCACGTCGATCTTGAAGCCCGGGCCCATCGTCGAGGACAGGCTGACCTTCTTCACGTAGGTGCCCTTGGCGCCCGACGGCTTGGCCTTGTTGAGGGCGTCCACCATCGCCTTCACGTTGGCGGTGAGCTGCTCCTCGGTGAACGAGGCCTTGCCGATGCCGGCGTGCACGATGCCCGCCTTCTCGACGCGGAACTCGATCGAGCCGCCCTTGGCGTCCTTCACGGCCTGGCCGACGTTCGGCGTGACGGTGCCGACACGCGGGTTCGGCATCAGGCCGCGCGGGCCCAGCACCTTACCCAGGCGGCCCACCAGGGCCATCATGTCCGGCGTGGCGATCACGCGGTCGAAGTCCATGAAGCCGCCCTGGATGCGCTCCACCAGGTCCTCGGCGCCGACGACTTCGGCGCCGGCCGCCTTGGCTTCCTCGGCCTTGGCGTCCTTGGCGATGACGGCGACACGGACGTCGCGGCCGGTGCCGGACGGCAGGGCCACCACGCCGCGGACCTGCTGGTCGGCGTGACGCGGGTCGACGCCCAGGTTCACGGCGATCTCGACGGTCTCGTCGAACTTGGCGTTGGCGTTGGCCTTCACCAGCTTGACGGCTTCGTCGAGGGCGTGGGTGGCGGCGACGTCGCCGGTCCACTTCTGCATGCGCTTGGGTTGCTTAGCCATCGGATCAGGCCTCCACGATCTGAAGGCCCATCGAGCGGGCGGAGCCCTCGATGATGCGGGCGGCGGCCTCGACGTCGTTGGCGTTGAGGTCCTTCATCTTCTTCTCGGCGATCTCGCGCAGCTGGGCGCGGGTGATCTTGCCGACCGTCTCGCGGCCGGTCTTGCCCGAGCCCGACTGAAGGCCGACGGCCTGCTTGATGTAGTAGGTCGCGGGCGGGGTCTTCGTGACGAAGGTGAAGGACTTGTCCTGGTAGACCGTGATCACGGTCGGCAGGGGCGTGCCCTTCTGCTCCTTCTCGGTGCGGGCGTTGAACTCCTTGCAGAAGCCCATGATGTTGACGCCGCGCTGACCCAGCGCCGGCCCGATGGGCGGCGAAGGCGTCGCGGCGCCCGCGGGCACCTGCAGCTTGATGTAGCCCAGAATCTTCTTGGCCATCTTTGCTCCTCATGGCCGGAGACCGGCCGGGTTGAGCCGTGGTGCGGGGTTACGACAGCCGCCCCCTCCCACGGATTTGAAATCGCGAACGAACCGCGAAGCGCGCGCTCATATCAGCGAAGGGCGCGCGAAACAACCGCACCGCGCTGATTCGACACGAAGGTCACGAAGAGCACGACGGTCACGAAGGCTCAGCGGACGAAGCGGCGAAGGCCCTGGCGCAGTTGCACGGCGTTGAAGTTCAGCAGAAAGCCCAATCGGAAACCCGAAAGCCTCAGATAGGTGAGGATCTGCGCCTCGTGGAGGCGCGCCAGCGCCTCGACCGCCTTCACCTCGACGATGACCGCATCGTCAACAAGGAGGTCCAGCCGATACCCGCTGTCGAGGCGAAGGCCTTCATACTCGATTGGCAGTCCGAGTTGGCGCTGAACCCGCATTCCACGCCGCGTCAGTTCATGGGCGAGGCAATGTTCGTACGCCGACTCCAGGAGGCCCGGCCCGAGAGCCCGGTGGACCCGCAGGGCGGCGTCGATGACCTCGCGACCGACGGCCTCGATCTCCGGCGGGAGACCGAGCCTCCCTTCGCGTCCTTGGTGATCTTCGTGGTCTTCGTGCTTCAATACGAGACCACCCGATCTTACGCGATCTTTTCGACCTGGCCGTATTCGAGCTCGACCGGGGTGGCGCGGCCGAAGATGGAGACGGTGACCCGCAGGCGGGCGCGCTCCTCGTCGACCTGCTCCACCGAGCCGTTGAAGCTGGCGAAGGGGCCGTCCGTGACGCGGACCTGCTCGCCGATCTCGAAGGTGATGGTCGGCTTCGGGCGCTCGACGCCTTCCTCGATCGCCCCGACGATCCGCTCGACCTCCTTCTCGGAGACCGGGATCGGCTTGGAGCCCGAGCCCAGGAAGCCCGTGACCTTCGGCGTGTTCTTGATGAGGTGGTAGGCCTCGTCGGTCATCTCCATCTTCACCAGCACGTAGCCGGGGAAGAACTTGCGCTCGGAGTTGACCTTCCGGCCGCGGCGGATCTCCACCACGTCCTCGGTCGGCACGAGGATCTCGGAGAAGTTCTCCTCGAGGCCCTGGGTGCGCGCCTGCTCGCGGATGCTCTCGGCCACCTTCTTCTCGAAGTTCGAGTAGGCGTGGACGATGTACCACTTGTGGCGGGGATTGCCCTTGGGCGGGGAAACGGCAGCTTCGGACATCTTCAAATCACCCGGCGTTCGCCAGCCGCAGGACCTGGCCGACGCCGAAGCTCAGGCCGAGGTCCACGACCCAGAAGAAGACGGCGGCCAGCAGGACCATGATCGCCACCATGACCGAGGTGATCCAGGTCTCCTTGCGGCTCGTCCAGGTGATCTTGCGCGCCTCGGCGCGGACCTCGCGGGCGAACTGGGCAGGGCTCACCTTCTTCTTCGGAGCCTGAGACACCGCGGCGGGCGAGGACATGGCCGCGGCCGTCTTGGCGGCGCGGTTCCTCATCGCTTGCGGGCCTGATCCCGGTTTCCTGGCCATGCGGCGTCTTCAAACTCTCATCTGGGGCCAGGCCATCCGGGCCCCGTTTCGTCACTCATATAGGGTGGCAGGAGTGGAGGGACTCGAACCCCCGGCCCTCGGTTTTGGAGACCGATGCTCTACCAGCTGAGCTACACTCCTTCAGCACCCTTCCCGGCCCGTCCGATCCGCCTTCCGGTGAGCACCGGTCGTCCGCGCTCGGGCGGATAGAAAAGCAGACTCTGACGATGTCGGGTAGGACGCAGGCGTATGACGCAAGCCACGGGGGTTTTCAAGCGTCTTGCGCGGGAGCGATCCCCCGCCGCGGCCGTTAGAGCGGCATGCCCGAACCCCATGACCCCGCCTGGAACCGCGACGACGAGCAGAAGCCCGGCCGCCCGCAACGCACCGCCTCCGAGCCGAAGGGCGCGGAAGGCCAGGCCGCCACGCCCAAGACCTTCACCGATCCCGCCTCGGGCGAGAGCCAGGGCGAGGCTCATGCGCCCAACCAGGCTGAGACCGACCAGACCGAGGGCGTGAAGCCCCGCCGGCCGCCCGGCGCCGACGCAGAATGAGAAAAGGCCGCCGGGGTGACCCGGCGGCCTCTTCGAGTTGGCTCCCCGGCTCGGCCTTCGCGGCTTCGCCGCTCCGTGGGCCGGGGATGACGGGCTTTAGCGGCCTTACTTGATGATCTTGGCCACGACGCCGGCGCCGACGGTCCGGCCGCCTTCGCGGATCGCGAAGCGCAGGCCCTGGTCCATGGCGATCGGCGTGATCAGCTCGACGAGCAGCTCGGCGTTGTCGCCGGGCATGATCATCTCCACGCCTTCCTTCAGCTTGATGATCCCCGTCACGTCCGTCGTCCGGAAGTAGAACTGCGGACGGTAGTTCGTGAAGAACGGGGTGTGACGGCCGCCCTCTTCCTTCGTCAGGATGTAGGCCTCGGCCATGAACTCGGTGTGCGGCGTGATCGAGCCCGGCTTGCACAGCACCTGGCCGCGCTCCACGTCCTCGCGCTTCGTGCCGCGCAGCAGCACGCCCACGTTGTCGCCCGCCTGGCCCTGGTCCAGCAGCTTGCGGAACATCTCGACACCCGTGCAGGTCGTCTTCTGCACTTCGCGGATGCCCACGATCTCCACTTCGTCGCCGACCTTCACGATCCCCTTCTCGATCCGGCCCGTCACCACCGTGCCGCGGCCCGAGATCGAAAAGACGTCTTCCACCGGCATCAGGAACGGCTGGTCGATCGGACGCTCCGGCTGCGGGATGTAGCTGTCCACCGCCGCCATCAGCTCCAGGATCCGCTCCTCGCCGATCTGCGGGTCACGGCCCTCGACCGCCGCCAGGGCCGAGCCCTTCACGATCGGGATGTCGTCGCCCGGGAACTGGTACGACGAAAGCAGCTCGCGCACTTCCATCTCCACCAGGTCCAGCAGCTCGGCGTCGTCGACCATGTCGACCTTGTTCATGAACACCACCAGCGCCGGCACGCCCACCTGACGCGCCAGCAGGATGTGCTCGCGGGTCTGCGGCATCGGACCGTCCGCAGCGCTCACCACCAGGATCGCGCCGTCCATCTGCGCCGCGCCCGTGATCATGTTCTTCACGTAGTCGGCGTGGCCAGGGCAGTCCACGTGCGCGTAGTGACGGTTCGCCGTCTCGTATTCCACGTGCGCCGTGTTGATCGTGATCCCGCGCGCCTTCTCTTCCGGCGCCGCGTCGATGTCGGCGTAGTTCTTCGCCGTCGCACCACCAGACTTCGCCAGCGTGATCGTGATCGCCGCCGTCAGCGTCGTCTTGCCATGGTCAACGTGACCAATCGTGCCGATGTTGCAGTGCGGCTTCGTGCGTTCAAACTTCTCTTTGGCCATCAGGGTCCTGCCGGCGTTTGTTGATACTGTCTAATCAAGGAGCTGGAGCGGGTAGCGGGAATCGAACCCGCATCCTCAGCTTGGAAGGCTGCTGCACTACCATTGTGCTATACCCGCCCAAACCGCTGCGGGGTCGCCGCATCTCCTAATGTTGGCCGGCGCGTGGTGGGGGAAGTAGGACTCGAACCTACGAAGGCTTACGCCAGCGGATTTACAGTCCGCCCCCTTTGCCACTCGGGACATTCCCCCAGCGCGCTCGGAGCCTCTTCGAGCTCCCCGGAAAATGCTTCCGCTCCGGGATGCGAGGGGCCTATTGAGCGCCGTCTGCACAGTCCTAGAAAGCGGCGGCCCGTCCGGGGTCCCCGATTTGGAGCGCGTCTTATAGTGGCCTCGATCCCTGAACGCAACGACGCCCGACGTGGGAAAAAATTCCGCCCGCAAAGCGGCTTCCGCAAGCCCCGCGAAGCCCCGTCCGACGAGTGGATCTGGGGCTGGCACGCGGTGGAGGCCGCCCTGGCCAATCCCCGCCGCGGCGCCCCGCTGCGGCTGCTCGCCACGCCAGAGAAGGCGAAGCAGATCGAGGCGCGATTCGGCCGGCTGAAGGCGCTCGAGCCCGCCGACAACCACGCCATCGCCCAGGCCCTGCCGCAGGGGGCGGTGCACCAGGGGGTGGCGCTGCGCCCTGCCCCCCTCCCCGAGGCCGACCTCGCCGACTTCGAACCCCGGCCCGGCGCGGTGCTGCTGATGCTGGACCAGGTGACCGACCCGCAGAACGTCGGGGCGATTCTCCGCTCCGCCGCCGCATTCGGCGCGGCGGGCCTCATCCTGCAGGACCGCCACGCGCCCAAGCTGACCGGCGCCCTGGCCAAGGCCGCCGCGGGCGCCGTCGAGCGGACGCCGGTCGCCCACGTGGTGAACCTGTCCCGCGCCCTGGACGAGCTGATCGACGCCGGCTGGCGCACGGTGGGCCTGGCGGGCGGCGGCGAGCGCAGCCTCGGCGAAGTGCTGGACGGCTCGCCCGTCGTGCTGGTGCTGGGGTCGGAGGGCGAGGGCCTTCGCCGGCTGGTGGCCGAACGCTGCGACGAGCTGGCCCGCATCCCCATGCCCGGCGGCTTCGAGAGCCTCAACGTCTCGAACGCGGCGGCCATCGCGCTCTACGAGGCCAGCCGTCCGCGAGGCTGAACAGTTGCAGCCAGTCGCCCGCTGAAGCATTGAGGCGCGATGTTCGAAGAGCTGCTCAGCCCCGGCGCCCTCTCCGCCCTCCTGCAAGTCCTGATGATCGACCTGGTCCTGGCCGGCGACAACGCCGTCGCCGTGGGCCTGGCCGCCGGCGGCCTGCCGCCGGAACAGCGGCGCAAGGCGATCCTGTGGGGGCTGGGGGCGGCCGTCGTCACCCGCATCGGCTTTGCGCTGATCACCACCCAGCTCCTGGGCGTCATCGGCCTGCTCTTCGCGGGCGGCCTGCTGCTGCTCTGGGTCTGCTGGAAGATGTGGAAGGAGCTGCGCAACCAGGCGGTCGACGACGAGGCCGACGCCGAGGCCGTCCTCGACGCCGACCCGGCCACCGAGCCCACCGACCGGCCCGCGAAGTCGTTCAAGGACGCCTTCATCCAGATCCTGATCGCCGACGTCTCGATGTCGCTGGACAACGTGCTGGCGGTGGCCGGCGCCGCCCGGGAGCACCCGGGCATCCTGGTGTTCGGCCTGGTGCTGTCGATCGCGCTGATGGGCGTCGCCGCCCACGCCATCGCCCGCCTGCTGCACAAGTACCGCTGGATCGGCTTCGTCGGCCTCGTCATCGTCCTCTACGTGGCGCTCCACATGATGTGGGAGGGCCACCGGACCATCGCGATCGACCTGAACCGCACGGCCGAATACAACGCCGTGGTCCCGGACTTCATGGACATCACGCCCGAGGAGGTCGCCACCCACCTGCGCCACAGGAACGGCGGCGGCGGCGAGGCGCACTAGGCTCCGTCAGGCGGTCTCGGCCGCCTCCGGCCCGCCGAAGCGCTCGCGCCATTCGGCGACCTGGGTCTCCTCGATCTTGCGGAACAGCACCTCGGGCGCGGCGATCCTGCGTCCCGGCTCCAGCGCCGTCAGCAGCCCCTCGCCGTCCTGCGCCGGCCAGGCCGCCGGGAACGGCTCGCCCAGCGCCAGCGACACCTTCTCGGCGGCGAACGGGATGAAGGGCTCGGAGACCTTGGCGAACAGGGCCGCCAGGTTGAGGCCGTAGCGCACCGCCACCGCGGCGCGGTCGCGGTCGGTCTTGATCGCGGTCCAGGGCGCGGCCTCGGTCAGGTACTGGTTGCCCAGCACCCAGAGCTGGCGCAGCGCCGTGGTGGCCTTGCGGAACTCGCGGTCCTCGAGATGGCCGGTCAGCTCGCGCAGCTTCATCAGCACGTCGGCTTCCAGCGCGGTCTCCAGCTCGCCCGGCTCGCCGCCCTCGGGGACCTGGCCCTCGAAGCGGCTCTCGGCGAACTTGCAGATCCGGTTGACGAAGTTGCCGAGCACGTCGGCGAGGTCGGCGTTCACCTGGTCGCGGAACTGCTCCCAGGCGAAGGTGGCGTCCGAGGTCTCGGGGGCGTTGGCCATGATCCACCAGCGCCAGTAGTCGGCCGGCAGCAGCTCCAGCGCGTGGTCCATGAAGACGCCCCGGCCCTGCGAGGTCGAGAACTTACCGCCGTAGTAGTCGAGCCAGTTGAAGCCCTTGAGGTCGTCGACCAGCTTCCACGGCCGCGCCTCGGCCACCCGCCAGGCGCCGCCGGCGCCCAGGCGCTCGTTCACGCCGATCAGGGTGCAGGGAAAGCCCACGGTGTGGAAGGGCACGTTGTCCTTGCCCATGAACTCCACGTAGGTCACGTCCGACGCCTCGGGGCCGCGCCACCAGCGCTCCCACTCGATGTCGTCCGCGCCGGGGCGGCCTGCCTCGACGGCGCGGCTCTCGGCCCATTCCCAGGTGGCGCCGATGTACTCGATGGGCGCGTCGAACCAGACGTAGAACACCTTGCCGGCGAGCCCCTCGACGTCGGGCAGCTTGCCGTCGGGGTTCGGGCCCCATTCGAAGGCGTTGACCGGCACGCCCCACTCCAGGTCGCGGGTGATGCCGCGGTCCTGCAGCCCCTCGTCCAGCCACTTCAGGGCGATAGAGGTGACGAGGTGCGGCCAGCGGCCCCGCTTGGCCTCGATCCAGTCGCGCAGCTTGCCGGCGAACAGGCTCTGGCGCAGGAACAGGTGCTTGGAGCCGCGGATCTCGATGTCGGTCGAGCCCGAGACCGCCGAGCGCGGATGCAGCAGGTCGGCCGGATCCAGCACCCGCGTGCAGTTCTCGCACTGGTCGCCGCGGGCGGCCTCGTAGCCGCAGTGCGGGCAGGTCCCGATCACGTAGCGGTCGGGCAGGAAGCGCCTGTCGGCGTTGGAATAGACCTGCTGGGTGACCCGCTCCTCGATGAAGCCCGCCTCCCACAGGGTCTGGGCGAAACGCTGGGTCAGGCGGTGGTTCTGCGGCGAGGACGAGCGGCCGAAGTGGTCCCAGGAGAGGCCGAAGGCGCGGCCCAGCCGGTGCTGCACCTCGTGCTGCTGGGCGCAGAAGGTCGCCGGGTCGAGGCCCGCCTCGGCGGCCGCCAGCTCGGTCGGCGTGCCGTGCTCGTCGGTGGCGCAGATGTAGAGGGTCTCGCGCCCCCTCGCCCGCTGGAAGCGCGCATAGACGTCCGCCGGCAGCATGGAGCCCGCGAGCGTTCCCAGGTGCTTGATCCCGTTGATGTAGGGCAGGGCCGAGGTGATGAGGATGCGCGACATGTATCTTGGGGCCTGGATCGGAGACCGGCGCTTATAGGCCGAGCGGGGCTTTCGCCAAAGCACGCGGCCGAAAAAGCTCGCCAAACGCGGTTATCGGCGCAAACTGCCCGCAGGGCGAGGGCGGCGGCCCGCGAGTCGCCAGACGGCATCACACAAGAATCGCCGCCCGGAACACGGGAGAAACGCGATCGCCATGCGTAGGATGATGCTTGTCGCAGGCGCCCTGGCCTGCCTGTCCCTCACGGCCTGCCAGGGCCAGGTCAGCCAGGCCGAGGCCACCCCGCCCCCCGAGAAGAAGAAATCGCT
>Ga0268287_100213_pt1 | contig 27122 bp, 28 predicted proteins | sample MetcocultureR3M_FD_191348 | JGI IMG/M metagenome (GOLD analysis project Ga0268287, IMG submission 191348) | Soil microbial communities from Anza Borrego Desert, Southern California, United States - Methanotrophic co-culture R3-M | ecosystem: Environmental > Terrestrial > Soil > Desert | place... | reverse complement strand
GATCTGCACTCAATCGAGACGAGAAGATTGCGATATGATTCAGGTGAGCGCGGCCTGCTCAGGGAGGCGCTGTCCCGCGCAATCGCCACACGGCATGACATGCTTCTTTTGCGAAAGCGGGGCAAAGATCTTCTAATGCCACGCGACATAACGTCAGCTCAATGGGCGCCCCTTCGAAAGCTGGTTGGTCAGATCGCTGGGACTATGTCGCGGCACCCCGGCTTGAAATGGTGGGAAGGGATCGCCATCAGGCTTGATTGGGCGAGCGATCACCTATGGCTCTTGACGGAACCTCGCACTGTCTTCGAAGGCGTTACCGACGAAAACCGAGCCCTCTCCACCGATTTCGCGCGCGAGCGCACGGTGAGACGATACAATCGTCAACTTAACGATCTCGTCGCGTTCTGGACCGACCTGTTGTTCGATGGCGGGAACGAAGTCAGGGCGCTCGGCATCGGAAACGGCATCGACGCTGCCTTCAAGCTCGACAAAACCAATTCATTTTCAAGGCGGGTGGGGGGCGTATGAGCAGTGAACTCTCTCCGCATGTCTCGTATTCTGAGCCGAGACTGTCATTCCATCCCGATAGGCTTTCGGACACAGAACTGCATCCCCTCAAGGGTCTGCTGCGTTTCGGCCCCTACTCATCCGGTCTTATACCGGACCCAATCCGTGTTGCTACAATCTCACCGGAGGGCGACGAACAGAAGCTCTATGCCTTCATGAAAGAACTCAATTCCGAGTTTGAACCGACTGAACGCAGAGACTTCATTCCCAAATGGCCTGGGTTTTCCAAGGTATTCAACGTCCATATGCGCGCTGCGGATAGCACCTGCCACGTTCGCATTAGTGCGGAGGCAGACGAAGAAATTGAAAACTCCGAGATCCCCTATCTCGCCCTGTCAGAACGGCTTACACGCGCGATCCATAGCCTTGAATCCAATCGCTCTGCTTTTGACGTCGTGTTCATCTATATACCGAGCCGCTGGGCGAAGGCATACTCAGGGCCTCCCGGCGATGATTTCGATCTGCACGATCATTTGAAGGCCGTGGCTGCGGCTCGCAGGATCTCGATCCAGATTGTTCGGGAAGACAAGGCGATCGCTTACCCGCATCGTGCGAGTGTCATGTGGCGCATCGGCTTGGCACTCTATGCCAAAGCGGGTGGCGTTCCTTGGAAACTCGCGGATGCCGATCCTGAAATCGCGTATATCGGTCTCTCCTACGCGCTTCGTCCGCTCACGTCCGATCGCGCACGTTTCGTCACATGCTGCAGCCAGGTCTTTGACGCCGACGGCGCCGGGCTGGAGTTTGTGGCCTACGACGCCCACGACGTCGAGGTCCAACGTGACAATCCCTATCTATCACGAACCGAGATGTTCCGCGTCATGACGCGCTCGCTGGAACTTTATCGACGCCGGCACGCGGGACGGTCCCCGAGGCGGGTCTTCGTCCACAAATCTACGGAGTTCAAGTCCGAGGAGATCGCGGGATGCATGGAGGCTTTCCATCTCTGCGAGTCCGTCGACCTGGTCCAGATAGTAGAGGACGTGGGCTGGCGCGGTATACGTGTTGATAAGGACAGGCGAGGCGGCAAAAAAGGCATGGCGGCAGGATTTCCCGTAGCCCGCGGATCACTAGTCCCTTTGTCGCAACGCGAGTGCCTATTGTGGATGCATGGCAGCGTCGCAGGCGTGACCGATAAGGGAAACTATTTTCAGGGAGCACGTAGCACCCCGAAGCCGGTGCGGTTGGTGCGTCACGCAGGCCATGGCTCGTGGGACGATACAGCGAAGTCAATTCTGGCTTTGTCGAAGATGAACTGGAATAACGATGCACTCTATGACCCGTTACCGGTGACGATGAGCTACTCGCATATTCTGGCCCGCGTCATAAAGCGTATGAGCGGTCTTGGAACTGCACCCTATCAATTCCGGTTCTTCATGTAGAATCACTGTTGCACGAGGCCGGGAGCTCGGAGAACCAAGCAGGCCAAACCTACATAATTCCCCACGCCCGAAACCTCCCCCTCCCGGTCATCTCCCTGAGGCCCAGCTCCAAAACAATCCGCCGCGCCGCCTGCGGTGTCACGCCGAGCGTTTTGGCCACCATCCCGGCCGACACCAATGGCTTCGCCATCACCAGTTCAACGAGTTCCGGCAACTTCGAGGAGGTGCGGCGCCCCTCCAGTTTTCGCTCGAACATCGTTTTGGCCAAGGTCAGCCGGTCATGCTCTTTCATGCCGATCTCGGCGGCCGCCAACAGCCCATGGGCGATGGCGAGCAGTCGCGTGTCCCGATCGCGATGCCGGCGCCGATCGACCGGAACGGTTTTCAGGCCGAGATTGATGGCGGCGAGATGGGCACCGGTGGTGATGCCGGCTTCCCGCAGCATCGACGCGGCCAACAGCCGGCCGAGCCAGGGCGCATGCTGCAGCACCGACAATTCATTCCAGGCATCGAGGGCGACAATCGTCTGCAGCACCGCTGGCAGGTTTTCGGCCTGGCGCAGCACGACCCGCCATTCGTCGAGCCGCTCGTCCTCGTCCCAGTCGAGATCATAGACCAGCGGATCGGCCGGAGCCCGGCCGGGCTTTTTGGCTCGTTCGATCGCGGCGTCAGAGCGCGCGAGCAGCGCATCAATGGCGGCATAGTCGACGCCTGGTAAATTCTCCGCGTCATCATCCTCCTCCCCCTCCCCTTCCGGATCGATGGCCACCGCTGGCCGAACGACGCTGGCCGGCTCCACCGCCTCAGCGCCGACCGGATTGATGTCCGACGTCTGTCGCAAAGTTCGGATACCCTCTGCCGAGAACGCCCAGCCGGGGAGATGAGAGGCAATGCGCCGGCGGGTGCGCAACACGTCGCGGGCGATGGTAAGTTCGTGGGTGGGGGTGCGGATATCGCGGGTGGCGTCGTGGAGGACGAGGTCCTCGAGATGGACAAGTTCGCCGTCGATCCACAGCGAGGCGCAGGCGTCGGCGAAGTTTTGCCGTTCGAGGAAACCGGGGCCGACGGTCGAGCGGGCGATGCGCTCGTCCAGACGCGCAAGTTCGACACCGGCCCGAAATGCCGGCTCCAACAAGGGTGTTATGCTGATTTTCGCGAGATCGTAAGCCATTGAAATCATGGTAAATGATTTGCTAAAGGAACTCTATATCAAAGTTTAGGTTCCTCACATGGTATGAATGCGGGTTGCGCTTCTAGCCATCGATAAGTGGCGTTTATCGATGGTAGTTGATCTAGAGTCGCAAATCAGAAAGAATCGGGACAAATCAAGGTCCAAGAGGCCGCCGAAACCCGCGATTTGGAGCACCTTTGGCCAAAGCCAGTACATCACTGACCGCCGTCGAGCGACGCGCCGAAGAACTCGACACCATTGCCGCCGTGCTGCCGATCGAGCGTCGCGACGAACTGGCCGAACTGCTCAGCGACCTCGACGTTGAGACGCTGCGCCATCTCGTCAACCAGGGCATGGGCGACAATACGCTGCGCGCCCTGACTTCGGATCTCGCCTATCTCGAAGCCTGGGGATTGGCGGCGACGAAAAAATCGCTGGCCTGGCCGGCCCCCGAAGCGCTGCTGCTGAAATTCGTCGCGCATCACCTGTGGGATCCGCAGCGGCGGGAGAGCGATCCGGATCACGGCATGCCGGCCGACGTCGACCACAACCTTCGAAGCCAGGGTTTCCTCAAATCCGTCGGACCACACGCGCCATCAACGGTACGCCGTCGGCTGGCGAACTGGTCGACGCTGACCAAATGGCGCGGTTTTGACGGCGCCTTCGCCTCCCCTGCTCTGAAATCCGCCATCCGCCTGGCCGTGCGTGCCGTGCCTGGGACGCGTCGCCGCAAGAGCGCCAAGGCGGTCACCGGTGACGTGCTGGCCAAGCTGCTGGCGACCTGCGCCAGCGAAAGCTTGCGCGATGTCAGAGACAAGGCGATCCTGATGGTCGCCTTTGCCTCCGGCGGGCGGAGGCGCAGCGAAATCTCCGGGTTGCGCGTCGAGCAGCTCTCTGTCGAGGCGCCGATCGAGGTGCCCGGCGGCCCACCCCTCCCCTCTTTGGCCATCCATCTCGGCCGCACCAAAACCACCAGCGGCGAGCAGGATGACGTCGTCTATCTGACAGGCCGACCCGTCGAAGCGCTGAACGCTTGGCTGGCGGCTGCGAAGATCGACAAGGGCAGCGTGTTCCGGGGGATCGGAAGATGGGGCGCCGTCTCGCGGCGGGCGCTCGATCCGCAGTCGGTCAATGCGATCCTCAAGCAGCGTGCGGAAATGGCTGGATTGGAGGCTGGGGAGTTTTCGGCGCATGGGCTAAGGTCGGGATATCTGACGGAGGCCGCCAATCGCGGCATTCCCCTTCCTGAGGCGATGGAGCAGTCGCGCCATCGCTCGATTCAGCAGGCCTCAGCTTATTACAATAGTGCAACGCGCCGAAGTGGACGGGCCGCTCGAATGTTGTGATCGGGATAGCCGGATGGTCGCGAGAGGCGCTGCCAGCCTACTTCACACAAATAAATAGTCCTCCGGCACCCTGCAAAACCCAATGATAGTGGGCTGGGTCCCATCATAAATATGAATATCGCTTGCATTAACAACGATGCCCTCCCGAGCAGCAAGGCTTTGGAACTGAACAGCTATGATAATCACTTCCTGTTTTTTGTATCGGTTCCTTATATGACCCAAAGCGGTCGAGCTTTGTTTTGCATACGATACCGACGCGAGGCCGTTGGGTTTGCCAAGTTGAGCCGCGGTCTTGAAGCCGCTTAGAAGAATCTCATCGTAGTCTGCTGGAAGCGTGGCATGAAAAAGCACCAGCGGATCATTCTCCAACGATTCGGGGAACACGCGATATTGCAGCTCCTCCATTTTAGGAGCTCCCGGGAAGGGATACTCGACGATATTCATAATCCTAGAACCTCCTGATATGTTGGATTGCTTTTATCGCCTTTGAGCGCCTGGCACCTCTATTGGGCTACAAACGGGAATCCGCCTTTGATCCATTCGCGGATGTTTGGAGTAAGGTACGCTAATCGATGTTGGCTCTCTATCCTCCGCATGGCATCCTCGAACTCGGAGACCGATTTTGGCCAGATGTCGGAGAGAATTTTGAACAACTGGAGTGGATTCGCGTGGAGTTTTGATCGCGAGGTATCAACTTCCAGCCCCTTCTCAAAAATGAAACCAGTACGTTGATTTACCTCATAAAATACCGGCATCACAGCTACCCAAGAAGCAGGAACTTTGGCGAGGCTTGCCCGGTTCATTACGTGGTCAGCGTCGACAGGCGAGAGTTCATCCGGTTGGAGATGGTACGCGTCGGCAATGTGATGCACCATCGCCTTTCGCACCTCCCTTTGCGGCGTCTTAGCATTCACCCATACAAGTCCGTAACCAACGCGTGTGCCTTCGTGGCGTATCAATGCGGCATCTTTTAACTTCACACCCCTGATCTCATCGATGACAAGGGCGTTCCAGTCGCAATAGGCTTCCAAATAGTCGAAATTCGCGAAGTAGACCGGGACAGGAGTATTCGCTTCCATGTTTGAGACGACGTCTACGCGCATCTGCATTGTGACCGATGCTAAGTCCCATCTTTCCTGGTCCGTCGGAGGGGCGAAATGTCTTGGTCGTCTTGCCACTTAATTGCCTTTCGATGACGTAGGTCAGATATCAGCCTGGAGATATTCTAGGAATCCTTACATCTAAGTTTAGGCAAACCTTCCTCCAATCTAAGGCCGGCTAAGCCCCTATTAAACTCACGGCATTCCGTGTCTCGTCATCCTTTCTGTCTCCTTTGCGAGCGCCGCACCAGCCCAGTACTTCCATCGGGCCACATCACATCGAAATTGTCCTCATCTATTGGCCACGCTAATCCAAACCCGTTCTCGTGTGCCAAGCCCCTATCATCAGCATTAACGACCTCTGTCTCCACGACTATCAACTGGTCTCCGATCCAGCCTTGGTGCTGTCGGTAGTCGAGAAGTTGTCCAATTGCTGTTCTAATGGCGAAGCGGACGGTCGAGGGTTCGGTTGGCTTTACCTCTACCATCACGGCCCGCCCGTCTGCTCCCACGAAACGAAGGTCGTCACGGAACACTTTAGGAAATGTAACGTCCTTCAGACCGCGCCGAACAAACCTCTTGAACCGGTCTTCAAGCTCGCGGTGCCTCGGGCTGATCTGGATCTCGTGGCGTTCCAGGTAGCGCGAATGCACATGAGATGTCGCCTGCCCGACACGGTGCTTACCTCGGCTCGCCGGCCGCTGCGCGGACTGTGGTTCATCGCCTCGCATCATGCGCCGCACGTCTTCAACGAAAGCCCGCGCATCCGGATCTTTCGTGTCCTCCGCATACCACCAGCTCGCTTGACCACTCCACCCCGGTCCACGACGGAGGTGCAGCGTCTCAGTTCGCGCCTTCAATGGAAGCAGGGTGGCATCCTCGGCTCTAGCTCGGACCCGGAAACTCCTTAGCTCATCTTCGGCGTGCTGAGCCGACGGATAAATGCCGTTGAAGAGCTGGCGGCGTCGATAAACGCGCGCGTTCCGATACCATCCAACGACGCACCTTGGATCGTTGCCATCGATTGGGGCGGTCCAGACAACATCAACGTTGTCGGCATACTCGGCCCCTGAGGTGGTCCCAAGCCGCTCGACTTTCACCTGGCGGTCGAGTTCATCCTTGATCGTCTCGAAATGGCCGTACACGTAGCCGTCGTCGCAGGCGACAAAGTTGAGCTCCTCGCCGGCGATGCCTTCCGAAACGACATAACGACCTCCACCCTTAGGTGGATCGGCACGATCGCGCCCTGCGTAGTTTTTCATCCAGGCAATATTGCAAAAAAGGATAGGCATGATCCGATTGAGCACAAAGTATGGGTTTGATTTCTATTTCATATTGATAGCCGCAAGCCCTTTATCCCGTGGCAAGGGCTACCTAACGCTAGCCGCGTAGGATCGTTCGCATTCGATCCGACAACTGACGCTGAAGTTGCTCCAACCCCTCGGCGTTGTTGAGGTATGTGATGTACCTGATATGACGCAAATCGAATGGGACGTCGTCTGCATGCTGAGTAATAAGGATGACCTCCCGACCTAACGTATGGGATATTCCGGCTTCATAAAAAACGTTAGGATTGCGGCCAGACAGATCACAGATCACGACCCTAGATCTATCAATCAGTGACACGACGTCCTGGATGATAGTGTGATGCTCCCAAATGTTGTCGGCACGATTGCATCTCATTCCCACGGTATCCGCAGCCCCCACAATCGCTTCATAAACGGCGGTGAAGCCAGCGCTGAATGGCATCATCGCTGACGCCTGTAGAGGATCGATGCGACTGGGTGTGGACACGTTGAAGACGGTCGGCGCATTGGCAGAAGAACTATGGAGCAACAGACGAACCACCGTGCGATAGAGGTCGCCTTCCTGTACGCTCCATCGGGTGTGTGTCCAGTCGAAGCGGTTCCTACCACTGCCCTGACTTGAGAGACCAATTTCGGTTGCTACTCGCTCAAGTCGGTCTTGGGTAATGATGGGCACCGCGGTGTCATATTGATACCGCAGCCGCACGGCATTGCTTGATCGTCCAACCACTTGTATGGAACCAACGCGAGCTAGATCACTCTGCTCTCGGCCCTCGGCCATGAACAGAGTGGGCAAAAGAGCGACCTCTGGGTCAGAGAAGTTTTCAGGCACCCGATCAGAAGGAAAATCGATCTCGCCTTGAGGCGCGTCGGGCCAGCCGAGCCCCCTAATAATCCTGTTAAACGCCACACTCACCCTCCGAAACTTTAGTGCGTTTGAATTTGCCGATATTGGGCATGCGATTCGACTCAACCTTTGTAGCTGAGGAGACCGTATTGCCCATAGAAATATCCCGCAGGGTCAGACTTGCCTGAATAAGATACGCGGTAGCTTAATAGCCTGCCTGAAAACGGCTGGATTAGTAACGCACGATGAGTTCATCGAGGACGTCAGTCGCCTCTCTTCCTACCACAGCAAGGAAATTCGCTGCGGACAGCTCGCCAGCGTCAAATCGCGAGCGAATTTCTGAGACGATACCGTTGTGGTAGCGAGCGAGCCAAAGATATTTTCTTCTGATCGAAGCCTTGTAGGCCTCTGCAAGGTTTTGCCGAATTAGCGCCGCATGACGGTCCAAGAACGCAACGTAGTCCTCAAACGCATCATGCTCATCCTCGCTCGCACCGAGATAGTCGATAAAGCGTGTCCCGTCCTCCCCTGTACGCAAAAGTCGGTTTACGTACTCGGTTTCCTCCTCCAGATCGTGGTTCTCGTTGTGAAGACGGCCGTCGGAGAGGAAGTGTTCGTAAGCTGCGTCGTCTACGACGATGCGCGGATAGATCGCTTCTCCACTCTCAATGTCATATGCGCGGACCATCGCGGGGCCGAAGACAGGGCCCGTGCCGTTTAGGCCGACATGAACATTCCCGATTGCCAGCCCGGCCCTGATGAGGACGCCGTGATTTATGCATTGGATCTGGATATGCAGCAGATCGAGCAGCTCTTGAAAAAACGCCCCGTCAGAATGCTGCGTGTTGAAAACTCGAACGCGCACGACAGCATCTGAAACCGACTCAGCGAATGCTCGACTGGAGAGACGCACTTCCTTCATGCGACGAAATTGCTCGACCTCGGGCGTGGTGAATTCTCTCAGCGAAAGGATGATATCGTGAATTTCACCGGCAGATCGATCGGTCAGCATCGCACGGAATCCGAGAACGTCTATAAAGGTCACGATACCAGGCTCATAATCGGCAGCACCAGCGCGCGCTTTGGCCTTGTCTCGCTCCACCTTCGCGCGCCTGCGGCGGCCCTGCGCCACGGCCTTATCCATTGCGGCCTCAATCGCACCCGCAGCTCGGGCCCACTTCTCATCCTCCATTGTCACCGGAGCAGGTGAAGAACGTTCCACTGGTAACCTTTCCCAAGTAACAAGCTTTTCACGTTTATTATCATAATTCCCAGGGAAATCCGGCGTTCAAAACTGATAACTCACTGTATCGTCTGAGAAAACAACGAAAAAAAACGGCTGACAAGAGGACTCGGGCATCAAGCGATCCTTTGTTCGCCACCATTCGCTTTCATAAGAGCCATCAACATCGGGCCGAGCGAAAACTCGCCTCGCTCAGCGCGTCTGGTCAAGTTCCGCAGATAGCCTCCGGCCGACGTTATGAAATTCGATCGTTCGAAAATGCAGGCCATAGCCACCGCGGCATTTTCTGGCCCCATAGCGTTGCACGCCTCCTCGTAGGCTGACGGGCTCACGCCCAGCATTGATCGCACAACGACGGACGCTTTCATGAGCTCGCGCCAATGCTCAATGCGCCCGCCGGGCCCGTAATCAGCGATCTGCGGGCACGCACGAAGGACCATACCGAGCGGGAAAGCCTTGATCGGCTCAGGTTTCGTCTTCGTTCGTCCGTTCGGCTCATTCTTCGTCAGAGGTTTATTCGCCAGGCTTTCGCCCAGCTCCTTTCTAGAGCTTGGTTCAAGTTCATTTATAGATTCGGGTTTTGAATTCTGTATGTGGCAGGCATTGTGAACGGCATTGCCATGCATATCTTCAGTTTTTAGTTGTGTTTCCAGGATGTTGAGAACCTCTTCCCGCAAGAGCTCCATCTCGTCGAGCGTAATCTCGACCTGTGCCCGGTTCGGATTGCGGGGAAGGCGGGCGAGAATACTGACATACTCAGATTCCGCCCGTTCCCAGTTCCCTGTAGCGCCCTCCTCCACGGCAGCTGAGATTAGCTTGCGCACATCGCGACGGCAGATCGTGAGGGCCTCCTTTGCGCGGCGGAAACGAGCGCGTTCGGCGACGACGTCCTGTGCCATGAGAGCAAGCTCCGTCGCACGCGCGAGCAGCGGCGTGAGGTCAAATCCGTAAGCCTGTTCGACTTCGCCCTCGCGATTACGGTGCGCGTATCGCTTACCGTTGGGACTGTCACGGCGTAGAATAAGGCCCGCGTCGACCAGTGCCGCGAGTTGTCGGCGCAATGTCGTCTCGGTAATCCCGTGTGCCCGCACAGACAGCTGGGCGTTGGATGGGAAAACGACCAATCCATGGCTCGGTTCGAGCTCTGCGTGAGGATGAAACGTCAGGAGGGCATCAAGGACGGCAAGTGCTCGGTCCTGGATTCCTAGGCGTTCCCGTGCCTCACACACGTCACGAAACACTTTCCACTTTTCGATGCGCGTGTCCGGCCGCGGATTTTCGATCGCCATCTGGCCTCGCACTAGGGCGAGCGACATCGGCCGCCGCCCAAAGGGCGTCGTCACATTTCCCGTCTGCATTTTTCTCTTACCTTTCTTCAGGCAAAAGAAATCCGCTCACCAAATCGGCGCCAAGACTCTTGACTGTGATTCCGGGAAATGCGATTCTCGATCCTGCTAGAGATGACGAGAGAGGCTTCCACGGTTCGCCGTTCGGGGGCCTTTTTCTTTTGCGGTTCAGTCTCCGTGTGTGTCGGTTTTCGATCCTTTGTACTCCTCGTACAAACGACCCAAGTGTGAAGACAGCCATTCGCTGAAAGGCTTTGCTTCAACATTCGTAAGCTCGATCGCAACCTTCTTTGCCTTCGAATTCATCACCACGTTTAGTGCGCGATCGGTCGAGACCCAGTCCCGGACAGGGACGTCAGCCTTCGGCTTCTTCGCGGCTGATTTGGACTTGTATCGCTTCAGGTAGTCGTGGAGCGCATCGAATCGTTCATTTTCAGGAAGCCTCTGGAGTTCGGCGGATTCCGAATACTCCACGGCCACCTTTGACAGGGCAGGGGCAAGGACGAGCTGACGAAGGCTGAGCCACCGGTCGCGCCCGATTTTCTTGGATGCGCCCAATGCCGTGATAACTGGCGCCGGCACTGTCTCGACAACTGACAGCATCTTGGAGAGCATCGCTTCATCTATGGCAAGCGACGACCGGACGACTTCCTTCGTCAATCCGGACGCAATCAAATTCTGCGCGAAATAGGCACGCTCTATGAACGACAGATTCGAACGGGCCGCGTTTTCCTGCCCCTGCACAATCGCCGAAGTCGCGTCATCGAGATTCTTGACGATTGCCTTAACCGGAACTCCCAGCTCACGAGCTACCCTGAGGCGACGATGCCCGAACACGACCATGTATCGCTTGGCGTCTGTCGAACTCGGGCGAACAAGGATAGGCGTCGTCTGTCCTGCTTCCTTGATCGCCTGGAGCAACTCCTGAAATTCTTCCCCATCGTCCGAAAGGCGGTCGGCCACGAAGGAGACATCGATCAGTCGCGGATCAAGATCCACGATAACCTCACCTTCCATAAGCTTCTTGGTGTTCTCGGCCATGTCCTCGATGGAGCGGACAACCGTCTTCGCAGCCCCTGTCATGCCATAACCGGGCTTGGTCGGTGTTTGGTTTGCCGAGATGGACGCCATATCCAGCTTGGCGAAAGGATTTTCACGAGACATGAATACCCTCCGGATCTACTGTCAACGCCAATAAGCCGTTGAAATTACATAGTGAAATACCGAAAAAAACGGCTGACAAGTGTCTCATTTTCGCCCCCAGGCACCGTGGATGAGCTCAACGATCTCGGCATTCGCCGAATTCAGGCTTTCCATGGCTCGGTCGTAGGTCGCCCGGACGAATTCTCCCCGTTCGACCTCATACAAAGTCTGCTTCTTGATCGACGCATCGGAAATCGCGGTCGACTTCAGCACGTGGTTTCTCAGCATTTGCTGTGCAAACATTGACTGCATGAATCCGACCATCTGAGCCTGCGGGATGTCCGTGGGTTCAAATCGTGTGATGAGGTAGCGGAACCATTGAACACGCATTTCGGCGCCTGCCTCGGCGACCGGTCCCATGATCCCGCCGAGCATCATCAAAAACTGGCTCATCGACATGATGTCCAACATCTGAGGGTGGATGGTAATGAGGATCCCGGTCGATGCCATTAGTGCGGTGATCGTCAAATAACCGAGCTGGGGAGGGCAATCGATGACGACCACGTCATACTTGTAATCAACCTGCTTCAAAGCGCTGGCGATCCGCATGTAGAACAGACGGCCATCCTCACCCTTCTTGGAAGAGATTGCGAGCGGCACGTCGTATTCGTATTCCTGCAGAACCAGGTTCGCCGGCACGACGTCGAGTCCCGGAATGTTAGTCGGCTGGATCACATCGCCGATCGGCTTGCGCTCGTCGTCAAATCGAAGAGCCTCATAGAGAGAGGCTGTCTCATCAAGCTCCGGCTGGATCCCAAAAAGGGAAGTCAGGGACGCCTGCGGGTCAAGGTCGACCGCCAGAACGCGATGGCCGGTGAGAGCGAGATACTGCGCAAGGTGTGCGGCGGTGGTAGTCTTCCCGCTTCCGCCCTTGAAATTTACGACCGAGACGATCTGCATCGGTTCGCCTTCGCGCCTCCTGGGGACGTAGTACCGCTTGTCGGATTTCTTGTTCGCCTCTAGATAATCACGAAGCTCAAGCATCTGGTCCGCCGTGTAATAACGGCGTCCACTGACCGACTCGATTTCTGGCCCTTTTCCATCAGAATGAAGTTGTCTGAGGTGAGTCTGGGTCACGCCGATAAAGTCCGCAACTTCTGCAAGTTGAAACTTGCGCAGGCCCTTGCGCGCATCAGGCGGGTATTGCTGGCTGCGCAACATATGCAATGCGCTTGAGATCTTCGACCCCTGCTGGGCGATCTCGATATCAAATCTGTTGGGCAGCGAATTGCTCATTTTGCGATCTATTTCCCGGAGGTCGTCACTTTCGAAAAAATGGCTTGAAGGCCATCATTTGCGAAACTATCTCCCGATTCCCATCGCGCCGCAAGACATTTAAGGTTAACAACAAGTTAACGGATCTGGCGGGAATTCAGTCCGGTTGCTGAATCTGCGATATCTTTCCGCTAGTTAGTCAGATTCCAGTGGTGGCGTATAGTCGGTGGAAACTGCAGATCTGCAGAAATCCAGCGCATTTCGCACACCCCGCCCGTAGTTTGATTCACAACTCGGCTACCCCGACTCACCAGAATCACCGCCTGCAGATCTGCAGATGGCCAACCGTTGATTGAGATGATCTTCATCCCGCTGACGAAGTTCACGCGGAGATAAGGATGCAGGTTCTCACCATCTCGCCCGACCGATATGTCGAGCATCAAAATCTTCTGAAGCAGATGTACCGGCTGCGCGCCGACGTGTTCGGCGGCCGGCTTGAATGGGACGTAACCGTCACCGATGGTGGGGAGCGAGATCAGTACGACGATCTGAACCCGACCTACATTCTCGCCGTCTCAGTCGGCAACAAGGTTGTGGGATGCGCACGCCTTCTTCCCGCAGTGGGCCCGACCATGCTGGAGCTGACATTTCCGCAACTCTTGAGTGATGGTTCGCTCAATGCAAACAGCGCGATGATCGAGAGTTCCCGCTTTTGCGTCGATACGACCCTGCCCGTGGGCAGGGGAGGGGGTCAGCTCCACCTGGCAACGCTTACCATGTTCGCTGGGATCATCGAATGGTCGATGACGAATGGTTACGACAGGATCGTTACCGCCACTGATCTCCGCTTCGAGCGCATCCTGAACCGGGCAGGCTGGCCGATGGCGCGGTTGGGTGAACCGGTGGCAATTGGCAACACTGTCGCCATCGCCGTCACACTTCCAGCGGATCAGGAGAGCTTCGATCAGGTTCGCCCATCGAACTATCGGTCCGCTCTCTCTCGTACTGATGATCATTCGGAGAGGAGCGCAGCGTGACCCAGCTTCGCTCCCATCCAAGACTTGTCCGCAAACTCCAGGATGCGCTCGGCGACCAGCTCTGCGTCGCGCTCGACGATGCGACTGTCGTCGAGATCATGCTCAACCCTGACGGCCGACTGTTCATTGAACGACTCGGCCACGGTGTTGCAGAGGCAGGGGTCATGACACCAGCGGCTGCGGAAGTTGTGATCGGCAGTGTCGCCCACGCATTACAGTCAGAGGCAGACGACGAGCGTCCGATCATCTCCGGCGAACTGCCGATCGGTGGCCATCGCTTCGAGGGCCTGCTTCCGCCAGTCGTATCCGGACCTGCCTTCACGATCCGACGCCGCGCCTCTCGTCTCATCCCGCTCAGTGATTACGTGTCCTCGAAGGTGATGACAGAGGCGCAAGCGTCTGCCATCCGTAGCGCGATTGACGCCCGCATGAACATCGTCATTTCCGGGGGCACTGGCTCCGGAAAAACCACGCTCGCCAACGCTATCATCGCCGAGATCGTTTTGAGCGCACCCGACGATCGCATGGTTATCCTCGAGGATACCGCCGAAATCCAGTGCGCGGCCGAAAACGCCGTCTGCCTGCATACCAGCGATACGATCGATATGGCGCGGTTGCTGAAAAGCACCATGCGACTGCGGCCCGACCGCATCATCGTCGGCGAGGTCCGGGACGGTGCAGCGCTCACGCTCCTGAAAGCCTGGAACACTGGTCATCCCGGCGGGGTCACGACGATCCACTCCAACACCGCGATGTCGGCGCTCCGACGGCTGGAACAGCTGACGGCCGAAGCGAGCCAGCAGCCGATGCAGGAGGTGATCGGCGAGGCGGTCGATCTCGTGGTCTCGATCGAGCGGACGGGGAAGGGGAGGCGGGTCCGCGAGGTGATCCACATCGAAGGATACCGAAACAACCACTACCAGACCGAACACTATGCCCAGATCGACGAGGACAGTCATGTCGCGTAAGACCTATTCCATTCTCGCAGCGATCATGTTTGCTGCCGTTTCCCTCAGCTCTTCGGGTGCTGCATTGGCTTCCTCGGGCGGTGGGGGCCTTCCGTGGGAATCGCCACTGCAGCAGATCCAGCAGTCGATCACCGGCCCTGTCGCCGGGTTCATAGCGCTTGCAGCCGTCGCGATCGCCGGCGCCATGCTGATCTTCGGTGGGGAACTCAACGATTTTGCCCGCCGCCTTTGCTATGTCGCCCTGGTCGGCGGCGTTCTCCTCGGCGCCACCCAGATCGTCGCTCTGTTCGGTGCAACCGGCGCTTCGATTGGCGAGCACCATGCTGAGGCAGGTGTTTCTTCGGCTGTTTCTGTGCCCGTACCGACGCTGTCTATGGCAGGGGAGGGGGGGCGTGACTGAAGCCGGTTCCAACCTCATCCGGTCGCGCGTGCATCGGGCGCTGTCGCGTCCCAACCTGTTGATGGGCGCCGATCGCGAACTTGTCCTGGTGACGGCGCTCGCCGCCGTCATCCTGATCTTCGTTGTGCTCACCTGGTATGCGGCGCTGTTCGGCATCGCGGTCTGGCTGGTCGCGGTCGCAGCCCTTCGCATGATGGCCAAGGCGGATCCGCTCATGCGAAGGGTCTATATCCGCCATATCTCCTACAGGACCTTCTACCGCGCGACGTCGTCGCCGTGGCGCAGGTACTGAGGGAGTACGCATGGTTGCCCTCAAATCCTTCCGCCATTCCGGACCGTCCTTTGCCGATCTCGTTCCCTATGCCGGGTTGGTCGATAACGGCGTCATTCTGCTGAAGGACGGCTCGCTGATGGCCGGCTGGTATTTTGCCGGACCCGATAGCGAAAGTTCGACCGACGCCGAGCACAACGAGGTGTCGCGACAAATCAATGCCATCCTGTCGCGCCTCGGCTCGGGCTGGATGATCCAGGTTGAGGCTGTCAGGGTGCCGACCGGCGACTATCCAACAGAGGAAGCCAGCCATTTCCCCGATCCGGTCACCCGCGCCATCGATGCCGAACGGCGGGCGCATTTCCAGAAGGAAAAGGGACACTACGAAAGCCGTCATGCCCTGATCCTGACCTGGCGCCCACCCGAGCCGCGACGGTCCGGATTGACGCGCTATGTCTACTCCGACGTCGGCAGCCGGTCCGCGACATATGCCGACAAGGCGCTTGAAACCTTTCTGACCTCGATCCGTGAGGTCGAACAGTATCTCGCCAATGTCGTGTCGATCCAGCGGATGATGACACACGAAACACCGGAGCGTGGTGGTCATCGTGTCGCCCGCTACGACGAGCTCTTTCAGTTCATCCGCTTCTGCATCACCGGGGAGAACCATCCGGTGCGTCTGCCCGAGATCCCCATGTATCTCGACTGGCTCGTGACGGCCGAGCTGCAGCACGGTTTGACGCCACTGGTCGAGAACCGGTTTCTCGGCGTGGTGGCGATCGATGGCCTGCCGGCGGAAAGCTGGCCGGGAATACTCCACAGTCTCGATCTGATGCCGCTCACCTATCGCTGGTCCTCCCGCTTCGTCTTCCTTGACGCAGAGGAAGCCCGCGCGAGGCTCGAGCGTACGCGCAAGAAATGGCAGCAGAAGGTCAGACCCTTCTTCGACCAGCTCTTCCAGACGCACTCGCGGTCACTCGACCAGGATGCAATGTTGATGGTGGCGGAAACGGAGGACGCGATCGCCGAGGCCTCGTCGCAGCTCGTGGCCTATGGCTACTATACGCCGGTTATCGTTCTTTTTGATGACGACCAGCAAAGCCTGCAGGAGAAGTGTGAGGCAGTCCGCCGCCTGATCCAGGCCGAAGGCTTTGGCGCACGCATCGAGACGATCAACGCCACTGATGCGTTTCTCGGCAGCCTGCCGGGCGTCTCCTATGCCAATATCCGTGAACCACTGATCAACACGCGCAATCTCGCAGACCTCATCCCGCTCAACTCAGTCTGGTCGGGCAGCCCGGTAGCGCCTTGCCCGTTCTATCCGGCTGGATCGCCTCCCTTGATGCAGGTCGCAAGCGGGTCGACACCGTTCCGGCTGAACCTGCATGTCGACGATGTCGGCCACACGCTGATCTTCGGCCCGACCGGCTCCGGCAAATCAACGCTGCTCTCGCTGATCGCAGCGCAGTTCCGACGCTACGCCGATGCGCAGATCTTCGCCTTCGACAAGGGTGGCTCGATGCTCCCGCTTACGCTCGGCTTGGACGGCGACCATTACCAGATCGGCGGCGATATCGGGCCGTCGGCGAATGGCGTGGCGAGGGCGCTCTCTTTCTGCCCGCTGGCGGAACTCTCGACCGAGGGCGATCGTGCCTTCGCCTGCGAGTGGATCGAGATGCTGGTGGCACTGCAGGGCGTGACGATCACGCCGGACTACCGCAATGCCGTTTCACGGCAGGTCGGCCTGATGGCCGATTCCCGCGGCCGCTCGCTCTCGGACTTTGTCTCGGGTGTCCAAATGCGGGAGATCAAGGACGCCCTGCATCACTACACCGTCGATGGTCCGATGGGTCAGCTGCTCGACGCCGAAGAAGACGGGCTTGCGCTCGGCGCCTTCCAGTGCTTCGAGATCGAGGAACTGATGAATATGGGCGAACGCAACCTTGTGCCCGTTCTGACCTATCTTTTCCGACGCATCGAAAAACGCCTGACCGGTGTACCCAGCCTGATCATTCTTGACGAGGCCTGGCTGATGCTCGGCCACCCGGTGTTCCGCGACAAGATCAGGGAATGGCTGAAGGTACTGCGCAAGGCCAATTGCGCCGTGGTGCTGGCCACCCAGTCAATCTCTGATGCCGAGCGGTCAGGCATCATCGATGTGCTGAAGGAGAGCTGCCCGACCAAGATCTGCCTCCCGAACGGTGCTGCGCGGGAGCCGGGCACGCGCGAGTTCTACGAGCGCATCGGTTTTAACGAGCGGCAAATCGAGATCGTCGCGACCGCGATCCCGAAGCGGGACTATTACGTCGTGTCGCCCGAGGGTCGACGTCTGTTCGACATGGCGCTTGGGCCGGTGGCGCTCTCCTTTGTCGGAGCGTCCGGAAAGGAAGACCTCAAGCGCATCCGCGCCCTCCATTTTGAACATGGGGCCGCCTGGCCTCTCCATTGGCTCCAGCAAAGGGGGATCGCCCATGCCCACACGCTCTTCCCAACCGAATAGGATATGGCACGCCGCGCTCGGTGTGTCCCTCACGCTCTCGTCCGCCTTCCCGCTTCCAGCTGAGGCCGGCGGCGTGACGGGTCAGGCAACCGAATGGACACAGCTTGCCAACAATACCGAACTGATCTCGCTCGTCGGCAAGTCCGCTGAGCAGGTGAACAACCAGATCACCCAGATCTCGCAGCTGGCCGAGCAGATCCAGAACCAGCTCAACATCTACAAGAACATGCTGCAGAACACCGCGCAGCTCCCAAACCACATATGGGGCCAGGTCGAAAGCGATCTGAAGAACCTCCAGAACGTCGTCAACCAGGGACAGGGCGTCGCCTTCTCCTTGGGTAATGTCGACGATGTGCTGAAGCAGCGCTTCCAGAGCTTCGCCGACATGAAGAGCAACCTGCCTGACGGCGCGAGCTTCTCCACGACCTATCAGAACTGGTCCGACACCAATCGCGACACCATCGCCGGCACGTTGAAGGCCGCCAATCTCACGGCCGAACAGTTCTCCAGTGAGGAGAATACCATGTCCTCGCTGCGATCGATGTCGGAAACAGCAGATGGCCAGATGAAGGCTCTGCAGGTCGGCCACGAGATCGCAGCGCAGCAGGTCGCCCAGATGCAGAAACTGCGCGGTCTGGTTTCCCAGCAGATGACAATGATGGGGACCTGGTACCAGTCCGAGCAGGCGCAAAAGGATCTGGCGCAAGCACGGCGTGAACAGTTCTTCAGCGGAACCGAGCGTGACATCAGGGGCGGCCAGACCATGGAGCCGCGCTGGTGAGCCCGCGTCTGTTCCTCTTTATTGCCCTCGTCGCGATCGGTTCCGCGGCCGGTGCGAGCGCCATCACCTGGATCATCGTCCAACCGCAAGCCGCGCCAGTCTCAGGGTCGGGCACGGCCGCAACGAATTCTTCCTCCGATGAAGAACAGCGCCGACATCGCGAAGAGTTCTTTGGCGGGAATTCCGACCGCGACATCCGCGGCGGCCAGGAGATGAAGCCCCGATGGTAGCCATTCCCTCTTCCCGCGCGCTCGAACGGGTGTTTATCGCGATGGCGGTCGTTCTTCTGGCGACCACGCCCGCGCTGGCGCAACAGGGCCAGGTGCTGACCACACTCGAAAATTCCGTCGTCACCGCGGCCAAGGGCTGGGAGACGACGGTGATGAATGCGGCGCGCTCGTTGTTCTGGATCCTTGCCGGCATCGAGGTCGGGATCGCCGCGGTGTGGCTGGCAATCAACGCCGCCTCACTCGACAGCTGGTTCGCTGAGCTCGTCAAACGCATCATGTTCATCGGCCTGTTCGCCTTCATCCTCGACAGAGGACCTGAGTTCGCCAAGGCCGTGGTGGACAGCCTCTATCGGATTGGCGCCGGTGGCGGCTCGGCATCGCCCGCCAACATCTTCGATGCCGGCATTCGTGTCGCAACGAAGATGTCGGAACAGGCGAAGTTCGGTCTCTGGGAGGATAATGCACTGGCGATCGCCGCCGTCTTCGCCATGGTCGTGGTCGTCGTGTCGTTTAGCCTGGTCGCTGCGATCTTTGTGGCCGTCATGGTCGAGATGTATGTCGGCCTGCTCGCCGGCATGATCATGCTTGGGCTCGGTGGCTCCTCCCATACCAAGGACTTCGCGATCAAGTATCTGGTCTATGCCTTTTCCGTTGGCATGAAGCTGATGGCCCTCGTGATGATCGCCAAGATCGGCTCGGACATCCTTCTTGGTCTGGCAGAGGCGCCCACCGCGACATCGGAACAGTTCATCACGACGCTGGCGATCGCCGGCATCTCGGTCGTCGTCTTCGTCATCGCCATGTATGTGCCCCCCATCCTTCAGGGCGTGGTGCAGGGCGCATCGGTTGGCGGCGGCATGGAAGCCATTCGTCACGGCGGGCAGGCGGCATCCGCGGCACTCGGCGCAGGCTTCCTCACGATCGGTGCGGCCAACAGAGGGTTCGGGGCCGCCAGTGCCGCAAGGGCAGGGGGCTCGTCTCTGGCCAGTGCTGCGCTACGCGGCATGCAGGCGGGGGTTGGCGGGGCGGCAGGTGCGGTCGGCTCGGCAGCAAAAGAAAAAGCGATCGGTTCGCCCGGCGCCTATGCCGGATCGATGCTCGGCCTTGCCAACGCTAAACTCGATCAACCGTCCGGCCGGCCAGGCACAACGCCTCCACCACCGCCGATCAATGACAGCAAGTGACGGAGCGCTACAGAATGGCCGGACAGAATATCCCAGATAACCCCTATATCGCCGCCCGCAACGAATGGAACGAACGTTATGGCTCGTATGTCAAAGCGGCAGCCGCGTGGCGAGTGGTCGGCATAGCCGGAATGACCATGGCCGTCGTCGGCTTTGGCTATGCGCTCTACCAGAGCACCCAGGTCAAGCTGATCCCGTATATCGTCGAAGTCGACAAGCTAGGCACATCAGTCAATGCCGGCTTCCCGCAGCAGATCGAGTATGCCGATCCGCGCGTGGTGCGCGCGACCCTCGGCAGTTTCGTGTCGAACTTCCGATCCGTCACACCGGATGCGGTCGTGCAGAAGCAATATATCGACCGAACCTATGGGCTGCTGCGCACCTCCGATCCCGCGACCGAAAAGGTCAACGCGTGGTTTCGCTCGAATTCGCCCTTCGAGAAGGCGAAGACCGCGACAGTGGCAATCGAGGTCAACAACATCGTCGCGTTGTCGAACCAGAGCTACCAGATCGACTGGACCGAGTTCGAGCGGGATCGCCGCGGCAAGGAGACAGCCACGCGCCGCTTCCGCGGGATCGCCACCGTGTCTTTGACGCCACCTCAGGACGAGGGCGTCATCCGCCTCAATCCCATCGGTCTCTATCTCCGCGACTTCGACTGGACTGCACAGCTTTGAAAGGCATGGCTCCCCACATGAACATAAGACACTTCAGAATGCGGGCCACGTTGATTGCGAGCGCCGCCATGCTGCTCATTTTCCCGGTAATTGGTTTCGCCCCCTCCCACGCAGTTGCGGCCGATGGTGTCACTGCCAACGAAGCGAAAGGCATGGGCATCTCGACTCAGTGGCGAGGAAGCCGCGGCCTTGTCACGAAAGGCGCGGATGGAAAGGTGGTCTTCCTCTATGGCGAAGTGCAGCCGTCGGTCGTCTGCTCGCCGTTGCAGGTCTGCGACATCGAGCTTCAGGGTGGCGAGGTCGTTCGCGACGTTCTGGTCGGCGACACTGTGCGCTGGAAGGTGGAACCTGCGACCTCGGGTGCGGCCGGTGGGCAGGCGATCCACCTGATCGTCAAGCCGTCGGAGCCGGGTCTGGTCACGTCGATGGTCGTGACGACGTCGCGGCGGACCTACCACATCCAGCTGAAATCACATGCCACGCAGTATATGGCGCGCGTCGGCTTTGAGTATCCCGAGGACGTCTCGGCAAAGCTTGCCGACGTCAACGCGCGGCTGGAAGCGAGTACGATTCCCGGCGCTGGAGTCCCAGCGGAGCAATTAAGCTTTGCCTATTCCGTCTCGGGCAGCGCCGGCTGGCGGCCGACGCGGGTCTATTCGGATGGACAGAAGACATATATTCAGTTTCCGCGGTCGATCTCCGGGCAGGATGCGCCGGTTCTCTTCGTCGTCTCCGGCGGCCAGAACCGCATCGTCAACTATCGCATGAAGAACAATATGATGGTGGTCGATTACAATATCGATCGCGCTGTCCTCGTCTCAGGCGTTGGCTGGAAACAGCAGAAGGTGACAATCAGCAGGGGAGGGCGATGATGCTGAACCTCCTTCGCCGCAGCGCGAACCGCCTCGGACCCGTCCGATGCTTCGCCGCAACGACTGCCCTCGCCGTCCTCGTTTCCGGATGCCAGTCGATGGACACCGACGTCCTCGCCTCCAGCGCGGCACCTCCAGAGGTCTCCGGACCGGCGGCGGGCGCCATTGCGGGCGATATGGTCAGCCGTCTTGCCGAACAGATCGGACAGGGAAAGGCGACCGTTGCGCTCAAACAAGACGGTTCTCCATTCGGACAGGCGCTCGAGGCAGCATTGAAGGGTTGGGGATATGCCGTTGTCACCGATCAGAAGACGGATGGCGGCGCGGCCGTTATCCCGCTCGCCTATGTCATCGTGCGTTACGAAGGCCAGGTGCTCGCACGGCTTTCGACGAGCAGTGTCGAACTCGGTCGGGCCTACACAGTGACGACATCGAGTGCGACACCGGCAAGCGCCCTTTCGCTCATGCGGCGCGGGTGAGGGAGAAACATCATGGTGCAGTCTCTCAAGCTCGGTGGCGCCGCGAACAGTCAGGCCACGTCCGGCATCAAGCGGGTGAATCGCCTGCCGGTCGTCGTCGTGATCCTGCTGTTGGTCGCGTTTCTCGGCATCATTTTCTTTGGGCTCGCCTCGCGCGGGCTCTACTTCGGCAAGGATAATGGTCCGGACACGAGTTCCGGCAATCCGGCCTCGACCTATGCGGACCAGATCAAACGCGGCGTCACGGATGGCATCATCGGAGAGCCACAGCCTCAGACGACGTTCCAGCCGACCCCGGTCGAGAAGAAAACGCTAGAAGAGAAGGAGGTTAATCCATTCACGCAGCCAGAGCAGATAGAAGAGCAACGGCGCGGAGCGGAACTGGAGCCGGAAGAGGTGTGGCGGGCGCGCCTGGCCCGTGAGCAACAGGAACAGGTTCTGCGCGAGCAGCAGCGTCAGCGGATGGCGCGGATGCAGGCACGAGACTCCGCTTATGACGCGCCGCTTGCCATCGATCGCGGCAAGCTGGAAGCGCGGTCGGAAAAAGATGAGAGCGCCGCGTCCCGGATGACAACGACGGCCGCCACGAACGGAAGCTCGTCCGATCTTTATGCCGCGGCCGTGCGCGCCGGTCTGGGCGGACAGAACGCCGATCCAAACGGACAGAGCTCCAAGGAGGACTACTTCAATGCCGACCTCAAGGATCTTGGCTATCTGCCGAACCACGTCGTGCCGCAGCAGTCCCCCTACGAACTGAAACGAGGCTCGGTTATTCCGGCGACATTGATAACAGGCATCAATTCCGACCTGCCCGGGCGTATCACCGCGCAGGTCAGCCAGAATGTCTATGACAGCGCAACAGGCCATCGCCTGCTGATCCCACAGGGCACGAAACTGTTCGGTCGTTACGATAGCAAGGTGTCATTCGGCCAGCGCCGCGTGCTTGTCGTCTGGTCAGACATCATCTTCCCGAACGGCTCGACGTTGCAAATCGGCGGCATGGCCGGCACGGACGCGGAGGGCTACGGCGGCTTCAATGACAAGGTGAACAACCATTATCTCAAAACCTTCGGCTCGGCGGTCATGATCGCGTTGATCGGAACGGGCATCGACATGGCGGTGCCTCAAAGCTCGACGCTTGCCACCCAGGATACGGCATCCGACGCAGCAAGGCGGAATTTCGCCGAGACCTTTGGGCGAGTGGCCGACCGGACGATACAGCGGAATATGGATGTGCAGCCGACGTTGGAGATCCGACCGGGCTACAAATTCAATGTCCTGGTAGATCAGGATATTGTCTTTCCAAGCCACTATCGTTGAGGAACGCGAAAGCCGCCGCCCGATCGAGGATGCATGCGATCAGGCGGCGGGGGCAAGCATGCGGTGGACGCGGCTTCGCGCTCGCCTGCCGACATCAGTCCGCTGTGAATGGGGACGGCCGCCGGGAAAGACGCGGGCTGCGAAGCCTGTTTGGCCCGCCGGATCGGGACTCGGGAGTTCGCGCAGCAGCGGCTCATCGGCCTGCGAGAGCGTATCGTGGTGGAGCGGCTCGCACCCAGGAATGGGATGGATCAAGCGATCGCCTACCGTCGGAATGTTCTCAATGATCCGCGTTCATTAAAGCAACTGAACCGCTACACGATCGTGATCGGTACTTCGTATGAGGTTCGCAGAGCGTAACTGTAGGGGCAGACTTGATGCGCCTTGGCGACGAGAGGCTCGAGTTCAGCTCTGTCCATATTCGGCACGTGGACTGCCAGCGTCACGTCGATGCCATAGCCACCGTCTTCGCGCGTTTTCAACCCGACGGTAGCGGTAACCCTCGCGTCGTCCGGAATTTTCACCTTCTGCTTGCTCGCAACGAGCTGCAGCGCGCTGAGGAAACACGCGGCATAACCCACACCGAAAAGCTGTTCCGGGTTGGTGCCGCGCGCACCGTCGCCACCAAGCTCCTTCGGCCGAGTCAGCGTGACGTCGAGAAAGCCATCTTCAGTGGCGCCGCGGCCTGTGCGGCCGCCTGTAGCTGAAGCCTTGGTGGTATAGAGTACGGCCATAGCGAGCCTCCATGGAACGATTAATACGCAAATAGTTTGTGCATAAATGATTTACGCATATTGCTTTTTGCCGTCAAGACTGCGAAGACGTGAAAATCCCGGAAGGAGATCACAGTCCGCTATGGCCGAGTTAACCGACGAAAGAGGCAACGCCGCAAACGAGGAGCCAGCCGACGCCTCCGAGTTGGATACGATGCTGTGCTTTGCCGTCTACGGCGCGGCCCTCGCCTTCACGCGTTCCTACAAGCCACTGCTCGACCCCCTGGGCCTGACCTATCCACAGTATCTCGTCATGAGGGCGCTGTGGTCGGAGGAAGGGCAGAAAGTGAAAACGCTTGCCGATCGCCTAGGCCTGGATTCCGGAACGCTGTCGCCTCTTCTGAAGCGCTTGGAACAAGCCGGTCTTGTCGTCCGAAAACGCGGACGCGAGGACGAGCGTCAGGTCATCATTACCCTGACGGCGGCGGGGCTACAGATGAAGGATCGGCTGGCCGGCGTAAAGCGCGCGATCACGAAGGCGGCTGGCTGCTCTCCCACGGAACTAGCAGCGTTGAGAGACGCGCTAGTCGGGCTCAAGAACAATCTGGAGGGCGCCAGCGAATTGGTGGACTGACCGACGATACTAAGATCGGGCGCTCCTCGGTTCGGTCCGGGAAGGGCCGACCGGGCCGGCTGATTTGTCGGAAAGGCTTGGATCTCCCTGGTTTCGACTGCTTGGGTTTAAGTTTTCGAAGGGACGGCCCTGGCAAGAGGGACAGGCAGATCAATGAATTTCGGGACTTCGATCCGATGCCGAAACATTGGAACACGACCAGATCATCGGGCACAAAAGATTCAAAGCGAGGAGCGGGGCGGTTCAAATATGGCTGACACTTGCTGGCAAGAACTTGGCGAAGTAGGCCCCAGTGGGGTGGTGGGGTCGTTCCAGCGAGAGGTCTATTTCTGGACGAACTGGGCCGCATCTTGTCGACCTTGGCCATTCGACGCACCTGGGAGAGTGCAGCAGTCGACGGCCAGATTTGCGAGGACGTGCACCGGCCCGGCACTTTCGCCGTGACGCCAGAAGGAGGCAAGCACTAGGGAACGTTGGCTGCTCCCAGAAAGCTCCGACACACGCTTCCAAACTGACCGTTGGTCACTATATATGACCGGGGGTCAATTGTGGAAGGTGCGAAGATGAGGACACCACGGAAGCTTGCGCTCGTTACCGGTGGCTCCAGCGGGCTAGGCGTTGCGATCGCCGGGGAGCTTGCTAGGCGAGGTTATGACCTTGTTCTAACCGCGCGGTCAGAACCATCACTGCGGGAAGTCGCGGCGCAACTCTCGGGCGAGACAGGCGTCACCGTGCATATTGAGCCGCTTGATTTGGGTTGCCCGGGCGCCGCAACGGACCTGATCGCGCGGCTCGACCGGCAAGGCCTCACCCCGGATGTACTGGTCAACAACGCCGGATTCGGAATGAGCGAGCGCTTTACAGAACACGCCCCGGAACGCCTGACGGAGATGTTGACCCTCAACATCGTGACCCTCACCGAACTGACGCACATCCTGGGTCGACGGATGGTGGCTCAAGGCGCCGGGCATATCCTCCTCGTGGCGAGTCTCGCTGCCTGCGCCCCCTCGCCAATGCTGGCAGCATATGCGGCGTCCAAGGCATACATCCTATCGCTCGGTGAAGCGCTGAATGTAGAGATGGGGCCGGCGGTTGGCGTTACGGTGCTTTCACCCGGCTTGATGGATACCGGCTTCAATGCAGCTGCGGGGTTCGAGACTGAGGGTATGTTGAAGCGATTAGTTCGGCCGACATCAATGGTCGCCCGGACCGGCATTGATGCGATGTTGCTCGGCAAGGCGAGTGTCATAGCAGGTCGCCTGAACCGGGTGCTCGTGCATGTCGGAGGACTGTTGCCACGGAGCCTCGTGCTCCACCGCTTACGCCGCGCAAGGCCAAGGATTTGACGCCGTGGCCGTGAAGCGAGCCTATGATGCCGGCGCAAAGGAAGCCCGGCGACAAGCGATCCTTGACGCCGCAGACAAGCTCTTTGCGGCGGACGAGCAGCTCCCGAGCGTCGGTCGGGTTGCCGACGCTGCAGGATTGGCGAAGGGGACGGTCTACCTCTACTTCCGGACCAAGGAGGAGATATTCGCCTTCCTGCTGCTCGAAGGCTGGAGACGCGTAATCGAGAGCGCAACACATGCACTCGCTGTCGAGACTTCGCCAACGAACGCTATCTCGGCGTTCATTTCGGCTTTCGCTCAAGCGCTCGACAACAAGAGCAACCTGCTCCGGCTAGACGCGCTCGGAAGGGGCGTGCTCGAGGAGAACATGACGCCCGAGGCGCTTTTCGCCTTCAAGTCGGAGTTCCACAAGCGCCTGGAGGAGGCCGGAGCATTGTTTGAAAAGACTCTGCATCTGGTGCCAGGCCGCGGTGCGCAGTTGCTCACCCGCACGCACGCCCTAACGCGCGGTATGTGGCAGTCTTTCGGCGCCGGTCGCGGTCGGCAATTCGCCGAAGCCGGTGCCACCCCATTTCAGTTGGAGCTGCGAGAGGCACTAATCGAATATTGGCGGGGCGCTCTGCAGCCCGCCGCGACATGACAGCACGACTTTCAAAAAATCACGTTCATTTGGTTCGAGTTATTGCGATAAAGCAAAAGGAAACAACCGGATAGAAGGGACTGCGCACCTGCAAAATCCGAGCAATACTAATCTGATGGTGCAATCTGTGATTGCATTGTCAAAGCTGAATAGGGCTGCGACGCTGTTATCCAGTTAGAAACGCGACACTGGCTCTGATGATCAGCCCCCGATCCGACCGGCTGGGCCGGGTTGAAAGGGCGGAGCGGGGGCGGGTGAGGGGCACCCCCTTCGGCTTTAGCTTTCTCGATAGCAATTATTCCGTCGCCGGTTGATACTTGGCTCACCTGCATGGGGCGGGGTA